>Ga0209698_10003878_pt1 | contig 16538 bp, 11 predicted proteins | sample LitLauG_LLR_2012_FD_187203 | JGI IMG/M metagenome (GOLD analysis project Ga0209698, IMG submission 187203) | Freshwater sediment microbial communities from Pennsylvania, USA - Little Laurel Run_MetaG_LLR_2012 (SPAdes) (version 2) | ecosystem: Environmental > Aquatic > Freshwater > Creek >...
GCGCCTGGCGCACCTGCACATGGGTCCCGTGGTGGTGGCCGCCGGCGCGCGGGTTGCCCTGGCCGATGAGATCGGCGAGCGCATGGCTGCGCGCCAGGTGGTCATGCTCATCGGTGAGAGGCCGGGCTTGAGCGCACCCGACAGCATGGGCATCTATCTCACGCACGCGCCGCGGCCGGGGCGAACCGACGCCGAACGCAACTGCATCTCGAATATCCGCCCCGAGGGCCTGACATTTGACGCGGCCGCGCGCCGGCTGCACCACCTGCTCGAGGGTGCTTGCCGCCTGGGCCGCACCGGGATCGAACTCAAGGATGAGAGCAGTGATAGCGCTGTCAAGGGCGGGCCGGCCCTGGAAGGACCCGCCGGCCCGCCGCAATCGGTGACGTTCCGGCCGCGATAGATCCGCTACAAGCGGCGGGCGGCATTTTGCGGATTCAGTCCACTGCCGCTTCCGTCGCCCTTTCCCGCTGCGTTTCGTCCAGCCAGTAGCCCAGCCGGCCGTAGTGCGCGTAGGTTTCCATCTCGCGCTTGCGATCCAGGTCCTGGGCGCCAGCGTACTCCGGCGCATGGCGGATTGCCTCACGCGTCATATCGACGTCGACGGACGCTTCCTGCCAGCTGACCGAACGTATCCATTGCGGCGCGACCAGGACCTGGTGGCCCAGCCACCAGTTGCTGGTGTTGACGACCAGGTAGCGGATGGCCCAGTTCTTCTCCTCGATGAGCAGTCCATCGACATGTCCGATGCCGCCGTCGCGGGCATGCACTTGGTAGGTCATGACGGCGTGGGCACTGCGCAGGTGAGGGTCTTCGTCGCGATGGCGCTGGGCGCGCGCGCGCTCGACAGACTGCTCCCGTTCGCGCTCGCCTTCGGAGGCGGGCGCGGTGTAGCCACCGTTTCCGGTCAACATCAGGCTCGGATAGTCGTTCATGCCCCACAAGCCGCCGCCCCCCCAGTAGTACGGGTACCCGTAGTAGCCCAGGTACTGCATCTCGTGCTGACGCGACACGGGCTTTTCGGTGTCGATGTCGGGGCTCGCCCGGACCTGCGCCATGCTGATCGCGACGGGCAGCACCTTCTCGGACCAGTTGGCCTGGCCGATCGACAGCGGAGTGATCAGCACCTTGCGGCTGGCGAGCCAGCTGCCCGTTTCGACCACGAGATAGCGTACGACCCATGCCATGTCATCGAAGAAGAAATCGCGGACGTGGCCGATATCGCCGTCCGTGGCGCGTATGGCGTATTCGCCCAGATCCTTGACGCTTCTTAGCATGGCTGTCGTTCCCCGCATTAATCGACGCGGCACCCCGGTCCGATTGACGGCCGGCTGCGTCAGGGACCATTCGAACACGACCCCCTGGGCGGGGTCGGTGCGCTGACGTACCCGCCGGGCGGATCGAGCCACCGGCAGCCCGTGCGCGTCGGGGCGGACCCGGGAGCGCGCCGATCACGGGCCGTCCCGTCATCGGCGAGGGACAATAGGGACCCGGCGGGTTTCCGGCGCTCATTGGCCGTCATAATCAGCCCCGCCGGAACGCCACCGTCCACCAACACCACCCGATACGGAAAACACCCCACCATGATCCAGCGTACGAAACGCGCCGGCCGCGCGGCAGCGGCCCGTCTTTGGGCCCTGTCCTGCCTGTGCGCCCTGGCGGCAAGCGCCCACGCCGGCGAGAAATTCGTGTTCATGACCAACTGGTTCGCCGAGGCCGAACACGGCGGCTTCTACCAGGCGCTGGCCACGGGCCAGTACCAGAAATACGGCCTCGATGTGGACATCCGCATGGGCGGCGCCCAGGTCAACATCACCCAATTGATGGCTGCCGGCCAGACCGACTGCATCATGGGTGCGAGCGACCTGCAGGTGGTGATGGCGCGCGCGAACGGCGTGCCCCTGGTGACCGTTGCCGCCATGTTCCAGAAGGATCCGGACGCGCTGATCGCGCACGAGGACGTGAGCGCGATCGAGCAGATGAAGAACCGCACCATACTCATCGCCGCCACCTCGTACCAGAATTTCTGGCCCTGGCTCAAGGCACGGTATGGATTCACCGATGCGCAGGCGCGCCCCTACACCTTCAACGTGCAGCCGTTCGTGGCCGACCGCAGCCTGGTGCAGCAGGGCTACATCACCTCCGAACCCTATGCCCTGCAGAAGGCCGGCGTAAAGGTCAATGCCTTCCTGCTCAGCGATTACGGGTACCCGGCCTACTCGACCACCATCGTCTGCATGGAAAAGACCGTGCGCAACCGCCATGCTGCCGTCGCGGCCTTCGTGCGGGCATCGGCTGAGGGCTGGAAGAGCTATCTTGCGGACCCTGCAGCCGGCAACGCGCTGATCAGGAAGGACAATCCCGCCATGACCGATGACCAGCTCGACTACAGCGTGCGCAGGATGAAGGAAAGCGGCCTGGTCACCTCGGGCGACGCGGCCCGCCTGGGAATCGGCGTCATCACCGATGCGCGGATCAAGGCGAGCTACGACTTTCTCGTGACCTCCCATCTGGTCGATCCGGCAAAGGTCGACCTGTCGCGGACCTACACCACCGAATTCGTGCGGGATCTCAAAGTGCTGCCATGACGGCGCCGCAAATCCCGATCGGCACGATGGGGCCGTCCGCGGGTGCATCGGAAGGAACCACCGGGCCGGCCGCAGTTGCCGTCCACGCAGCGGGCATGACCTATCCGGACGGCACCCGCGCCCTGCAGCCGGTGCAATTGCGCGTTGCACCGGGCGAATTCGTCACGCTGCTCGGACCCTCGGGGTGCGGCAAGAGCACGCTGCTCAAGATGATCGCCGGCCTGCTCGAGCCGACGCAGGGCCGGATCGCGCTCTGGGACCAACCCGTGGCGGCGCTCGAATCGTCCGGCCGGCGGCTGGCCTTTGTCTTCCAGTCACCCACGCTCATGCCCTGGGCCAGCGTCCGGACCAACGTACGCCTGCCGCTGGACCTGGCCCGCCTGCCAGCGGCCGAGGCAGCGCAGCGGGTCGAGGCCGCCCTGGCGCTGGTCGGGCTGTCCGAATTCTCCTCGGCCCTGCCCCGGACCTTGTCGGGGGGCATGCAGATGCGGGTTTCGATAGCACGCAGCCTGGTCACGCAGCCGCAATTGCTGCTCATGGACGAGCCGTTTGGCGCCCTCGATGAAATCACCCGCGACAAGCTCGATGCCGAACTGCTCGACCTGTGGCGCGAGCGCGGGCTCACCATCGTCTTCGTCACGCACTCGATCCGCGAGGCGGTATTTCTTTCGAACCGCGTCATCATGATGGCAGCACGGCCCGGTCGGGTGACTGACGAAGTGCTGATCGAGGAGCCCTACCCTCGGCAGCCGGAATTTGCCGTGTCGGCGCGCTTCAACCAGTACGCGCGGCGCCTGCAGGACAGCCTGCTCGACGCCAGCGGCGGACTCGAGGGCGCGGCGCCGCGCCGCCAGGCTGCGCGATGAGCCCTGCGGCGCAGCACGGCCGGAGCGTGGTGCCATGACAGGCGGCGCAAGTCGCACGGACCGCGCGCGGCGCGTCGCCTATCCGCTGCTCGTCGCCGCAGCATTTCTCGGCGCCTGGCAGGGGCTGGTCACGAGCCTGGAGCTGCCGCCCTACCTGGTTCCCTCGCCCCTGTTGATGCTCAGGACACTGGCTACCGAATGGCCGGCGCTGGGTACGTCCCTGCTGGTCACGGTCCGCATCACCCTGCTGGCGTTCATGGCAGCCACCATCACCGGAGTGTTGATTTCATTTCTCTTCGTGCAGAGCCGCCTGATCGAGACCGCGTTCTTCCCCTTTGCCGTGCTGCTCCAGGTGACGCCGATCGTGGCGGTCGCGCCGCTGGTCATCATCTGGGTCAAGGACCCGTCGGCCGCCATGATCATCTGCGCGGCTCTCGTGGCACTGTTCCCCGTGATATCCAATACGACCCTGGGGCTGCGCAGCGTCGACCCTGACCTGCTGAGTTACTTCCGCCTCCAGCACGCCACGCGCACGCAGATCCTGCTGCGGCTGCGCATCCCCAGCGCACTGCCCTATTTCTTTGGCGGCCTGCGCATTTCCAGCGGGCTCGCGCTCATCGGCGCCGTCGTGGCCGAATTCGTCGCCGGCACGGGCGGCGCCGGGGCCGGGTTGGCCTACCAGATCATGCAATCCGGTTTCCAGCTCAACATTCCGCGGATGTTTGCCGCGCTGCTGCTCATATCGCTGACCGGCATGGCGCTCTTCGCGGTGATGTCCTGGCTCAGCCGCGCAGCCTTGGGTTCCTGGCACGCCAGCGAGATAGCGCACGATGGCTAGAACCGCATCCCGGCAACCCAAGCCGCTGCCGTCCGCATGGTGAAATCCGCTGTCCGTGACGCGGGCGTACAGTGCATTTTGTGCGCGGCCCGGGCCCGAGACGGCGGCGGGACCGCATCCGATGGTGGCAATCTCGCAGAAGGAGAATGGCGGCTATGAAGCTCTCGGGTAAATCGGCGATCGTGACCGGGTCGGCCAGCGGCATCGGCAAGGCCATAGCGGAGTTGTATGCGCGGGAAGGCGCAGCCGTAGCGATTGCAGACGTGAATCTCGATGCCGCGCAGGCCGTTGCGGCGACTATCGTCAAGGCAGGGGGCAAGGCCATTGGCCTCGCCATGGACGTCACCAGCGAGGAGGCGGTGGATGCGGCCACGGACCGGGTGGCGCAGGCCTTCGGCGGCGTCGACATCCTCGTCTCCAACGCCGGCATCCAGATCGTCAATCCGATCGAGAACTACGCCTTTTCCGACTGGAAGAAAATGCTGGCCATCCATCTGGACGGCGCCTTTCTCACCACCCGGGCGGCCCTGCGGCACATGTATCCGGGGAACCGGGGCGGGACCGTGATCTACATGGGTTCGGTGCATTCGCACGAGGCCTCGCCGCTCAAATCCGCCTACGTGACGGCCAAGCATGGCCTGCTGGGACTGGCCCGGGTGCTTGCCAAGGAAGGTGCCGCGCACAATGTGCGCTCGCACGTCATCTGCCCGGGCTTCGTGCGCACGCCCCTGGTGGACAAGCAGATACCCGAACAGGCCAAGGAACTGGGCATCAGCGAAGCCGAGGTCATACGCAAGGTCATGCTGGGCGGCACGGTCGACGGCGTCTTCACCACGGTCGACGACGTTGCGCAGACCGCGCTCTTTCTCGCGGCATTTCCTTCGGCCGCGCTGACGGGCCAGTCCATCGTCGTGAGCCACGGCTGGTTCATGCAGTAGCGGGGAGCCCCCGGGGCCGTCGACGCCTGCCCCCTGGCTACGCGTCCAGGGGCGACGGGCGCAAGCCCCCGGCCCCGCTACCGCAATCGCATCATGCATCTACAAACGCTGCGCCTGCCGCTCGAAGCTAGCGGCTTTGCCTTTGTGCCGGCGCCCGCCATGCGGGGGGCCTTGGACGACTATGGCTTCGGCGACTGGATATCCTTCGCGCAGAGCTGGAACGACCTTGGCCTTGACAGGTACATGGCCGACGGCGGCCGGTACCGGCGACGGCGCCACGCCGCCTTTTCGGTCAGCGCGGCAGCCATTACGCGCAAGCCGCACCAGCCGCATTATCAAAGTCGCGACTACAACCCGCTCAATGGCGGGCTGGAGCGCTGGTTCGAACCCATCACGGCGGCGATGGCAGGGCACCCGGTGCTGCAGGCGGTACTGCGGCTGGGCCACGCCGTCTTCGATGGGCTGACGCCCGAGCAGACCCGGCCGCCGGCATGGCATGTGGAAGTCCATCAGTTCCGCGTCGAGGCGCGCACCGGGCAGCCCGGAATGCCCACCCCGGAGGGCGTGCACCGCGATGGAGTTGACTGGGTGCTGGTGCTGCTGGTTCGCCGGCACAATGTTGCCAGCGGCACGACGAACATCCTCGATCTTGCCCGCCGCCCGGTCGGGCGCTTCACGCTCGAGGAGCCGCTCGATACCGCACTGGTCGATGACAGCCGCGTCTTCCACGGCGTGACGGCTATCGAACCGCTCGATGCCAGCGCCCCTGGCTACCGCGACGTTCTGGTCGTCACGTTCCGGCGCTAGGTATTTGCACGTACCGGGTTGGTGGCGGTACGCAGCGGGGCCGCACCTTCGCCGCAATGAGATCCATTACCCCACGCGGGTCTCCTCGCCAGTAGCTCGCCAGCACCCGCCGCAACGAGCTCGTCGGCCTCGGGCGCGCGGAAATGTCGGCGTTGCTTGATCCTGGTGGATAAATGCCGGGAAAAATTGCGCCCGCGGCGGTCCAATCCCGTTGCCGCGATTGAAAATTGCCGCGCAGACCATCTGCAGCAGGTGTGCGGCAATGTGGTCGGTGCGGCGTCCTGCTTTACGGGGCAGTTGGGCACGTACCGCGACAACGGCGCTCCGCCCGCAAGACCTGGCGTTCGGGGGAACTGCCCATGGCGTGGTTGAACAAACGTGTTGCAGCCGGCATCGCCGTGGCGATCGTGCGTGCCGCACCGGCGATTGCGGGCGCGGCCCGTGGACGGATGAGCCTGCGGCGCTGGGCATGGCCCGCTCTGGCAGCGGCACTGTTGCTTACCGGCGGCATGCTCGCCATGACCCTCTTCGCGGATTTTGCCGCCGATATCCGCGAGGCGCGCCTGCACGCCGCGCATCAGGCGCAGCTCATTCGTGAAATCGTCGCGGGCCAGCTGCAGGACGAACGCCCTGCTGAGCTGCGCCGCTTGCTGGGCCGGATCGGCGAGGCCGACGAGACCATCGCCGCAATTGATCTCGCGGCGGCCGACGGCTCGGTCATCGCCAACTACCAGAAACCGCACGAGCAGGCCAGCAGCCCCGCGCACAGTTACACCGTGGATATTCCGATCGCCTACTCCCGCCACGGGGCGGCGCAGTTGCACCTGGCGATGGACCTCGACGGCATGTATGCGACCAATCGCCAGCTTGCCCTGCAGCTGGTCGGCATCTATGCGGCCGCCGGCGCATTGCTGGCACTGCTCAACCATATCGCCCTTGCGAGAGCGGGCGAAGCGCAGCAGTTGCGCCTTGCCGACGCACGGTTGCGCGATTCCAACAGAACCCTGCGCGTACTGGGCAACTGCAACCAAGCCCTGGTGCGCTCGCGCACCGAGCAGGAATTGATGGACGATCTGTGCCGCATCCTGATCGATGAAGGCGGCTATGCGCTGGCATGGATAGGCCTGCCCGACAACGATGGGGAGCGCCTGGTCCGGCGCGCGGCGGCCAGCGGCAACACCGCCTACCTGGACGGTCTTGCCGTTTCGTGGGCGCGGGACGAACCCGGCCAGGAGCCTGCCGGCATTGCGATCCGGACCGGCAGGGCGATCATCAACCGCGGTACCGAAGCGCAGGAGAACGCCGGTCCGTGGCGGGCAGCCGCAGCGCGGCTCGGCCTCCACAGTTCCATCGCATTGCCACTGGGAGCGGCCGCTCCGGCGATGGGCGCGCTCAATATCCATGCCGGCGCGGCCGGGCGCTTTGACGAGGACGAAGTCCGCCTCCTGATGGAGCTTGCCAGTGACCTGAGCTACGGAATGCAGTCGCTGCGCAACGAGGCGCGCCGCCGGGCGGCGGAGGAAACGATCGAGCAGCAGGGCAAGCGCTTCCAGGCGCTCGTCGAATGCAGCGGCGATGGCGTGGCACTTGCCAGCGCCAACGGCACCATCGAATATGCCGGACCATCGATCACGTCGGTACTGGGCTACCGGCCTGGCGAGGTCGCGGGCCACAGCGCGTTCGAATTCATACACGAAGACGACCGCAACCGCGTGCAGGCGGCGCTGCACGCCTGCCTGAATGCGCCGGCCCGGCCGCTGCCGGCGCACACCCGCGTGCGCCACAAGGACGGTCGCTGGCTCTCGGTGGAAGGCACGCTGTCAAATCTGCTGGACGATCCCGCCGTCGCCGCCATCGTCTTCAATTTCCGCGACGTGACCCACCGGCTCGAACTGGAATTGGCGCGTAACGAAGCCAATGAGCGCTTCGAGCAGATCGCCGCTAACGTCAGCGAAGTGTTCTGGGTGAGCGACGTCAACGGCGTCGCCGGATGGGAACTGAACTACGTAAGCGCCGCCTACGAGAAGATCTGGCAGCGCCCGGTTGCCGACCTGGCCCGCGAACCCCAGCAATGGCTCGATGCCGTGCATCCCAACGACCGCCGGCGCATACGCAAGGCCGTGGCCGAAAAGCAGGTACTGGGCACCTACGATGAGGAGTACCGCATCATCCGGCCGGACGGCACCGTCCGCTGGATCCGCGACCGCGCCTTTCCGGTCCGCAATCGCCGCGGCGAGATCTACCGCGTCGTGGGCACCGCGGAAGACATCACGGACGGCAAGAACGCCCATCTGCAGATCCAGTACCTCAACCGCATATATGCGCTGCTCAGCGGCATCAGCAGCCTCATCGTGCGTATGCGTAACCGCGACGACCTGTTTCGCGAGACCTGCCGCCTGGCCATAGAAAGCGGACAGTTCCGCATGGCCTGGATAGGCATGGTCAATGCGGCCGGCGGGCGCGTCCAGCCCATGGCCTGGAGCGGGGATGCACGCGAGATACTCGACGGCGAACCCCTGGGCACCGACCCCACGTCAGCCACGGAATACGGCGTGGTCGGCCAGGCCATCGAATCGCGTTCGATGATCGTCTGCAACGACGTCCAGGGCGATTCGCGCCTGCTGCTGCGCGATGCGCTGCAGGAGCGCGGGCTGCGGTCGCTGGCGGTCATGCCGCTGATCGTCGGCAGCCGCGCCATTGGCGCCCTGGCGCTCTATTCGGGCGAACCCGGCTTCTTCAATACCGCGGAGGAGCGCCTGCTGGGCGAACTTGCCGGGGACATCGCCTTCGCGCTGGAGCACATCGAGAAATCCGAGAAGATCGATTATCTTGCCTATTATGACCAGCTTACCGGACTGCCCAATCGCGCGCTCTTCAACGAGCGCGTGGCTCGGCGGCTTGAATCCGCCGACGTCGGGGCGGGCCATGTCGGCATCGTCCTGCTCGACGTCGACCGCTTTCGCGCGGTCAATGACTCCCTGGGCCGGCTCGCTGGCGACGAGCTCATCCGTCAGATGGCACAGCGGCTCACCCAGTTCGTGGGTGAAGCGGCAAACCTGGCACGCACCGGGGCCAATCAGTTCAGCCTCCTGGTGCCCGGCGCCGGCGATTCCGATGACACCGCGGATCTGCTCACGCGCCTGTTCAAGGCCTGCTTCGACGCGCCGTTCCAACTCAATGACGAGGTGGAGTTGCGCATCGCGGTGAAGGCGGGCATAGCGCTTGCGCCCGGCGATGGCAGCAATGCCGAAATCCTGCAGCGCAACGCCGAAGCGGCCCTGAAGAAGGCCAAGGTTTCCGGAGAAAAGTATCTTTTCTATGCGCCGCACATGAACGAAAAGGTGGCGGAAAAGCTGTCCCTGGAAAGCCGCCTGCGGGCCGCGCTGCGGCGCGACGAGTTCGTGCTCCACTACCAGCCCAAGATAGACCTCAGGACCGGAGCGTTGACCGGCGTCGAAGCGCTCATCCGCTGGCAAAGCCCCGACCTGGGCCTGGTGCAGCCGATGCAGTTCATTCCCATCCTCGAAGAGACCGGCCTGATCCTGGATGTGGGTGACTGGGTTATCAGGCGCGCCGCTGCCGATTACCAGGAATGGCTGGCCACCGGCATTGCGGCGCCTCGCGTCGCGGTCAACGTATCGGCGGCACAGTTGCGCCGTGCGGATTTCGTGCAGAGCCTGCGCGACGCCCTGGCGCCGGATCCGCAGGCGGCAGGAATCGACATCGAACTGACGGAAAGCCTGTTGATGGAGAACATCGACGAGAACGTCAAGAAGCTCGACGCGGCGCGGGACATGGGAATACGCATCGCCATCGACGATTTCGGAACCGGCTACTCGTCGCTTCGCTACCTGGCCATGTTGCCGGCCAACACCTTGAAGATCGACCGTTCCTTCGTGATCACGATGCTGGCCGACCCCAATATTCTCACCCTGGTTTCCACCATCATTTCCATGGCGCATTCGCTGGGGCTGGAGGTTGTCGCCGAAGGCGTGGACCAGCCCGAACAGGCGCAGGCGCTGCGGGAACTCGGTTGCGACCAGTTGCAGGGCTATCTTGCCAGCCGCCCCGTCGTCAAGGATGCGCTGCTGGGCCTGCTGCGCACGCGGCCCGACGGGCTCTATGTCCTGGCGCCGGCCCGCGGCCGCCTGCCGATCAATGTACAGACATCACTGGGAATCAAGGCGCCGTCACAACGGCACTCGCTCGACAGGGAATAAAACTATCTGATGGAAAAATAACTATTTTCGATTAGATTAATTCCAGTGAGGCCCTAGGATTCATGGCTCACGCGTCGGTCCAAGCCGGATTCAACGGCCTGAACCGACACGCCACCCGCGACGAGCCAAAATTGAATTCCTGGGCCTTGATAAGTCTCGCCGCTCTGGTGGGACTACCCCTGCTGGCATCATTTCTGGCACCACTGCTGGCCAGGGGTGATCGCCGCCGCGCCGGCCGGCTGAGCGTTTGCGCGCAGTGGCTCGATCTGCTTGCCGCGGCGGCAGTACTGGCCATTGCACTTCGTGCGCCACCGACGGCAGTGTTCACCTTCCATGCGGGCGCGCTGGCACTCACGCTCGATCATCTCTCTGCGGTGGTGGCTGCGCTGGTGGCGGCCATCAGTCTGGTCGTACACGTCTATGCGCGGCGCTACATGATCGAAGAGCCGGGCTATGTGCGGTTTTTTGCGCTGCTCGACGCCATGACGGCCGTGATCCTCTGGCTGGTCGTCGCCGGCGACTTGCTGTCCTTGCTGGCCGCGTGGTTCCTGGTGGGAGTGTTTCTCTATGCGCTGCTGGGACACGACACCACCCGCATTGCCAGCGGGCGCTATGCCCTCTGGACCTGGATCACGTACCGGATTGGTGACCTGCCGCTGCTGGGCGCCGTGCTGCTGCTTTGGCGTGGCTACGGCACGCTCAGCCTCGCCGAAATCTTCAGCCGCGCCGCGCAGGGTCCAACGCCCCAGTTTGCCGGCATCGATGTTCCCGTGCTCGCAGCGCTGCTGGTGGCGGTGGCGGCCTTCGCCCGGTCCGCACAATTCCCGCTGCATATCTGGCTGCCCTACACGATGGACGGCCCTACGCCGGTCTCGGCGCTCATGCACGCCGGCATCGTCAATGCCGGGGGATTCCTGTTCAACCGCTTTGCCCCGCTGTTTCCGCATGCCGGCATGGTGCTGCATCTGACGGTGGCCGTAGGCCTGGTCACCGCGCTGCTGGGGTCGGCATTGATGCTCACGCAAAACGACATCAAGAAGACCCTTGGGTATTCGACCATGGGCCAGATGGGCTTCATGGTCATGGAGTGCGGGCTGGGCGCGTTCTCGCTCGCGGTTTATCACCTCATTGCCCACGGACTTTTCAAGGCGACGTTGTTTCTCGGATCGGGTAGCGTCATCGGCCAGGCGCGCCACGACGACGGTGTGCCGGCCGACGACATCTACACGTTCGTGGTGGTGCGCCGGCCGCGCCGCACCGCGCGCCTGCCGTGGCTGGCGGCAGTGGCGATCACCGTGCTCGTGCCGCTCGTGGTGCTGGCCCTGTCCCACCAGACGGTGTCGCCAGGTTTGCCGCAGCGCCAGGGAGCCCTGGTGTTGCTGTTTTTCGGTTGGGTGACGGGCGCGCAGGTGTTTCTTTCCACCCATAAGCTCGACACGGAAAGCCCGTGGCGCACCATGGGCCTGGTCATGTTCTCCTTTTTAATTGTCGTCATGGGTTACACGGTGATCGGTCACGTCTTTGACGACTTCCTCCTCCCCGACCGAATGCTGGCAGAAGCCATTTACGAATCCGCAAGCATCGATGCGCTGGCTTTCGACATCATCGCCGTGGCGGTCACCGTTGCTCTGGTTGCCGCCTGGGTCGTGAATTTCTACGCGCAGGAAACCCGCATGCAGGGGCGCCACGGTGGCAGTTGGAACCGCGCCTACCTGCGCATCTACGGGCTGGTCTCGCGCGAGTTCCACATTCCCGCGGTCTGGTCCTGGAGCGCGGACCGCATCCTGTCAGGCTCACGCCGCATGAACGGCTGGCTGCGCTGGCTCTGACCATGACCGACCCACTGACCCTGCTTGCGCTGGCGCTGCTCTGGCCGCTTTTCCCGGCGAGCCTGCTGTTCAATGCGCTGGTCGACCGCCTGCTCTATCCGCTGCTGCGGGCCCTGGTCAGCAGCGCCTGGCCGCTGGCCGGCGTGCTGTTGCTGCCCGCGGCCGGCGCGCCGGACGTCCTTGCCGCGCTGCCGGTTCGGCTGCCTGCATCGGTTCCTTCGGCCCTGGCGCTGTGCACGGCGCTCTTTTACGCCTGGCGCTCCTTGACGGTGAGCGACCTGTCGCGCTGGGCCGCCATGACCGGCACATCGGCGCTGGCATTGTTGTGGCTGCCGTGGTCGGCGGGCGCCAGCCGTGCCGATCTTGCCGTCGCCGCCCTTGCATTCGGGTCGTCCTGCGCCGCGCTGCACATCGTGGCGCAGGCGCTTTGCCGTCGCTTCGGCAGCGATTACCTGGGTCACGGGCGCCTGGGCGCGGCGCATCCGCGTCTGGCCGCAATGCTGGCCGTGACCGTGCTGGCCGCGTTGTGCGCGCCGCCCTTTCCGGGATTCTTCGCCATGTTGTTCGTCACCGCGCGCGCGCCCTGGTGGGTCGCGGCCGGAACGGCTGCGGTCTGGTGCCTGTGGTCCTGGTCCGGAGCCCTGTTGTGGCAGCGCGCGTTCTTCGGAGCGTCGGCAGCCGGCGCACAAGGTCGCGACCTGGCCGTGGCCACCTGTCTTCTGGCCGGCGCACTGGCGCTGCTTGGCACCATCGCTACCTATGCGTGGAGCACGACATGGATGCGCTGAGCCTGGCAAACCGCCTGCGCGTGCGCGCGACGACGTATGTCGCCGGTGAGCCGGTGCCGTACTTCTGGCCGATGCGCAATTTCATCCACCACAACCCCCTGTACGGACTCGAGCGCCTGCCCTTTGCCGAGGCGATCCGCCGCGGCGAGCAGCTTTTCCATGCCAAGGCGTTCCTGCCGCGCTCGGCGTATCAGCGCTGGCAGTCGCGCGGTCAGGTCGACGCCGCCACGCTCCGCGAGGCCGTGGCGCGCAGGGTTCTTGCCTGCGAGCAGGTTCCAGGCATCGATTGGGCGGCCTGGATGCACGCACTGCTTGACGATACCTCCGACGCGGCGGCGGTCGGCGAAGAACGCCCGCATATCGCGGCGCTGGCTGCGGCGATCCACGACCAGGACTGCCAGGCCGCTGCCGCGGACGCGGATTGGTGGGCGGCGTGGGTAGGGGAGCGCCTGCCGGTGCAGCGGCCGCTGGCCGAATGCATCGACCTGTTGCAGGGAACCACGCTCAGCGCGACGGTGGACGATCTGGTCGTAAAGAGCTGCCTGGAATTCTTCGACGAGGCGCAGTCGTCCTGGGCCATGCCGGGCCGGGAGCGCGGCATGTTTGCCGCCTGGGCTGATCTTGCGCGCAGCAGCGAGCGGTTCTCTCGCCGCGCCGCCGCCGTCCGGCGCATTCTTGAGCAGGCCGTGGAGGCCGAGGACGCCATCGTTTACGTGATGGAGCAAATGGGCGTCGACCCCGAGCACTGGCAGGCCTGCTTTACCGCCGAACTTTCGCGCCTTCACGGTTGGGCGGGTTTTATCCGCTGGCGATCCAGCGCCAAGAAGTACTACTGGGCCCGCCGCCATCCAGGCGACCTCGTCGACTTTCTCGCCATCCGGCTGGTATACAGCCTTGCCCTGGTGCAGATGGAGGCAGCGCGGCGTGGGGTGCCCGCCACCCACGAAGCGCTGCGCCAATGGCGGCAGGATCACCCGGCGGGCGCGGCACTGCGGCTGCACCTGCATGGCCGCATGGTGCTGCCGCAGTGGTCGCGACGCATCGCCGACACCCTCGAACGTGGCAGGGAAGCCGCGTGCCAGGCACTGTGGACGCAATACGCGCCGCACTGGATTGCGGCTCGAGCGCGGGCGCAGGCCGGCCGGCTGGGCGCGCTGGCGCGGCGCGCCGGACAGGAGGCGGCCCTGCGGGCGCTGGATGCTGCGCAGCTGGCGCGGTTCATCGCGCAGTTACATGAGCTCGAGCACGCCGAGGGCATGGTCTGGCTCGAGGCGATGGAAGGCCACGCCATCGGCAGGCTGCTGGAGCGGATCACGGTGCCCGCCAGCTTGCCGCCGGGGGCCCGCCGGCCCTTCGCACAGGCCATGTTCTGCATTGACGTGCGCTCCGAGCCGTTGCGCCGCCATCTGGAGCAGATCGGCGAATTCCAGACCTTCGGCATCGCGGGATTCTTCGGCGTGCCGGTGGGGTTTCTCGGCTATGGCAAGGGCAGCGAGGCGCATCTGTGTCCGGCCGTGGCCACTCCGAGAAACCTCGTGCTGGAAATCCCGGCCGGAGTGGACGTCGACGACGATCACTGGGCGTCAACGCTCGGGCACGTGCTCCACGACCTCAAAAGTTCCGTGGTCTCGCCGTTCGTCACCGTCGAGGCGGTGGGCATGCTCTTCGGGATAGATCTATTCGGCAAGACGCTGGCGCCGCTGGCCTATCAGCGCCTGCGCCGCAAGGTCCAGGCCGAGCGGCCGGTGACCCGCCTGCTGCTCGACAAGCTTACCCGCGAGCAGGCGGCGTCCATCGTGCGCACGCTGCAGCGGGCCATGATCGCCAAGGCGCTGCAGGTCGAACTGGGCATCGAGCGCGAACGCGTCACCGACGACATGATCCGCGAGCTGCGCGAAACCGCATTGCGCGAGCGCGACGGACCGACCTTCCTCAGCGGCGCCTTTCGCATCAGCCGTGTCCGCGAGACCGCGTTCATCGGAAAATTGCGCGAGATCTACCTGGTCGACCCCGAAACGGCGGCCTGGCAGCTGGCGCAACTGGGACGCATCGGGTTCTCCATCGACGAGCAGGCCAATTACGTCTGGACCGCCCTCACCACGCTGGGCTTTACGAGCGTGTTTTCCCGCTTCATCCTGGTCGTCGGGCACGGCAGCCAGAGCGACAACAATCCGTACGAATCCGCGCTCGATTGCGGTGCCTGCGGCGGCAGCCAGGGCCTGGTGAGCGCACGGGTGTTCGCGCAGATGGCCAACAGCGCACCCGTCCGCGATGTCCTGCGCGACCGCGGCCTGGCACTGCCGGCCGACAGCTGGTTCGTACCCGCGCTGCACAACACCACCACCGACCAGGTTGACCTGCACGATGTGGAGCTGTTGCCGCCGCGGCTGCTGGTGTACGTCGAGCGGCTTCGTAACGGCCTGCGTGCCGCCTCCCGCCTGAACGCCTCCGAGCGCATCAAGGCACTGCTGCCCCACGCGGGCGACATCGACCCGGCACGGGCGGCACGCCTCGTCCAGGGACGCGCGGTGGACTGGTCGCAGGTGCGGCCCGAATGGGGGCTTGCCGGCAACGCCTACGCGGTCATCGGGCAGCGGCTGCTGACCCGCAACAGCGACCTCGAGGGCCGCAGCTTTCTGCTCTCGTACGACTGGCGGCTTGACCCGCGCGGCCGCCTGCTGGAAAACCTGCTCACCGGGCCCGCCGTGGTGGGCCAATGGATCAACCTCGAGCATTACTTCTCGACGGTCGACAACGAGCGCTTTGGCAGCGGCAGCAAGGTCTACCACAACGTGGCGGGGCGCTTCGGCGTCATGACCGGCAGCCGCAGCGATCTTCGCACGGGCCTTCCCGTGCAGACCGTCTGGCGCGATGGTGAACCCTACCATCAGCCGATGCGGCTCATCGTGCTGATCGAGGCTCCGGTGGCGATGGCCGCGCGCGCGGTTCAGGCCGTAGTGAAGGTGAAGAGCCTCGTGCAGGGGCAGTGGGTCCGGGCCATCGTGCTCGACCCCGAGCAAAATTACACGCCGTTCGTGCTGGAGCACGGCCAGTGGCTGCCGCGTGCGCCCTTGGCGCTGCCAGCTGTCCAGACTTCCAACGAGGCCCACCCATGAATACCGTCAAGCTCCATCCGCTGAAAAAGCTGGAAATCATCATCGAGGGCGCGCACCGCGAATTCGCCACCGACCTGCTCGATCGCGCGGGAATCAGGGGCTACACCATCGTCGGCAATCTTTCGGGCAAGGGCAGCCACGGCTTTTACGAGGGCAGCCTCATGTTCAACGAGGAAGATGCCCTGATCATGATCATCGTCGCCGTGCCCGAAGAGTCCGCCGGTCCGCTGCTCGAGGGATTCCAGCCCTTCTTCGAGGTGCACTCGGGCGTCATCTTCGTGAGCGACATCCAGGTGGGACGGCCGGTCAAGTTTCGCGTCTGAATCCCGCTCCCCCGCGCTGCACAAAACCACCATAACTAAAACTCGCAGCCAGGATCAACAAATGCAATTGTTATTTATTTCTGAGTTCCATTAACTTTCGCTACTCGAACTTACCGATTCGTCCACAGCATCAATCACCGCGTAAGCGCACCGCGTAAGCGCCCAGAGTAATCGCTACAAGGAGATGCAAGAACATGGCAGTCAAAACCTATCAGGCAGGCGTCA
>Ga0209698_10003879_pt1 | contig 16538 bp, 12 predicted proteins | sample LitLauG_LLR_2012_FD_187203 | JGI IMG/M metagenome (GOLD analysis project Ga0209698, IMG submission 187203) | Freshwater sediment microbial communities from Pennsylvania, USA - Little Laurel Run_MetaG_LLR_2012 (SPAdes) (version 2) | ecosystem: Environmental > Aquatic > Freshwater > Creek >...
TTGTTGCTGTCGGAATAGCCGAGCATCACTTCCTGCACCGCGCCACGGCTGTCCACCAGCTTGCGGTAATCGTGCAGCGACAGCATCCGGTCCATGATGGCGCTGGAGGCCTGCAGGTCCTCGATGGTCTCGAACAGCGGCACGATATTGATGGCGCTGCGGCCGGAGGGATCGACCAGGCCGACCTCCTTCAGGAGCAGCGCGACCTCCAGCATGTCGGAGACGCCCTTGCACATGGAGATGATGCATTGGGGAATGGTGTCGGCGCCGAACTTGGCGTGCGCCTCGGCGGCGGCGTGGAATACCGCGAGTTCGCCCAGCGTCTCCTCGCTGTACTTGACGAAGGACGACGTCAGCGGCCGCGCATTGCGCAGTTCGCCGGTGAGCAGCGCGATCCGCGCCTCCTCGCCCAGCGCCAGATAGGACATGCCTGGCATCGCCGCGTCGATCAGTTCGGCGACCGTGCGCTCATGCACCGCCGAATTCTGCCGGATGTCGAGGCTTGCCAGATGAAAGCCGAAGCAATCCACGGCGCGGCGCAGCTGCCGCAGCCGCCCGCGCGCGATGACGCCTGATTTGTTCGAGATCAGCGAGCGATGAAGGGTATCGAGATCGGCCTTGAACTCCGCGACCTCGGCGTAAGGCGCGGCTTCGCCGACCGGCGGCCTTGTGGTTTCCACATCCAGCCGCGCGGCGGTCGCCGTGAGCCGTGCATAGATGCCGGACACCGCCAGCCGGTAAGGCTCGCCTTTGCGATGCGGCGAGGTATCGGGCGAGCGGTCGGCGAGTGCCCGCAGATCCTTGGAGATGTCGGCCAGATGGGCGGCGAGCGACAGTTCGGAACCGAGCACGTGCAGTTCTTCGAGATAATGGCGCAGCACGCGGCTCGACTGCAGCTTGAGCGTGCCGCGCATCACTTCCGCCGTCACGAACGGGTTGCCGTCGCGGTCGCCGCCGATCCAGCTGCCCATCCTCAGGAAGGCCGTAAGTTCCCCCTGGGCGCTGTCGACCTCGTTCAGTTGGTCCTCCAGCGCGCAATGCAGCCGCGGCACCTCGTGCAGGAAGGTATAATCGTAGAACGACAATCCGTTGGCGACCTCGTCCAGCACGGTGAGCTTGGTCCGGCGCAAGAGATTGGTCTGCCACAGCGTCAGCACCTCGCGGCGCAGCTCCTCGTCGCTCGCCGCCAGTTCCTCCGGCGTCAGCTGGACGCGTTCGCGCCGGTCCAGAAGTGCTGCGATCTCCATCTCGCGGTCGATGGTGCTCTTGCGGCGGACTTCGGTGGGATGCGCGGTCAGGACCGGGCCGACCAAGGCGGTGGCGAAGAACTTGCGCAGGTCGGCCGGGCTGATGCCGGCCGCGCGCGCATGCGACAGCGTCAGTGCCAGCGTCCCCGGGCGCGGCGTTCCCCCCGCGTAGGAGCGCGCGCGCATCTGCCGGATGTTGTTCTGGTCTTCGGCGATATTGGCAAGGTGCGAAAAATAGCTGAAGGCGCGCACAATGCGCACGGTCTGGCCGGTCGACATGCTGTCGAGGATGATTTCGAGCTCGCGCCGCGCCGGCTTGTCGTCGTCCCGATGGAACCGGATCGAGGTCTGCCGGATGCGCTCGACCAGGTCGAACACCCCGGCGCCTTCCTGGTCGCGCACGGTGTCGCCGAGGATGCGCCCGAGCAGCCGGATGTCGTTGCGCAGCCGGGCGTCTTCCTCAAGCGCCTGAGCGTCCTCAGCGCGATTGGACCGCAAATCGGGTTCGGAAGGCATGATCTGGGGTGACATGGCGCAATCCTCCAGAAGCTGCCCGGCAATCCGGAGTCTGCAACTTTTTTGCCGCAGCGCAAGATAAAGATGGAGGCGGCGCGAACAACAACTTCCGGCCTCATCCTGAGGAGGTCGCAAAGCGGCCGTCTCGAAGGATGGGCGATGCGGGACTTACATGGTTCGAGACGCGCCTTTGGCGCTCCTCACCATGAGGAACTACGACCTTTTCAACTTCAAATCCGGCGCCCGGCCCGCTCCCAATAGGGATCGCGCAGCCTCCGTTTGAAGATCTTGCCGGAATCCTCGCGCGGCAGGTTTTTGAGGATTTCGACGTGTTTTGGGACCTTATAGTCAGCCAGCGAAGTTTTGAGCTGCGCGCGGATGTCGGCGATGTCGAGCGTCACCCCTCCTTGCGGTTCCACCACCGCCATCAGCGCCTCGCCGAATTCCTCGTCGGGGATGCCGAATACCGCGCAGTCGTGCACGCCGGGAACCGCATGCAGCGCGGCCTCGATCTCGGCCGGATAGATGTTGACGCCACCGGAGATCACCATGTCGCGCTTGCGGTCGCAGATGAAGACATAGCCGTCCGCATCGATATAGCCGACATCGCCCGAGGTGATAAAACCGTCGCGGTCGATCTCGGCGCGCTTTTCGGGCTTGTTCTGATAGGTGAAATCCGGATTGCCCGCGATCTTCGAATAGATCTCGCCGATCTCGCCCTGTGGCAATATGCTTCCGTCATCGCCGATGAAGCGCAGCTCCGCGCCTGGCGCGATTTTGCCGACGGTGCCGGGCTTCTTCAGCGCATCCTCGGAATTGGCGAAGGTGACCGCGCCGGATTCGGTCGAGCCGTAAAACTCGTAGATCACCGGGCCCCACCATTCGATCATCGCGCGCTTGACGTCGGCGGGACAGGGTGCGGCGGCGTGGATCACGTGGTGCAGCGAGGACACGTCGTATTTCCGGCGCACCGACTCCGGCAGCTTCATCAGGCGGATGAACATGGTCGGTACCATGAAGATGGAGTCGATCTTTTCGGCCTCCACCAGCGCCAGGAATTCCTCCGGCTCGAACCGGGGCATCAGGACCAGCGCACCGCCGAGACGGCCCGCGCGCAAGCCGAACGAATTCGGCGCCGAATGATACAGCGGCCCCGGCAGCAGCGCCCGCGCGCCCGGCCGCAAGCCATAGATCAGCGAACGCATCCGCTCCGCGGAGGCGCTCTGCTCGGGCGTCGGCGCATGGCGCCGCACGCCCTTGGGATGGCCCGTCGTGCCCGAGGTGTAGATCATGTTGGCCGGCTGCGGCCGCGCCGGGCCGTCATAGGGCTGCTGCGCTCCGAGCCAGGATTCCAGGTCGACCGCGAAATCGGGCGTGGCGAGATGATCGGGATCGATCTTGTAATGGCCGAGGATTTCCGGCGGCGTCGGCACGCTGAGAACGGTGACGCCTTTGGGGATCGCGTCGCGCAGCTGATGCAGCATGTCGGCATGGGCGACCAGAACGCGCGTGCCGGAATCCCCGAGAATGTAATGGATCTCCTCCGCCTTGAAGTGCCAGTTGACCGGCACCGCATAGGCGCCGAGCTGCATCGCGCCATAGGCCGCCTCGATGAAGGCGATGTCGTTGCGCATCAGGATGCAGACGCTGTCGCCCTGCGTGACGCCGATCCCTTCGAAGCCACCCGCCATGCGCGCGGCGCGATCGGCGATTTCGGCGTGGCCGCGCCGGCGCTCGCCGCTGATGATGCCGGAGAAAAGCGGAGTAGCTGACATTGTCTCTTACCGATCTCTCGTCCGGTTTGGGAATTCAAGCTGTCATTCCGGGACGCGTCGAAGACGCGCACCCGGAATCTCGGGATTCCGGGCTCGATGCTTCGCATCGCCCCGGAATGACGGCGAGCTATCCCACATCGGCAAAGCGCGGCGCGCGCTTCTCCATGTTGGCGCGCACGGCCTCGGTCTGGTTGGGACTGCCCAACAGCTTCTGCTGCTCGACCGACTCGGCGAGCAGCGCCGGACCGGGGTCGACGGAAAGAGTGTTGAGCATGCGCTTGGCGGCGCGGATCGCGTCCGGGCTCTTGCCGGCGATTTCGCGCGCGACTTCGAGGGCGGTGGCCCGTGGATCGTCGCAGATGCGCGTGGCGAGGCCGTAACTCAGCGCTTCCTGCGCCGAGAAGATCCGGCCCGTGTAGGTCAGGTCGCGCAGGATATCGTCGCGTACGAGGCTTGCCAGGATCGGCGTCCCCGCCATGTCCGGCACCAGCCCCCATTTGATCTCCATGATCGACATCCGGGCGTCCGGTGTCAGAAAGCGCATGTCGGCGCCGAGCGCGAGCTGGAAACCGCCGCCGAACGCCACGCCCTGGATCGCGGCGATCACGGGAACCGGGAGCTGCCGCCAGCCCCATACCGCCTGTTGCGGGAAATTGGCGAGCCCATGGGAGCGGGCCGAAAGGTCGCGTTTTTCGCCCCCGGCGATGCCGTTGCCGCCCTTTTCCTTCATTTCGGCGAACCGGCCCATGTCGAGGCCGGCGCAAAATGCCCGCCCCTCGCCGGACAAAACCACCGCCCGCAGGCCTTTTTCGCGGGAAAGCCGCTCGGAAGTGGCGACCAGGGCCTCAAACATCGCGGCATCGAGCGCGTTCATCTTTTCCGCCCGCACCAGGCGGACATCGGCGACGCCGTCCGCCATTGTGACACTGACGCGATCTTCCATGGATGGTTCTCCCTGCACTTCTTTATGTTGCCGCTTTACAGAACGGCCTTGTCCGGATTTAGTCAATCGACCAATTAACAAGCATCCTTTTAGGGGGAAACCTCCCATGTTCAATGAAAAGCTTCTCGTTGGGCGTCGCATTCTGGTCACCGGTGGCGGCACCGGGCTGGGCAAGTCGATGGCGGCGCGCTTCCTCGAGCTCGGCGCCGAGGTCCATATCTGCGGCCGGCGCAAAGGCGTCTGCGACGAAACCGCGACCGAGCTGATGGACCTCTATGGCGGCCGCGTCACCAGCCACGGCGTCGACATCCGCAATGCGCTTGCGGTCGACGAGATGATCGAGACGATTTTCCGTGACGCTCCGCTGACCGACCTCATCAACAACGCCGCCGGCAATTTCATCTCGCGCACCGAGGATTTGACGCCGCGCGGCTTCGACGCGGTCGCCAATATCGTCATGCACGGCACATTCTATGTGACGCACGCGGTCGGCAAGCGCTGGATCGCCTTGAAGCAGCCCGGCAATGTGGTGTCGATCACCGTGACCTGGGTGCGTAACGGCAGCCCCTACGTGGTACCTTCCGCGATGAGCAAATCCGCGATCCACGCCATGACCATGTCGCTGGCGACGGAATGGGGCCATTACGGCATCCGGCTCAACACCATCGCGCCCGGCGAAATCCCGACCGAGGGCATGAGCAAGCGCATAAAACCCGGCGACGAAGCGGGCGCGCGGACCAAGGCGATGAACCCGATGGGCCGCGTCGGCAAGATGGAAGAGCTGCAGAACCTCGCGGTGTTCCTGATTTCCGGCGGCTGCGACTGGATCAACGGTGAGACCATCGCCATGGACGGCGCCCAGGGGCTGGCGATGGGCGGCAATTTCTATCAGCTGCGCGACTGGAAGGATTCCGACTGGACGGCGGCGCGCGACTCGATCAAGGCCCAGAACGAAAAAGACCGCGCGGCGCGGGGATAACTCTCCATCGTCGCCCCGGCCAACGCCGGGGCGAAACCGCGTTGAATGGCTCACCTAACGCCTTTGCCAGCAACGACTTCGCTGTGGCAGAAGAGCCGGGAGCCCGGGCTCACTCAAAATTCAAAGACTGCAGCGCGCATGCAACCGCCGTTGGCGCGAGCAAGTGCAGGGCCGGGCGCGCCCGCTGTTGATCAAAATACGCCCGTCATCCTGCCGCAATAAAAACCCGGTTTATTTGCGCCGCCTCGATCTTCACTCCGGCGGCCCGCGCGAAATCTGTCTGTCTTGCGCACCGCGAAAACCCCTTCCCTGTAATCGAAAAAATCTGGAAAGACGCCAATGATCTCCGATCCATTTCCTGTCCGGGATTCGCGCCGACCCGGCGCCTGGAAACGTCTCGCCGCCGGCGTTGCGACAATCCTGCTTCTGACGAGCGGAATCGCGTCGGCGCAATCGGTCAGCTTTCAGGGCCATACCTTCGTCAACAAAGGTCTCGTCGGTGTCGCCCGCGTCCCCTCCAACGCCGTAGACCAATTCGGCGAAACCCTGGGCGGGTTCGGGTCCGGCATGGCCATGGATATCGACAGCTGGCACAAGAACCGCGACGGCAGCTTTGGCGGCACGCTCTATATGCTGCCGGATCGCGGCTGGAACACCCAGGGCACCACGGATTTCCGCGGCCGGCTGCATCGCTTTGAGGTCACGCTCAACCCGCTCTTTTCGGGCAGCACCGCCAGCCAGAACCAGTTACAACTGAAATACAAGAGCTCGGCTCTGTTTCACCGCTGGGGCGGCGTTCTGACCACCGGCCTCGATCCCAACGCGGTCCAGCCGGCAACGGCGGATTTCCCGGAGCTGCCCGTCGTCGCGGCAACGAACGGCAAGATCAGCGTCGATGACGAGGCGGTGGTGCATGTCGGCGACGGCACCGTCTGGGTGAGCGATGAATACGGCCCTTACGTCTATCACTACGCGGAGAACGGCACGCTGCTGCACGTGATCCGGCCACCCGACGCGTTCATCCCGATGCGCCGCGATACCACCGGAAACCTGGTGGATAACTTCTCGGCCAACAGCCCGCCGATCGGCGTGACCTACAACACCGGCAATCCCGTTTCCGGCCGCCAGAACAATCAGGGCTTCGAGGGCCTGGCGATGAGCCCCGACCGCCAGACGCTGTTCATCCTGCTGCAGAGTGCGCTCATTCAGGATCTCGATTCCACCAGTTCGACGACGATCAAGCTGACCCGCAATAACACCCGGCTGCTGGCCTACGATCTTCGCCTTCACAAGCCCAGGCTGGTCGGCGAATATGTCGTTCAGCTGCCGCATTATCAGGACCAGACCAAGACGACGCCGACCCTGTTGACCGCCGCGCAGAGCGAAATGCTTGCGCTCAACGATCATCAGTTCCTGGTGCTCGCCCGCGACAGCTCGGTCGGAGAGACGTTCCCGAGCACGCCAGGCTCTGTCTATCGCAGCATCGACCTGCTCGATATTTCCGGCGCAACCAACATTGCCGGGACCGCCTATGACAACGCCGCAACGCCGGTCGCGCCGCTCGGTGTGCTCAACAGCGCCATCAAACCTGCCACCTATCAGAAGTTCCTCGATATCAACGATAACGCCCAGTTGAACCGTTTCGGTCTGCACAACGGCGCTCCCAACGACAGCAACGACCTCTATGAGAAATGGGAGAGCATGGCCGTGGTGCCGATCGGCGACCGGCAGGCGCCGAACGACTACTTCCTGTTCGTGGGCAGCGACAATGACTTCATCACGCAACAGGGCGTCATGGCGGGCCAAACCTACGCGGATGCGTCGGGGGCCAATGTCGATACCCTCGTTCTCGTCTATCGCGTCACGCTGCCGACCTATATCGAACCGCATGTCGAGCATCGGTTTGAGTCGGCCGAGCGCGGCCGTCACGACGACTTCGATCACCGATAGGCCTGTCGCTCACGCCATCGCTCCGGCCGCGGGTCCTCTCTCGATCGAGGGGTCCGCGGCCTCGCGCTGTGCGAGCCGCCGAAATCGCGGGGACGCCGCATGTTCCCGTATTGTCTTTGCCGGACAACGCCGCCAATATCGCCCCAAGCACAAGAAAATCTTGCGGGAGCGACATGTCCGACATCAAAGAACCGGCAAACCTTGCCGACATGGTACGCGCGCGGGCGAAGAGCCGCGGCAATGCCATTGTGTATGAGTTCGAGGGCCGCCAGACCAGCTTTGCCGAATTCGATATCCTGACCAACCGCGTCGCCAATGCGCTGAAGGCGCTGGGCGTGAAACCGCGCGAGCGCATCGCTTATCTGGGCAAGAACAGCGACGTCTATTTCGAGTTGTTGATGGGCGCGATGAAGGCCAATGTGGTGATGGCGCCGGTGAACTGGCGGCTCGCCGGACCCGAGATCGCCTTCATCGTCGAGGACTGCAAGGCGCCCGTGCTGTTCGTAGGACCTGAATTCGCCGGCCTGATCGACAGGATCAGGCCGCAGTTCCCCAGCGTGCGCACCGTTATCGTTACCGAAGGAACCGCACCGGGCTTTTTGGGCTACACGGCGTGGCGCGATGCCCAGAGCGGCGACGACCCGAAGGTCGACATCGACCGCAGGGATATCGCGATCCAGCTTTACACCTCCGGCACCACCGGCAAGCCCAAGGGCGCGATGCTGTCGCATGCCAATTTCCTCAACCTGGTGGAGACCGGCAAGGACGAAAAGCCCGACTGGAACAAATGGACCGAGGACGACGTCTCGCTGGTGGCGATGCCGATCTTCCATATCGGCGGCTCCGGCTGGGGCGTAATGGGCCTCTACCACGGCGCCAAGGGGGTCATAGCCCGCGAGTTCGATCCGACAAAAGTGCTGGATTTCTTCGAGCAGTCCGGCATCACCAAATTGTTCATGGTGCCGGCCGCGATGCAGTTCGTGGTGCGCCAGCCTCGCGCGCGAAGCGTGGATTTTTCGCGGCTGAAATACATGCTCTATGGCGCTTCGCCGATTCCCGCAGCCCTGCTGAAGGAATGCATCGAGGTGTTCGGCTGCGGCTTCGTGCAGATGTACGGCATGACCGAGACCACCGGCACCATCGTGGCACTGCCGCCGGAAGATCATGTCGAGGGGCTGGAGCGGATGCGCTCGGCCGGCAAGGCGCTGCCCGGCGTCGAGCTCGCGATCCTCGACGTCAACGGCAACCGCCTGCCGCCGGGCGAAGTCGGCGAGATCGCCACCCGCTCCGGCTCCAACATGGCCGGCTACTGGAACCTGCCGGAAGCCACCGCCCGGACGCTCGGCAAGGACGGCTGGCTGCGCACCGGCGATGCCGGCTACATGGACAAGGACGGCTATCTCTACATCCACGACCGCATCAAGGACATGATCATCTCCGGCGGCGAAAACATCTACCCCGCCGAGGTCGAAAGCGCGATTTGCGATCATCCAGACGTCGCCGAGGTCGCCGTGATCGGCGTGCCCGACGACAAATGGGGCGAAGCGGTGAAGGCAATCGTGGTGATGAAGCAGGGCAAGAGCGCCACCGCGTCAGACATCATCAATTTCACCCGCGAACGCATCGCCGGATTCAAGACGCCGAAATCGGTTGAGTTCATCGAAGCCTTGCCTCGCAATCCTTCGGGCAAGATTTTGCGAAGGCACCTGCGCGATCCCTATTGGGAGGGGAAGGACCGAAAGGTGAATTAGACGTCAGCGTTGCTTCCTCGCCGTTCCGCTATTTTCGATGGCCGTCAGGACCCGAACGTCATCTACCCACCAACCGGGCGATTGCGGGTGTGGGTAAAACTCGGAGTCAATTTCGCCGCACGGACTTCCGCTTCACCCTTCAAAGCAGACATCCGGCGGACAATTTGGCATGTCCGAAAAATGGCCAAACCCGGAAGTCGCCGCTTCACTCGACCCCTCGTCGACGAGCGGCAGCAAGGTCGCAGGTACTCTGGCGAAGCGTATGGCCAAGGAATATTCGTGCCTTCATTTGACGCCCGCCTCTAGCACGCCGACACGAAGTGCGGCGATCCTATCCTTTGCGGCCCTGCGATGCATCAGCTCACGCTATATCTTCGGTCTCGCGCAGAAGTTTTCGCTTGTCGTTGATGAAATAGTAGCTGGATGATTGACCGATCAATCCGCGCCGCTTCAGTTCGGTCAGTGTTCGACTTACGTTTTCGCGCGCAACGCCCGCCATTGCCGCAATATCGCTCTGCCTGATCTTGTGGAGGATGACAATTCGTCCGGATTCCGTCTCGCGACCGAGATGCTCCGCCAGTTCGAGCAGCGCGCGCGCGACCCGGGCCTTTACGGACAGGAAGCTTGCTGCTGCCATCGCATTATCGGCCTCGCGCAAGCGTGACACCAGCGTGGAGACGAGATCGCTGTAGATTTCGGGATATTCTCGTAGGCAACGGACGAACGCTTCCCGGCTGATGTAGCTCAACTTGCAGTCCCGGATCGCAACCACGGTGGCCGATCTCGGCAGCCCGTCGATGATCGCGAGTTCTCCGACGATCGAGCCCGGGCCAAGGATCGTCAGTATCCGCTCGTCACCTTGAGGCGAAGCGATGCTGACCTTGAGCAGGCCCTGTTCAAGCCGATAGCAACCATCGGCGACGTCGCCAGCCTCAAATAGCACTCCTCTTTCGGCGAGCGATTGCGGCTTCGCGTTTGCCAACAGGCTCTCGGAAAACTGGATCGGCAGGTTCGGCAATATGCCGGAGAAGCTGCGCTTTGAGGGCACACCTGTCGTATTACTTCTGGTTTTCGGTGAGAGCTTTCGTGCCGCCATGGGGATGCAACGATGGTTCAGCAAGACTTAGAAATTTGGATTATTTTGATTCATATCACAGACGCGCGTCGCGGCGGGTATATATAGTTACAGATTCCGGCGGGTTGGGCGCAAAAAAGAACGCTCATTCGGCGGCTTGCGCCGTCGCTAAACCTGCAAAGGCGACCCGAAACGAACATCGGTTAGCGTTTAGTAGGGGCTGCTTATGCGCACCAATGTGTTGATTGCCGACAGCTGTCCAGTGGTTGTGCAGGGTTTGAGGAAGGCGCTGGGAGCGCAACGAAACTTTGAAATTGTTGCGTGTTGCAGTGACGGCACGAGCTGCATCGAAGCAATTCGGAATTTAAGGCCGGATATCGCCGTTCTCGACAACTCCATGCCCGGCCTGACCGGGTTGGAGCTTCTCAGCATCGTTAACTCCGAGGGTTTTTCCACGCGGGTGGTCTTTTTCACCGCGTCTGTTGAAGACAGCGAGTTGGTCGAGTTAGCCGCTGCCGGTGCCTACGGCGTCATTCTGAAGAATGCGGCACTGGAATTTCTGGTGAAGTCGCTGCAGCGGGTCGCCGATGGGCAGAGGCTATTCCCGCTGCCTTGCTCTGATCAGGTATTTCGGGAGCAAAGCGCGGTCACTGCAGCGTTAACAAACCGAGAGCACCAGATCATGTGCTTGGTGTCCGAAGGTTTGTCGAACAAGGAAATTGGCCGTCGACTCAATATTTGCGACGGCACCATCAAGGTGCATCTCCATCACATCTATGAGAAGTTGGAAATCAGCAACCGGACAGCGCTGGCAGCGGTCGCCATCTCCCAAAAATCAAATTCCCCAGACGACAAAACGGGCATTGGCGAGATCCTAACATTGCAAGGCGGTTAAGCGAGAAGGCTAGCATCGTCCATAATTCCCCCTGCGTTTCAAACCGAACGGACGGCTCGCGCGCGGACTATTACAATTTTATTCAATTTTTTCGCACCCGTTAGCTATACTGCGATCTGCCCGGCGCTTGCGCCGGGCTTTTCGTTTAGGATGTGCATTGCTTGGTGCAAGGGAAAAGACATGCGCAGCGTCGCCGAATATTTGGAGAAGGCTGCTGAGTTCGATGACCTGGCGAGACTGACCTTCGAACCGGCCCTCAGAGCACGCTACGCTCACGTGGCTGAATGCTACCGCCTCCTGGCCAGCGAGCTGCAACGGCTGATTGAAGCAGGTGCTCTCAAGCCCGAACAGCCGTAACCCGTTTGTCGGCCCTAGGTGCGACCTAGCGGATTACCCCTTAATTCCGCGTTTGCTCACCGTTGAGCCATACTTGATCCCGCCCAAATCTGTCATTTTGTGCGTTGCTTGGCGCTGGGGACAAGGATATGCGCAGCGTCGCCGAATATTTGGAGAAGGCCGCCGAGTTCGATGAACTGGCAAGATCGACCAGCGAACCGGCATTAAGAGAACGCTACGCTGACGTAGCTGAGTCCTACCGCCTTTTGGCGATTGTGCAGCAACGGCTCAATGAGACAGACGCTCTCAAGCCGGAACAGCCGCCGTAACCGTTTGTTGATAGCGTGATGCAGGCATCATAGCGCCCGTTATCGTTTCGCGGACAATTGGAAGTTCGGTGTCTCAATGTAGGCACCAAAATCCGACCTCCGTTATCCCCCCAGAAGCGGACATTGCTTGCCGGCCGTATTCAGCTTGAGGCACGGCTCGGCTCTTTGCCCCTGCCACGGCTTGGATTGCACTCGTCAACCGGGTCTTGCCACGCGACGGTCTCGTCCTCGGACCAGGCCCGGAGGCTCGCGCACGCCGGCGATGGCCGGATACTCCGCTTCCGCGGAATGGCGGTTGCGGTGGAACAGGCATTTCGCCCTGGCAACCGAGGTGCAGGGAGCTCTCAGTGCTTCACGCCCTCACGACCGGGCTCGGTGCCGACCCCGACGGGCTGCGACAAATTAACCCGACGGGCAGAATTTCCCTTTCATCTTCGGGCAAATCACCTTCAGGAGTCCTCCCATCCTGTCCCCGAGGAAGGGGCGTTGGCCATCGTCACCGAACGTTGGGATGGGATGCGGTGGACGCGGCGGCATCGTGCGCGCGATGGGATCGCAGGGCGGGATAAACTCCGTGAGCGCTTCCCGGGACGTGCCGACGGGCGGTGCCGAGGCGTACGGCGAAGTCGTGTGGTTCCGATGCCTCAGTGGTCGGCATCAAGTCTTTCGGAGGCGCGCAAGCCCAACCGGGCGGAGTGCCGAATTCCGCAAGGCGACGGAGGCAGGAAAGCCCGATACTCCGGGAAGAGCGCGATATAAGCCGTAAAGCCATTGCGCAGGGAATGTCGGATCGCCTCCGCTGCCCTGTATGCTCGTGTGCGATTTTCTTTCCACCCTTTGCACACGGGACCGCGGGTGCAGCGCGCATCCGGCATTCCCTGCTCCCTCATTATTTCGAGGGACAACGAAACGCAAACCTCGGGCGTCTCCCGCCGCGAGAACGCGGATGTGTATCTGAAAAGCGAGACGCCCTCAGTGCTTCCCCGCCCCCATGTAGCCGAACAGGAACCCTGCCACCTTGCGCTTCTGGATTTCCTCGCTGCCTTCGGTGATGCGGTAGCGGCGGTGATGGCGGTAGATGTGCTCGAACGGCTTGTGGCGCGAATAGCCCATGCCGCCATGCACCTGCATGGCGCGGTCGGCGGCTTCGCAGCACAGCCGGTTTGCCCAGAAATTGCACATCGAAACCCGGTCGGACAGCGTGTGCTCGACCTGCGCCTGCGTGAGCTGGTCCATTTCCCAGGCGGTCTTGCGGATCAGCAGCCGCAGCATTTCGGCCTGCGTCGCCAGTTCCACCAGCGGCCACTGGATCGCCTGGTTCTCGGCCAGCGCCTTTCCGAACGGTTTACGCTCGCGCGCGTATTTCACGCTCTCGTTGATGCAGTAGACAGCCGCGCCCAGCGAACTCGCAGCCTGCCGGATGCGGTTCTCGTGAACAAAACATTGCGCCAGCGACAACCCGCGGCCGATTTCGCCGAACAGCGCGTCCTCGGGCACGAACACGTCGGTGAAACTGACGCGCGGGTGATCGGTCGGCATATTGAAGGTCCACATGTATTCCTCGACCTTCACGCCGTTGGCCTTCGCCGGCACCAAAAAACAGGTGATGCCGCGGGCGTCGCCGTCATTGCCCGAGGTGCGCGCGAACAGCGCGCAATGGGTGGCGACATGCATGCCGGTGGTCCACATCTTCTCGCCGTTGATCACCCACCCCTTGACGCCGTCGCGCGTGGCCTCGACGGCGCGGGTTTCCATGTGGGTCGCGTCCGAGCCGTGATCGGGTTCGGTCAAACCAAACGTGATGCGGTATTTGCCCGTGATCGAGCCCTCGATCATCGCCTTCTGGTCGTCGCGGCCGTAGCGGTCGAGCATGGTGACCAGCGGCAGATTGCCGACGATGGAATGCTCGTTCTGCAGGTCGTTGTGCAGGCCAAGCCCCTTGGACGCAAAATGCTCGCGGATGACCGCCATCCAGAGATTGGAGCCGTCCTTGCCGCCGTAGCGTTTGGGAATGGCAAAGCGCAGATGGCCGGCGCTGTCGGCGAGATTTTTCACGCGCCGCAGCAGCGCTTCCCATTCATGCCGCGGCAGCCCGCCATTGTCGAAATCGGTGCGCGCCCATTCGCGGCGGTGATCGAAGAAGCGGATGTTGTCGTCGGCCTCCTCGATCGGCTTGATCTCGCGCGCGATGAAGCGGTCGAGTTCGTCGAGATAGGCGACCAGATCGGCCGGCAGATTGAAATCCAAGGCGGTCTCTCCCGGAACTATCGTTTTTGTCGATTTGCGTTAAGGCGCTACGAGCGCCCAAGCTTCGATCGATTAAGGTGAGAACGGAAGACCGAGTCAAGCAACGCGACGGGGCTTGTGGCGCGCAGGGCCCTTGCGTAATTGGGTGGCGCCCGGCGCCGCTGGCACGCTAATATCCTTGCCAACATTCCGCGCCGCAGAAAAAAATCCACGGGAGCAAACATGGACCTGAAATTTTCCAAGGTAACGCGCAAGGGCCCGGTCACCATCGTGACGCTGTCGCGCCCGGAAGTGTACAACGCGCTGCATACGGATGCGCATTTCGAGCTCGACAAGGTGTTCGACGACTTCTCCGGCGATCCCGAGCAATGGGTTGCGATCATCACCGGCGCCGGCGACAAGGCGTTCTGCGCCGGCAACGACCTGAAATGGCAGGCGGCCGGGGGAAAACGCGGCTGGGACAAGGGCGGCTTTGCCGGCCTCACCTCGCGCTTCGACTGCGACAAGCCGATCATCGCCGCGGTCAATGGCGTCGCGATGGGCGGCGGTTTCGAAATAGCGCTGGCCTGCGACCTCATTATTGCCTCGGACAATGCGACCTTCGCGCTACCCGAGCCGCGCGTCGGGCTGGCGGCGCTCGCCGGCGGCCTGCACCGGCTACCGCGGCAGATCGGACTGAAGCGCGCCATGGGCATGATCCTCACCGCGCGTCACGTCTCGGCCAAGGAAGGTTTTGAGCTCGGCTTTGTGAACGAGGTGGTACCGCAAGGCGAAGCCCTGGCGGCAGCGGAGCGCTGGGCCGAGACGATCTGCAAGAATTCGCCGATGTCGATCCGCGCCTCCAAGCAGACCATCCAGCGGGGCCTTGCGGTCTCGCTGGAGCAGGCGATCGCCGAACAGCGCGAATATCCCGCCGTGAAGGCGATGGCCGCGTCGCAGGATTACATCGAGGGACCGAAGGCGTTTTCCGAAAAGCGCCCGCCGAAATGGGTTGGGAAGTAGTGGAATTGTCATTCCGGGGCGTCGCGAAGCGACGAGCCCGGAATCCAAAACCACCATCGGGTGTATGGATTCCGGGCCTGCGCCAAGAGGCGCATCCCGGAATGACAACTATGGATAGTTGACGTTATTTGCTCTCTAACTCCCGCTTGTACGCGGCATAATTCGGCTGATCGACCGCGAGCTTGTCCATCGTGGTCTGCCAAAGATGCTCGGCAAGGCCCGGCGTCTGCAGGTCGAGTTCGCCTTTTGCGATGCGGTCCGCGAGCGCGCGGTTGAGGTCACCAAGCGAACCCTGCATGTCCAATAGCTGCGCAAGCCGCGCCGCCTCCGCGGCATTGCTCCCCTCTTCCATCGTCAATTGCCGGGTGACGAGATCGAGCATGTTGATCGCGACCCGCAGCTTGAACGCGTTATGCCCCTTGATCATGGGCGTGATGTCATGGCGCAGGAAATCCGCAACGGCTTTCGTCAGCTCGACCGGTGTCGGTTCGTCCTGCATCTCATTTCTCCCGTGGCGCGAGCAATCGCAGCAAATCGATCTCGGTCTCCGACGCGCGCCTTCCGATCATGGCGCGTTCCATCGAATGGTCGGGGCCCTGGCGAAACCGCTGCATCATGCCGCAGCACATCACGCCCCAGCGCAGCGTGCCCATCACTTCCCAGAATTTGACCCTATCGGGATCGGCCCGCCGGCCCGCCGCCTGGTAACCTGCGAACAGTTCCTCGCGCGTGCCGAAACCGCCAACGGGTTTGTCGATTTCGCCGAAGCGCCAGGAATTGACGCAGACCCAGCCCAGATCCTCCATGGGATCGCCGAGATGCGCCAGTTCCCAGTCCAGCACCGCGCGCACGCCGTCGGGGCCGATGATGAGATTGCCGTGGCGGAAATCGCCATGCACCAGGGTCACCTCGGCGGAAGGCCCGGGATCATGATCGCGCAGCCAGCGCAACGCCAGCTCGAACACCGGCCGCGGCCACTCAAAACTGCGGTATTCGTGGTCGAGGTCCGCGATCTCCCTGGTCGACGTCATTTGCCGCAGCCTTGGCAATTTTGTTACGTCGAGCCCATGGATGCCGGCCGCGATTCCGCCGATCTGACGCGCCAGCATCGGACGCGCCCTGGCGAATTGCTCATCGCGCAGGATCTTGCGCGCGATGGTCTCGCCCTCGATGCGCTGCATGATGAAGCCGGTGCCGAGTTCGTCTTCGGGTGTCAGCACATGCAACACGCGCGGCGACGGCAGGCCGGCATCATGCGCAAGCTGCATCAGGGTCGCCTCGGCGTCGAGCCCCGCCGCCCGCCCCGGCGATGCCCCATAGCCGGGCGGCGCGCGGCGCAGGATCGCGCCGATAGTGCCGCCGGCGTGCACGATATCGAACGTCCAGGTCTCCTGGCTGGCGCCGCCGGAGAGTTTTGCGGCGCCGGTCACGCCGGTCGCGCCCGGACACCAGGCGGCGACGCAGCGTCCGAGTTGCGCTTCGATCATCTGCCC
>Ga0209698_10003880_pt1 | contig 16535 bp, 12 predicted proteins | sample LitLauG_LLR_2012_FD_187203 | JGI IMG/M metagenome (GOLD analysis project Ga0209698, IMG submission 187203) | Freshwater sediment microbial communities from Pennsylvania, USA - Little Laurel Run_MetaG_LLR_2012 (SPAdes) (version 2) | ecosystem: Environmental > Aquatic > Freshwater > Creek >...
GGGATTGACATTCATGAGAGTGCAGTTTCGACGGCGAATGTGCTGGCCGCGCAGCGCGGCTTGACGCAGCGAGCCGAATTTCGGGTGGTGGATGCGACCGGGCAATTGCCCCTCCCATCCGCCAGTTTCGATGCCATCACCTGCATCGATGCAATCAACCACTTTTCCGACCGGTTGCGCGTAATTGCCGATTGGGCCCGGCTGCTGAAGCCGGGCGGACGTTTGTTGTTCACCGATCCCATCACCGTGACCGGACCCCTCACGAACACCGAAATTGCGGTACGGAGTTCGATCGGCTTCTTCCTCTTCGTTCCGCCTGGCTATGACGAAAGCGTGATTCAGGAATGCGGTTTGCAACTGCTGGTGCGCAAGGACGTGACCGCGAACATGGCCGAAATTGCTGAGCGCCGCCGGGCCGCCCGCGCATCGAGGAGCACGGCACTTCGCCAGATTGAGGGCGACCAGGTCTATGAAGGACAGCAGGAATTTTTTGCGGTTGCGGCGCTGGTTGCAAGGGAAGGACGGCTCTCACGCTTTGTCTATGTTGCCGAGCGACCGGCTTGATCTCGAATGCGGGGACCAACGAATATCCACACTCCCGGCTCGCTCGGCGTCGGAAACGGGTTCGTTATGAACGCTGACGTAGCCCGGAGGGCCCGGCGGCGAATCGCATTGCGCCTGCTTCCATTCGTTTTTCTCATCTACATCGTCAATTACATCGACCGCGTCAACGTTTCCTTTGCCAATCTGAGGATGAGTGCCGACTTGGGTTTCAGTGATCGTGTCTATGGTCTCGGGGTAGGCATGTTTTACATCAGCTACGTCCTGTTCGAAATTCCTGGCGCCATCATCGTCGAACGCTGGAGCGCCCGGAAGTGGATTGCACGCATCATGATCTCGTGGGGGCTGATCACGATCTTGACCGCCTTCGTGCGCACTGCCGGAGAGTTCTACACCGCTCGCTTCTTTCTCGGGCTCGCAGAAGCCAGCTTCTTTCCCGGGATGATCGTTTACCTGACCCACTGGTTCCGTCTGCGCGAGCGCAGCCAGGCCATCGCATGCCTGTATGCCGGAGTTCCCACCGCCGCTCTGATCGGCGCTCCGATCGCAGGCTGGCTGCTAAGCGCTCATTGGAGATGGCTGGCGGGATGGCGCTGGCTCTTCATCTTGGAGGGAATTCCCGCGATCGTGCTGGGGATCATCACGATCTTCTATTTAACGGACTGGCCCGCCCAGGCACGGTGGCTGCCTGACGACGAGCGGGCGTGGCTGGTCAAGGAACTGGAGGCTGAGCTCAAAGCGAAAAAACAGATTCATGACCACACCATCCTCGAAGCGTTCTGCGATCGCCGGGTCCTGTGGTTGATCGCGGCGTGGTTCCTGGGGCTCGCTGGCGCTCTCGGAAACATCTACTGGATACCAACCTTTGTGAAACGCCTTTCGGGATTCTCAGATCGGAGCGTTACCTCGCTGTTGATGTTCCCAGCCCTGATGGGGATCGTCGGGATCCTGTTTAACGGGTGGCACTCGGATCGAACTGCCGAGCGGCGCTGGCACACCGCGATTCCACTGCTGGCTGCCGGGTTAATGTTCGGGTGCTCAGTCCTTGCCCGGCAACACGTTCCTTTAGCAGTTCTACTCTTACTGTTGGGTAGCGGGGCCTACTACGCGTTCTATCCAACCTTCTGGGCGATGCCGACCATGCTGCTGAGCGAATCGGCGGCGGCCGCGACCTTCGGACTGATCAATTCAGTTGGGCAGTTGGGTGGATTCGCTGGACCTTACATCGTCGGCTTTCTCAACGTCCGCACACATTCCCTTGCGGCGAGCTTCGGATTCATCGCGCTGCTTTATATTGCGTCGGGAGGCTTGATCCTGAGTCTGAAGATCCGCGATCCCCTTGGTGCCGCCCAATCCCCGAAAGCGGGTTAAGGCCAACGCCTCCGCCCCTCTCCCTTGCCTCCTCCTCGGGCCCTCACTATACTTTCAGAGTTTGCGCTGACTTCGGGATGGAACTGCCCGGCGCGGCCAGCCGATCGTCATCTTGCGCGGAGAGTGCCATGAAAATCGTCGATCTTGAACAGGAAACTAATCCGTGGGAAGCGCAAGCCGCGCGCTTCGACCTTGCGGCCCATAAGCTCAACCTGGATGAAGGTCTCTGGAAGGTTCTGCGCAGTCCCAGCCGCGAGATTATTGTTCACATTCCCGTGCAGATGGACGATGGCCATCTGGAAGTATTCACCGGGTATCGCGTGCAGCACTCGATCGCGCGCGGTCCCGCCAAAGGAGGCCTGCGCTACTCGCCGGACGTGAACCTTGACGAAGTGCGCGCGCTCGCGAGTTGGATGACCTGGAAGTGCGCGGTAGTCAATATTCCCTTCGGCGGCGCCAAGGGCGGCATTGTTTGCGATCCGCACAAGATGTCGATGGGTGAACTGGAGCGGATGACGCGCCGCTACACAGCGGAGCTGTTCGAATTCATCGGTCCTGAAAAAGACGTACCCGCACCCGACGTGAATACCAACGAGCAAGTGATGGCGTGGATGATGGACACGTATTCCATGCACATGCGCCAGACATGTACCGCGGTCGTCACCGGCAAGCCGATCAATATTGGCGGATCGCGCGGCCGCCGCGAAGCGACGGGGCGCGGCGTGCAGATCGTGTGCGATGAAGCGGTCAAGAAACTCCACCTCAACCGCGAGAGCACGCGCGTTGTGGTCCAGGGGTTTGGCAACGTCGGGTCGCATGCCGCCCGGCTGATGGCGGAAGCCGGTTACAAAATCATCGGCATCCTCGAAGTGGGCGGCGGGCTCTACAACAAGAATGGAATCGACATGGCCGCGCTCTGGGATTTCCGCCAGCGCAACGGCACGGTGCACGGTTTTCCGGGTGCGGACAAGTACGATCCAGCCGAACTGCTGCTAGTCGACTGCGACATCCTGATCCCCGCCGCGACGGAGAATCAGATCACCAGCCAGAATGCAGATCGGGTGAAGTGCAAGATTCTCGCCGAAGGGGCGAACGGACCAACCACGGCCGCGGCCGATGAAATTCTGGCCGAAAAGAAAGTGTTCATCATTCCCGACATTCTGGCCAACGCCGGGGGAGTGACCACTTCTTACTTCGAGTGGGTGCAGGATCGCCAAGGCTATTTCTGGAAAGAGTCCGAGGTCAACGAGCGTCTGGAGCACATCATGGTTTCGTCGTTCGACGATGTGGTGCGTTACGCTGAGACGCACGGTGTCAATAACCGGATCGCTGCCTACATGCTGGCGATCGATCGGGTGGCGTACACCATCCGGCAGCGCGGAATCTACGCTTAGCCAGATCCTCATCTCACGGGGCCTCATTTACGGAGGCCCTTGCCTCGAAGGTGATTGCCTCGAAGGTGATTGACCCTCGGTCTTCCCGGTGTAATCATGCTGGCGTCTCAGCACAGCTCGTTTTCGTAAGGACTTCCCATCGCGTAGTGATTTGCAAAAACGGGGCTTCATGCCTCTGGACTGCGAGGAAACGATCATGAGGAATTATTCCAGGCACAAACTAACCTTCTGGATGCTGTTTTTCTGGCTAGCGCTCACCGTGGCGATTTTGCCGGCTCTGGCGAAAGCGCAGACCGGTTCCAGCGACACGTCGAACTCGGAAACCAAAAAGTCCGAGAAGAAAGCGAAGAAAGACAAAGCCGCGGCCGAGGCGGCTGCCGGCGAGACGGCTTCGACCACGAAAAAATCCAAGAAGAGCAAGAAGGCCGATAGCGCATCCAGAACAGCGGCCGCCGATACAGCTGCGCCCGCGGAGACCGGCAAGAAGTCGGGAAAAAGCAAGAAGTCGGCCGAAGCCTCGGAAACCAAAGCTGCCGACACAGGTGCTCCGGCGGAGCCGGGCAAGAAGTCCAAGAAAGGCAAGAAGACAGCGGAAGCGTCCCCGACTGCTCCTGCCGATACTTCCGCCGCGGAGCCCGGTGGGGGCAGCAAGAAGAACGGCAAGAAAAAGGGCGCTGGCACTGCTGACAGCGCGGCGGCAGCTTCTTCCAGCGCTGCCAGCAAACCGGCGGCGTCCAGTTCGCCTGCGGCGTCCAGTTCGCCTGCGGCGTCGACTCCTGCCGCTGGCTCCAGCAACATGGCTCCCGCTTCAGAGGCCCCCAAGAAGGCCAAGGCTGCCGCCAGCGGCGCGGCTTCCAGTCCTGAAATCGCGGCTGCGCAAGCGAGCGGAAAAGTCTGGGTGAATCTCGACAGCGGCATCTACCACAAGAGTGGGCGATGGTTCGGCAAGACCAAGAATGGCAAGTTCATGACCGAAGCCGAAGCCAAGGCTGCGGGCTACAAAGAATCTCAGAAGAACTAGGAGAGATGACTATGCGCAAGTGCCTCATTACCAGAATTCTTATCGCACTAATCGCCCTGAGTTTGATGAGCGGCATGGCAGTCGCGCAGGACAAAGCCGCCAAGAAGCCGGCCAAGGCAGCTGCCGCCGCTGCGCCCGCTGCCAATCTGCTCGATATCAACTCGGCCACCAAAGACCAACTCGATGCTCTTCCGGGGATTGGGGCGGCCTATGCGCAGAAGATCATTGACGGACGCCCATATGCGAAGAAGACCGATCTAGTGAGGAAGAAAATTCTTCCCCAAACCACCTACAACAAGATCAAGGACAAAATCATCGCGAAGCAGAAGTAGGCAATCTCCAGCGCTAAGCCGCAGAGGGCTGCGGGGCCGTCTGGAGCCGGCAAGTCTTTGGATGGCTGTAACTCTCGAACGGCTAAGGCCCTCATTTCGTGCGCTACCTGAGTCTTTCCCTCCGTTGCCTTGGCCAGCGATGTGGAGGATAATCAGCTTGGCCCGTCCTCGGGGCGTGGGGCCTTGTATCGCGTGAATCTTCCCAACTACATCACGCTCACGCGGATTGCCAGTGTTCCGCTGTTGATCTGGATTCTCTGCAGCCCGCGCTTTTCCAGCCAGCACGGGGAGAGAGAACTCCTGGCCTCCACCGTTTTCATCCTGGCGTCCATCACGGACGGGATTGACGGCTACCTGGCGCGCAAACGTGGCCAGATCACGACCATGGGCATGCTGCTTGATCCGCTGGCTGACAAGTTGCTGATCGCGGCGGCTTTCATCACGCTCGTGCAATTCAATCCTGTGCTGGTGCCGGCATGGATGGCGGTGGTAATCATTGGCCGCGAATTTCTGGTCAGTGGCCTGCGGTCGATTGCCGCCTCGGAGGGTTTTACGATTCAGGCCAGCGAACTGGGCAAGTTCAAGATGCTGGTGCAGATCATTTCGGTCGTAGCCGTCATTCTTGCGCGCCACTGGCACGAGTGGCCGTTGTTCGGCATTTACATCTTTCCCGTGTACTGGATCGCGTGGCTCGCCATCTGGTTCATGGTTCTGCTCTCACTCGTCTCTGCAGTCGACTACTTCATCGCTTTCTGGTCGCGGATCGACCGGCAGTCGGAACGACGGCGCCGCCGCACGTTCGTCCTTGCCCGGCGGAGAAAACGCGATGTCCAGGCTGTCTGAAAATCGGACGCTACGCGAAAACTCAAGTCCAGTCGCGTCCGAGTTCTCGATCGAAGAACGGGGCATTCTCCTTGGCCTCGCTCATGAAGCGATTCTATTTACTTTCACGGGACGGGCGCCGTTGGCGGCGTTCTCTCTTCATCTTTCCGAGCCTCGGGGCGTGTTCACCACTCTCTATCTGGATGGCAATTTGCGCGGATGCGTCGGGTACGCGATGCCGATTGCGCCCTTGCATCGCGCGGTCTCGGAGACGGCCCGTGCCGCCGCTTTCGAAGACTCCCGCTTCTTGCCCGTTACCGAGGACGAGGTTCCACACCTGGAGGTTTCCTTGAGTGTGCTCTCACCCTTGTTCCCCATTCAAGCGGAGCAAGTGGAGGTGGGACGCCACGGTTTAGTTGTGTGTCTGGGCGCGCGTCGCGGTCTGCTCTTGCCGCAAGTGCCGTCCGAATATGACTGGGACCGGGAGACATTCCTCGAACAGACTTGTCGCAAGGCGGGCCTGCCCTTCGATGCGTGGTGCAAGGGCGCGACCCTGGAGGCTTTTACCGCCGAAGTCTTTGGCGACAGTGACCTTTCGTCCTAAAGCGCTGTTCTACCCGCAAAAGAAAAGGGGAGATGTTCTCTCCCCTTGTTTCTAGTTTCCAGTCGGATTGTTTGGGACCTACTGCGCTGGCTCGTCCAGTTCCACGTCATCGCCGGCGTAGACATCTTCCAGAGCGAACACCACCATAGCGCTTGAAGTGGTCGGAGTGACGTTCAGAACTACGACTTCGCCCACGGCCCGCCGTGGCAGGTCCGCCACGTGAATGTTTGGCCCTTTCGTCTTCGTCATGTAGTTGCTGGTGAACAGGCCGCCTTCATAGGTGGGGGGACGCATCTGGGTGTCTTCCGACGTCTGGGCTTTGAACGAGAGTGAATCCACCGGATCGTGCAGAGTGGCCGTATACGACCGCAAAACTCGGAAGTAGTCGCCCACCTTCACGCCCTGGTTGGAGCCCATGTTCATATACAGCTTCATGCCCGTGCCCATGATGTCGTCGAAGTCTTTGCCCAGGACGATCCGTCCTGACAACTTGCCGCTCGAAGGAGCGAAGCGGTCAAAATGGCCCGGAACGTGAAAGCTGATCATGGGTTTTTCCGAGAAAGGTACGGCGACGTCGCCCGGGTTGATGGGATCGCAACTATAGACGACCTGCGCGATCGAGCTATGGCTGCGGGTATCGAGCACACGCACGCGGCCAATTTCCCCGTACGGATGCCCAGTAGCCTTCAGCAACTTCCGTTCGCCGGGATAGATTTCGTATTCATTGACGTCGTGCAGTTCGCGCACGATCGAGTACAGTTGCCCCACCTGGTAGCTCTTGCCAGCCAGGTAAACAAGCTCGCCCGTTTCGAACTTGGTCGAGGTCGGGCTCTGTAGCCCGCCATTGACGTAGTTGGCATCCGGCAGGCGTTCTTTGCTGATAAATCCTGCGCAATAAACGTCGGCGGCGGTGGGCGTCTGGTACCGCACGAAAGGCACGTTGACCGACGTATTCACGATTCCGGATGCGTCCGGCGTCGCCACCATAGTGGACGTGACGCTGGGCTGGGCCGCTGCCAGACTCGCCAGCAGCACCAATAACAATCCTGTTTTCTTCATGTTACCTCCGACTCGAAACCAACCGAGCTGACCGCGTTCCCCTGCTATCTCTTTCTTGGGACAAGGGTTACAGCCGGAAGGTAACAAGCGCCGGGGGAGGGGTCAAGGTTACGAGGGTGTCCAGCCCCTCTGCTCCCAAAGTGCTTGCCGCGCCGCTATTGTTAATCCCTTGTTGCATCTGAGCTTACGCCCCTGTAATATCGCGCCGTCCTGGAAACTAATGCCTTTGGCGTTGCCCACCATTGCCGCCCCCCGCTTCCTGCCGTTGCGCTTACCCAAAGTTTGCCTGGCGCTGAGTGGGGAATCGGCCGAGGACATGTTTGATACGGCCGAGTCGATGGCTCGGGATAACCCCTTTCTAGAGTTCCGCTTAGACTACCTGAAGCAGCCCCTTGCGGCTCTGCCCAAGATCCGGCGATTTCTTGAGACTCACCAGTACGTGACCGCCGTCGCCACCTGCCGCCGAGTGGACAACGGGGGCAAGTTCAAAGGCTCGTTGGTTTCTCAGTTGGATGTGCTGGCGAAGGCCACTGCCGCCGGTTGTCAGATCATCGACGTCGAACTGGAGAGCGGTTTGCGCGCGAAGCCGGACGTTCTGGCGCGCCTGCGCAGCCGGGCCGGACTGATTCTCTCGTTCCATGATTTTCGAGCCACGCGCAATCTCGAGAAGACGCTCGAGAATATGCTCAAGATTCCGGCCGATTTCTACAAGATTGTGAGCACCGCCACCGCGCTCTCCGACAACGTGACGATGGTCAAGTTTCTCCAGACCGAGAGTGAGAAACATGCGTTGATCGGTTTGTGCATGGGAGAGCAGGGAATCATCAGCCGTGTTTTGTGCGTACGCGCGGGCAGCGTTTTCACATTTGGGGCGGTCAGCGCCGATCAGAGAACCGCACCCGGCCAGATGAGCGCCCAGGAACTCCGCAGCGTCTACCGCATCGAGCAAGTCGATGCGGCCACACGCGTTTTCGGCGTCGCCGGCGACCCCATCGAGCATTCGCTCTCGCCGGTCATCATGAACACCGCGTTGCGGCGCGAGAATGTGAACGGCGTTTATCTGCCCCTGCACGCCAAAACGCTGAAGGATCTGGTGTACTGCCTGCGCGAGATTCCGCTGCACGGCCTCAGCATTACCATGCCCTACAAGCAGGCGATTCTCGAATACCTCGACAACACCGACGCCCACACCTCAAAGATTGGCGCCTGCAACACGGTGGTCCGCGGGCAGGAGGGCAAGCTGTACGGTTTCAACACCGATACCGCCGGGGTCGTTCGCCCCCTGGAACAGCGATTATCTCTCGAGGGTGCGAAAGTGCTCGTCGTCGGAGCGGGAGGCGCGGCGCGGGCCGCTGTCTTTGGCCTGAAGGAGCGCGGCGCGGATGTCTGGATCCTGAACCGCAGTTCCGTCAAAGCGCAGAAGTTGGCGCGGCAAGCCAAGGGGCATGCGATCAAGCGGGCAGATCTGCGCAAGGTCACCTTCGACGTAATCATTAACGCCACCCCAGTCGGCATGGGAAATACGCGCGACTGTCCGCTCAAGGACGACGAGATTCAAGCGCGCGTGGTCTTCGACATGGTGTACGATCCGGTCGAAACGCACCTGCTGCAGGTGGCGCGGGCGAAAGGCTTTGCGGTCATCCCCGGGGTTGAAATGTTCGTTCACCAGGCTGCCCGCCAGTTTGAAATATGGACGGGTAAGCCGGCTCCGGCCGGAGATATGCTCCGTGCGGTGACCATTGCTCTGCAGGAGCGCGCCGCCGCCCGCAGCCGCACAAAAATCTGAACTGAGTGCCCGACCAGGGGTCATGTGTGTGGTCTGTGTTGCCCCCGTAACCGACTTGCTAGCCGTGAGTTGGAGCAGAAGAGAGTTTTGTCGATGCATTTATCGCAACAAAGGTTGCAAATTGTCCGTGCCCGATTTACTATTCATGTGGGCAGAATAATTCGCGCTCATCTACTCTTTGTGAAACCACCGTTCTTCCAGGTACCGATAAGCAGCCCTAAGTTTTGACCAAAATCTAAAGGGTCCCCCAAGGCCCGGTGCAATTTCGGAGAGAATGCATGGCGTGGTATGCGTACTGCCTCACGGAACACCCGACCCTTCCCAATGGCGTTCGAGCTCGCAGGCCCTTTGTCCTAGAAGGCGTCCAAGGTGTCAACGGCGCTCCCGTAATGAGCTACCCGAGCGGCGAATTCGCGGTCATCGTCAGTGAATACGACCGCACAACCTCCAAACTCGACGAGAAGTCAGTTCTTGAACATGCCCGGGTAGTCAGCCAGAGCTTCCGCACGGCGACGGTGCTGCCGTTCCGTTTTGGGACAATCTTCGATACCGAAGATGCCATTCGCCAGGCGGTACGTTCCAACCGCCGCACCTTTTGCGAAAGTGTTGCCCGGTTGCGGGGCAAGGCTGAGATGCGGATCAAGCTCGTGGTGCGTGACGGCTCGCTCCGCGAGGCGATGGAAGAGATCGTGTTGCCCGATACGGTGGGCCGCGAATACCTTGCCAAGTTGCGGGAGAAGGCCTCCCGCGATCGCGAGCGCCAGACCAAGGCGCGCGCCCTCTCGGTCCAAGTCCACAAGCTCTTCAATCCCATCGAGGAAGAAATCAGCTGTAAGAAGGTGGATGCGGACGGCATGTTGCTTGACATCGCCCACCTCATCGACACCAAATCCATCGAAAAATATCAGAACCGCTACAACACAGCCGCCAAGCAACTGAAGAACTGCGAGCTGGTCGTCACCGGTCCTTGGCCCCCGTACCATTTCCTGCCGGAAAAGCTACGCACGGTGGCCGGCAATAGCTGAGAGCCCACGTTTTGACAGCCCCTTCGCGAGAAGGGGTTTTCTTGTTTGCCCAGAGGTCACGGTCGTTGCTTCCAAGTGTGCAGGTTTGTGCAATGCTGTCCGTCCACCTCCCCGCTATTCACCCGGATACGGGTCTAAGGGTTTCGCCCTAAGAGCATGATTCTGTGGGGATTCTCTACACCGAGCGGCTCAGCGATGTTATTTGCCATTTTTGGTTCTGCAAATGCTCCTTTCTTGGCAACGAAGAGGCCGCAACGTTGGAACAACTCTCACTGAACTCGACTCACTCTTTGCTGTCTCCTTGTCTCCGGAGCGGCGTCTAACTTCGTCTTCGCTTGAATCCTGCCACTTTGCCTCTTTGAAAAGGGTGGCCCCGAAAATGGGGCCGCTTTTTTTGTTGCTACCAGTCCTGTAAACTCACGGTTCCCATGAAACCCGCAAGCAGGTTCACCCTCCTCCCGCTCATGCTGACGTTTGCGTTCCTGGGTCAACCGGCGGTTGGTGGCAAACCACCAGCGAGCGGAAGCGATCTTCTGCTGACGGCGATGGAAAAGGAACTGCATCGAGGCCAGGCGGAACTTGCCAAACAGGATCCCGCCCCGTACTTCACCAGCTACAACGTTACTGACTGGGAGTCGATGGTGGTGGTCAGCGCACAGGGCGGCCTTCTGACCTCGAGCCGGGCGCGGCGTCGGATCGCCGATGTCAGCGTGCGTATCGGCACTCCCGCATTGGACAATACGCACGATGAGGAACGCCGTTCCGGCATCACTTCCGGCCAACTGCCGCTGCGCGACGACCCGGACGCCATCGCGCGCGTCCTATGGAAGCTCACCTACGAGCAGTATCGCAAAGCGCAGCAAGCCTATACCAACGTTAAGACTAAGACTGCGGTCCGCGCCAAGGATGAAGACGACTCGCCCGACTTCTCCCAGGAGAAGCCCTCGATCTACGTGGAAGAGCCGCATGCCCTGCCGTTCCCCGAGCAGCGGGAGTGGGAAAACACGGCGCGCCGCTATTCCGCTTCCTTCCGGCAATACCCGCAGGTCGAGCAATCCATGGTGGTCCTGCTCGCCAACCGGACCCACAGTTATCTGGTCTCGACTGAAGGAACGAAAATTGTCACTGCCGACGCCATTTTTCGCGTCCTGATCGAAGCCGAAACACTGGCCGATGATGGCATGCAATTGATGCGGGTCGAAACTTTCCAATTTTCCGATCCTGCCAAAATTCCTTCTGAAGCGCAGATAGCGGCCAGCGCCAAAAAGATCGCTGACGACTTAGATATCCTGCGCAAAGCCCCGCTGGCCGAGCCCTACAGCGGACCGGCATTGCTCTCCGGCCGAGCCGCGGCCGTTTTCTTTCATGAGGTGCTGGGGCATAGGGTCGAAGGCCAGCGCCAGCGCGGCCGCGAAGAAGGCCAGACTTTCACGAAGAAAATTAATGAGAAGATCCTGCCCGACTTCCTCAGCGTCACCGATGATCCGACGCTGCGCACGCTGGCAGGCGAAGAACTTTCAGGCTGGTATCGTTACGATGATGAAGGCATGCCGGCCACGCGGGTCGAGATTGTAAAAGACGGTGTGCTGAAGAACTTTCTGATGGGCCGCCTGCCGGTGAAGAACTTCAGCAATTCGAACGGACACGGCCGTGCCCAAGCTGGACTGATGCCGGTGGGCCGCCAGGGCAATCTGATCGTGACTTCCAACAAGGCTGTTCCGGATGCGCAATTGCGCGCGCGCTTCCTCGAAGAGATCAAGAAACAGGGCAAGCCCTACGGACTCTTCTTTGAAGACATCCAGGGCGGATTCACCCTGACCACGCGCGCCCTCCCGCAGGCATTCCAGGTGTTGCCGGTGATGGTGTGGCGTGTGTACGCGGATGGCCGCCCCGATGAACTGGTGCGCGGAGTCGATATCGTCGGTACGCCACTGACGGTTCTTGCACAGATCGCGGCCACCGGCGACACGACCAGCGTCTTCAATGGCGTTTGTGGTGCCGAATCAGGGAACGTTCCAGTGTCTGCTGCCGCTCCGGCCATGCTCTTCTCCGAGATGGAAGTCCAGAAACGGAAGTACGGCGACACGCGGCCGCCGATCCTTCCGCCGCCGGGCGCCATGGCCGGAAAGGAAGGCACCCGATGATCCGGCCCATGGCCTTTAGTCGAATTCTGTTGGCCGCCCTGCTGACGCCCTTGCTCGGCGCGCCCTTCGCCGCGCACGCTGCCGATGCCGCGGCGGACGATATTGTCCTGCGTGCGCTCCGGGCAGAAATGGAACGCTCGAAGGCCAACCTCAAGCTGGAAAATGTGAAGGCTCCCTATTTCATCGAATACCGCGTTACCGACCGTGATGAGTTCGAAGCCAGCGCTGTCTTCGGCGCGCTGCGCGGCCAGCAACGGCAGCGTGCCCGTTTGCTGCGGGTGGTGGTGAGGGTGGGTGATTACAAGCAGGACAGCTTCTACGGCATGGGCGAAGGCGTGCTTGACCTGGTTCCGGTCGACGACGATGAATACGCCATCCGGCACCGCGTGTGGCTCGCTACCGATCGCGCCTACAAAGCGGCTGGGGAAGCGCTCTCTGCCAAACAAGCGGCTTTGAAAGAATTGAAGGTAGACGAACCGGTCGATGATTTTGCCAAAGCCTTACCGCTGGATGTGGTCGAACCGATGGTGCGCTTGCCTTCGGCCGATTTTACTCCCTGGCTGAATCTGCTCGAAGAGGCGTCTGGCAAATATCGCGTCGATCCGCAACTGGAATCGTGGGAGTCATCGCTGCGTTTCGTCGTGGAGAATCGTTATCTGGTGAATTCCGAGGGGACGGTGGCTCGTACTGGAAATGCGCGCTACACCTTGTTCCTGAGCGGCTCGACCCAGGCTGCCGACGGGATGCTGCTCCAGCGTTCCCACAGCGATGTGGGAAGTGATCTGAAAGAACTGCCGGCGCGTGACAAATTTCTGGAGACTGCGGGCAAACTGCTCAGTGCACTGAAGCAACTGAGGGACGCTCCGGTGGTCGACGAAGAATACCGTGGCCCAGTCCTGTTCTCGAATGACGCGGCGTCCACGGTGGTTGCCGAACTGGTGGAGCCCAACCTTCTGGGCAAGAAACCGCGTCTGGGAGAAAATGCACGCACAACCGGGCAGTGGTCCAGCAGTTACAAGAGCCGCGTCCTTCCGGACTTCATCACCGTGGTTGACGATCCACTCATCTCCAATATTTCCGGCAAGCGCTTGTTCGGGAGCTACAGTCTTGACGATGAGGGAGTGAAAGCGCAGCGCGTTGCCCTGGTCGAAAAAGGACAACTGGTGTCGTACCTAGTCGGGCGTCGGCCGATTCGCGACTTCCCGGTTTCCAACGGCCACGGCCGCGGCGCGGCGAACGTTGCGCCCGAACCTCATCCCGGTAATCTGATCTTGCAGTCGTCCGATCCGCAACCCGATGCAAGCCTCAAGAAAAAGCTGGTTGAATTGTGTAAGCAGCGCGACCTGTCCTACGGCATGTACGCGGAAACCATGGGAGGGAAGCTCTCGCCACGCCTTCTCTATCGCATCTGGGTCAAGGACGGCCGGGAAGAATTGGTGCGTGGCGCGGTCTTTGGCGACCTTGATGTGCGCTCACTGCGCAGCGATCTGATCGCCGCCGGAGACACGCTGGATGTCGACCATCGCTTCGAGCCTGTCGCCTACAGCGTAGCCAGTCCCGCGCTGTTATTCGACGAACTGCAAGTCAAGCGCGCGGAGACCACGAAACAGAAACTGCCGGAGTATCCTGCGCCACCCTTGGGGGGCAGCCTTGAATGACTCCTCGCTTCCGGACAAGACCGTGATGAAGAAGCTGATCCTGACCACTACGCTCCTCGTTTTCACGAGTTCTCTGGTTTGGCCACAAACCCGGCCCGCCCAACCACCCGCTCCGCCGCTTCCCAGGGAACTGAGCGAACAATTGCAGGCCGTGCGCGACGCCGCGCTCGCCAGCGACTACGCGTGGCACCAGCTTGCGCACTTGACCGAGAACATCGGCCCTCGCCCGGCCGGATCGCCGCAGGCGCAGGCTGCCTCCGAATACGTTGCGGCGGAACTGCGCAGACTCGGTCTCGAAGTTCACCTCGAACCCGCGACGGTCTCGCACTTTGTTCGCGGGGAGGAGAAGGCGGAGCTAGTCGAGTTCCCCGGACAGGCTCCCCAGACGAGGCAGCGAATCGTACTCACGGCTCTGAGCGGCAGTTCCGCGACTCCGGCCGACGGACTCACAGCTGAGGTAGTGGTCGTCCACAACTTCGACGAACTCACGGCGCTCGGCCGCGACAAAGTTGCCGGCAAGATCGTGCTCTTCAACGTCCCGTACGACGAGCGCAAAGCATTGGCAGGGTATGCGTTCGAGGCCTACGGAGAGGCCGTGGTCTATCGCAGTCGTGGCGCTAAAGCCGCCGCCGACCTCGGAGCGGTCGCGTCGCTCATTCGATCCGTCGGAGGAGCGGACTACCGCTTGCCGCACACCGGATTCAGCCCGCCCGCCCCCATTCCTGCCGGTGCATTGGCCGCCGAAGATGCGGACCTGGTTGATCATCTTGCGGCGGAAGGCCCGGTGCGCATGCACCTGACACTGACTCCGCAACGGCTGGCGGACACGACCGGTTACAACGTCGTTGCTGATTTGAAGGGAAGCGAACACCCCGAGCAGATCGTGATTGTCTCCGGCCATCTTGATTCGTGGGATCTCGGGCGCGGCGCGATTGACGACGGCGCCGGGGTCGTCATTTCGATGGCCACGGCGGAACTGCTGCAGCGCTTGCATCTGCGGCCCCGCCGCACGCTGCGCGTGATTGCGTGGATGGATGAAGAGAACGGCGGTGGTGGCAACGAAGCCTATGCGAAAGCGCATGAAGCCGAGATCGGCAATCACATCGCGGCGATCGAGAGTGACGCGGGCGCCGGACATCCCTTGGGCTATGCGATGAAACTGTCGCCCGCAGCGCTTACCGCCTTGCAGCCTTTGCTCGACATCCTGCGTCCGATCGGCTCCACGGTTTTTCGCCGTACCGATCGCAGTCCGGGATCGGACATCGATCCACTGGTCGAGGCGGGCGTTCCCGGCATCGGCATTATCGAGGACGGACGCAAATATTTCGACTACCATCACACCGCCGCCGACACCCTCGACAAAGTTGATCCCCAGGACCTGCGCGAAAACGCTGCCGCCATGGCCGTGATGGGATACGCACTGGCCGCGATGCCCGATGTGCTACCGCGAGAATGAGGTCAGAGGTTCGAGGTCAGATTGAAGAGGTAACCCCCGATCGACTTTAGTTTTACTTCTGCAATCTGACCTCTGACCTTCCTCCAGTGTTGAACCACATTGAAAGTGTCCCCCTGAGACCACATTAGAAATGTCCCCTTTTAGAGTTCCTTCGGTAAGGAGGAACCGCGATTGGGGAGAACGGGATTGAGCCGCAAAGAACTGAGTCGAGTGGAAGTGATGGGGCGAGTGAAGGCGCGCAGCTTGCGATTGAGGGAAGCGGCGGAGATGCTGGGGTTGAGTTACCGGCAGAGCAAGCGGATCTGGGCGCGGTATGGAAGCGGCGGAGCCAAGGCGTTGCAGCATGGGAACTGCGGGCGGGTGTCGAACCGGGCGTACCCGACAGAGTTCCGAGCCGCGGTGCTGAAGCAGGTGCAAGCGCGGTATGAGGATTTCGGCTCGACGCTGGCGGCGGAGCATCTGGCCAGCGATGACGGACTGGTGGTGCATGCCGAGACGCTGCGGCGCTGGCTCAAGGAGGCTGGCCTGTGGCAGAGACAACGACGACGGAAACCGTATCGACGACGGCGGGAAGCGAAGGCACACTTTGGCGAGTTAGTGCAGTTGGACGGCAGCTTTCATGAGTGGCTGGAAGAGCGCGGGCCGCGCGGCTGCCTGATGCACATGGTCGATGACGCCACCACGCAGGCGCTGGGATGGTTCTCGGCGGAGGAGTCGATCTGGGCGGCGGCCACGGTATTGCGGCGCTGGATCGAGCGCCACGGAGTGCCGCAAGCACTGTACACGGACTGGAAGAATGTCTACGTGCGACCGCCCAATGCCCAAGAGCGCATGCGGGGAGAGCCCGCGGTGACGCAGTTCGGACGGATGTGCGCGAAGTTGGGCATCGAGATCATCGCTGCCAGTTCGCCGCAAGCCAAAGGGCGAGTGGAGCGGGCGCACGGCACCCATCAGGACCGGCTGGTGAAGAAACTGCGCCTGGCCGGGATCGGCAACTACGCGCAGGCCCATGCGTATCTGGACGAGCATTATCTCGCCGACCACAACCGCCGTTACGCGCATGCCGCGGCGGCCGAAGCTGATTATCACCGGCGACGACCGACGGCGCGACAACTGGACGAAGTCTTCTGGCTGGAGGAAGAACGTGTGGTGAGTGAGGACTGGGTGGTGCGCTACCAGAACCGGCTGTTGCAACTGGAGCGGCCCAGCCGGCCCCGGATACCGGCGAAGAGTCGCGTGCTGGTGCGGGAAAACGAAGCTGGAGAAGTGGCCATTCACTATCGCGATCACCGCCTGCTATTC
>Ga0209698_10003881_pt1 | contig 16534 bp, 12 predicted proteins | sample LitLauG_LLR_2012_FD_187203 | JGI IMG/M metagenome (GOLD analysis project Ga0209698, IMG submission 187203) | Freshwater sediment microbial communities from Pennsylvania, USA - Little Laurel Run_MetaG_LLR_2012 (SPAdes) (version 2) | ecosystem: Environmental > Aquatic > Freshwater > Creek >...
CGCCGCCGCGCCCAGAACCAGATCAACGAACTGGAGCGCGTGCCTCGCGGCGAACTGGTGATCGCAGCCAATGAAGCCAGTTGCATCTACATCCTGCCGCGCGTTTTCAGCGAATATAAGAAGCGTTTCCCCAACATCCAGATTCTGGTGGACCGCAGCTTCGGCTCCCGCGTGGTGGACGCGGTGATCGACAATCAGGCCGATTTCGGCATCGTGCAGCTTCCGGTGAAGGAAAAGCGCCTGCAAGTAGCCAAAATTCATGCCGATGAGATTAAGGTGATCGTCCCAGCCCGTCACCCTCTGGCGTTGAAGACGTCCATCCTGCCTCAGGACTTGCGCGAAGTGCCGCTGCTGATGCCCAAGACGGGCATGACGCGCAGTCGTTTGTCGGCGTGGCTCGATCCGATTGAAGAGGATATTCGCATTTCAATGGAGCTCGACTCCACCGAAATGATCAAGCGCTTCGTGATGGCCGGCCTGGGCGTGGGTTTCAGCGCGGGTTCGCATTGCCGCGAGGAAGTGCGCACAGGCACGCTCGCGGCTGTGTCTCTAGGGCCCGACCCCATGCTGCGCCAAATTGGACTAATCTATAGGAAAGATAAGGCGCTCTCTAAAGCCGCACTGGGCTTCATCGAAGTGACGCTGCAATACGCGGCCATCGATGGAACGCTCGCGGTGGCGCGGATGGCGGAAAAGAATTAGGAATTATGCAGCGCGTCACCGTGAAGACCTCGACGATCTTCATCGCCAAAGGCGACAAGACGCACGTGTACCACTCCGTCAGCGAGGTTCCTCCGCTGTTACGCAAGGAGCTGGAAGAGACCACCAACAGCTTCAACTCCGCCACCATCCTGATCGCCGATAAACGAGGCCGCGAAGAAATCCTCCGCGCCTTGAACGGCCTGCCCACAGGCCTCCGCAAGCGCCTGTCGTCGTCGCTGGCGATGAAGCCGGAGCCGAAAGCTCCCATGACGCCGTCGGTGGCGAAGAGCCAGTTCGTAGCGTTCGTGCGCAGAAACTGGGCCGAAATCCTGCTGCCCGGAGCGGTGGGCCTGATCGTGTGGCTGGCGTTCAACTACCGATAAGCCTCGGAACCGCCATGCGTCAGCTTGCGGGCAGGGATGAGAATCTCACCTGAAGCTTCGCGGATCTCAAGCCATCACCCACTCAGCCGTCTTTCAAACAAGGTTAGCTTCCTGTGAGCCGACGATTCGGGAGTGACGAGTTTTCAATGTGTCAATCGTTTTCTCCACTGCTGGTGTTCGCCCGTTGAAACCGAGACGCCGTAGCGCCCAATCCCGCGCTCAGAGGGTTTTAAGGAACGCGATGAGTAACTTGCGATCTTCAATGGAAAGATTTAGCCCGAATCGGTGACCCCCGACCGCGAAGGTCTTGTTCCCAGTGGGATTGAGCCCTGTCGGGACGTAATCGCTGCGGGTGCGGCGCGGGTCGAACCAGTCTTCCAGAGTCGCGCACCAACCGCTATGCCCGAGCATGCCGCGGTACCACACGCCCTTTAACGAAGGAACTTTGTAGTAACCCGTTCCGCGACGTGTTCTCAGCGCGAGGCCCGGATCGGTACCGACCGAGACAGGCAGAATGTCGTAACTTTCTCGGGCGCCCCGCGGCGGTGAGAAACCTTCGGCAAGCGTGATCTTGTTGTTCGTGTAAAGCGGCGGGGTGTGACATGTAGCGCAACCCTCGCGCTCAAAAATCTCTTTCCCGCGTGCGGCGAGGCTGTCGAATTTGTTGGGGTTGGGCGGCGGTTCCAGCGAGTAAACATACAGCCCCAGGGCGTAAAGCTGCTCGTCGCTGTAGCGGCTCTGGGTCGAGGGGTCTGGCAATTCCCTGAATTGAGGTCCACCAGCCGGGATGAAGCCGCCGTAATTCGAGAGCAGATCTTCTCCCTGATTAATTGCCGCGTAGCGCATGAGGTCCGCGATGGACCGGTTTCGTTGGAGGCCTGTGTGGTCGAGGTAACGGCGGTCCTTGACGCCGACCAAATCGGGAATTTGCGGAGGAGAGTCGACGCCTGTGCCAAACCGTGCGTCGACCCCTGGGGGAATCGAATCGAGGCCTGAGGCAATCTCGCTCTGCGAGCGCTGATCGAGGCCGGCCAATGGATCCGGCTTAAGCCACGGCGCGCCGTAGTCTGTACGGAAAATCGTCCGGAGGATCTCAACGGGTATCCTCCGGAAGGCGTCGGCGAACGTGCGATCGACAGGAAAATTCCCCTGCGGTCCTTTCAGTGCAGTGCCGTCCGGCATGACGCGAGTGTGGCAAGTCCCGCAGCCAAAAGCCGCGATTTCAATTTTCCCTTTTTCGCGAATTGCATACGCAAAGAACGGCATGATGCCGTCCCTGGTTACCGGCACACCCGCCTTGCGATACCACGATGGATCGCGCACTTCCTGAATCGTGTAACCCGCGGAGGGGCCGAAGACGACGGGAGCATCGAAGACCATCTCGCCCGCTTTGATCCAGTCCGCTTGCGTCGCGAGGGCCGGGGAGTGACCCTTGTCATCCCAGAGGATCACGGGGTCCTGCTGGCGCAGCCGTTCCAAATATCCGGTAGGCTCGTGTCCGGGTGCGTAGATCGGGTACATCTTGTAGATCGGCCGCACCGGCATTTTGTAGTAGTACGCGGCGGAAACGTGCTTTGCCGAAGCCGCGGTCTCAGCCAAAGGAATCTCCAGTTTGGCAAGGGTGGCGTCGTCCCAAGTCTTCGGAACTTCTGGCCTGAATGTGTTTGGGCCTGACTGACTGGTACGTCCCATCTCAGGTGCAATGCTAACTCCGAGGAGTAAACAGACCAGGGTCCATTTGCGCATAGGCCTGAACATATCACAGCGAGGAAGAAAGCGCAGCTTTTGCCCGGCCCGTGGCGCGCGCCGCCGGCGTGCAGCATCCACCACCGGGTCGACGGATCGCCTAGCCCTCCCTCCTCTTCGCCGATAGGCACCGCGGAACGACCCGGAGAGCCTCAACCAAACGGTCCTCGTCACCCATGGGCATGATGGACCTGTCGCCGGCGAATCCACCCAGGGCTATATCGCGGAGCTGCTGATGCTCCACTCGACTGTCATAATAGGAAGGTGAAGCGAGTCGCGATTTTTGGCAGTGGCGGTCAACTGGGCGTTGAACTGAAAGCGGTATTTGCCGCGCGCAATTACGAGGTTTGCGGCTTCGAGCGCGCGATGGTGGACATCACCGACGCGGCACAGGTGGAAAGCACCCTGGCGCAAATCGATCCCGCCCTGGTGGTGAACGCCGCCGCCTACAACCAGGTGGACGTGGCGGAAAAAGAGCCGCAAGCGGCCTTGAACATCAACGGACTGGCTGTGCGCAACCTGGCCATCGCCTGCCGCCAGACCGACGCGAAACTGGTCCATTTCTCCACCGATTATGTGTTCGACGGCATGGCCGGACGCGCCTACACCGAGCATGACGAGACGCGTCCTTTGGGCGCATACGCCGTTTCGAAACTGGCAGGCGAGCTCTACGCGCGCGCCTATTCCGATAACACGCTGGTGATCCGCACCTCCGGCGTCTACGGCCCCGGAGGCCTATCGACGGCGCGCGGCAACTTCGTGGAAATGATGCTGCGGTTGGCGGCAAAAGGCTCGCCGATCAAGGTGGTAGAAGATCACGTGGCGTCGCCGACCTTCGCCCCGGCGCTGGCCGAGCGCACCGCGCAATTGATCGAACACAATGCCAGCGGTATTTTCCATCTCGGCGGCGGCTCGCCCATCTCGTGGTTCGATTGGGCGGTGAAGATTTTCAAGGCCGCGAACGTGAACCCTCCGGTGAAGCCGACCAATGAGCGCGAGTTCCGCACGGCGGCGCGGCGTCCGAAATACTCGGCGCTCTCGAACGCCAAATCCGAGGCGCTGGGCATCGCGCCGATGCCTTCGCTCGACCACGCGATCCGCCTCTACATGGAAGCTCGCGCGAAAAAGCTGACCGCCGAATAAACCGTGAGCACGTTTTTCCATCGCCTGCGATTGACGCTCGACATGATCAAGTTCGAGCACTCGATCTTCGCGCTGCCGTTCGCGCTCACCGGGGCGTTGCTCGCCTGGCGCGACGCCGATTTCCCGCGTCAAGGCCTGTTCTATCGTCTCGCGTGGATCATTGTCTGCATGGTCGCGGCGCGCTCGGTGGCGATGGCATTCAACCGCGTGCTGGACGCCGATATCGACGCGCGCAATCCCCGCACCGCATCGCGACACCTGCCCGCCGGACTGATCAGCATGCCGTTCGCGTGGGGATTCATCGTCCTCTGGTGCCTGTTTTTTATTTTCGCCGCGAGTAAGTTGAATCCGTTGTGCCAGCTGCTGGCGCCCGTCGCGCTGGCGATCGTGATGTTTTATTCGTTCACGAAACGCTTCACGTCGCTATCGCATGTCGTGCTGGGATTCGCGCTGGGCATCGCACCCGCGGCCGCGTGGATCGCCATGCGCGGAGATCTCGACATGCGCATCCTATGGCTCACCGGCGCGGTCACGCTGTGGACAGCCGGATTCGACATGATTTACGCTTGCCAGGATTACCAGTTCGACGTGCACAGCGGCCTTCACAGCATCCCGCAGCAGTTCGGAATCGCCGGAGCCTTGTGGATGGCGCGTATCATGCACGTCGGGATGCTCGTGTGCCTAGTCTTCGCATGGCGCGCGTTTTCGATGGGCGCGCTGGGCGCGGCGGGCATCGCGGCAGTGGCCGGACTGCTCGCCTGGGAGCACCGTTTGGTGAAAGCCGACGATCTTTCGCGGATCGATGCGGCGTTCTTCACCATGAACGGCTACGTGAGCGTGATATTCTTTCTTTTTTGGGCCGCGGACATCCTGCGCGCCATCGTATTTAATAAATGACACCTCAATTTGACGACCCGCGCCTGATTCCCATCGCTGAGAAAGTCTCCGCCGGCACGCGGCTGGACTTCGCGGATGGCATCACGCTGTACCGCTCAGCCGACATTCTGGGCGTCGGCTGGATGGCAAACCTGGTGCGGGAGCGGCTGCACGGCTCCAAGACGTATTTCAACGTGAACCGCCACATCAATCCGACTGACGTGTGCGTCGCAAGCTGCCGCCTGTGCGCCTTCGGCAAACGCGCCAAGGATCCGACGGCTTATACAATGTCGCTCGAACAGGTGTGGGAGCGCGCCGGCCACGGCGTGAGCGAGGCCGTCACGGAGTTTCATATCGTCGGCGGACTGCATCCGGAATTGACGCTCGATTGGTACTGCGAAATGCTGCGTGGCCTCAAAGAACGCTATCCGCAGGTGCATCTGAAGGCCTTCACCATGGTGGAGATCGGCTACCTGGCCAATCGTGCGAAGGTCAGCATCAAAGAAACGCTGGAGCGTCTGCGGGAAGCCGGCATGGATTCCATGCCTGGAGGCGGCGCGGAAATTTTCAGTGAACGCGTGCGCCGCATCATCTGCGATCACAAGCTTTCAGGCGAACAGTGGCTGGAGGTCGCGCGCACCGCGCACAAGCTGGGCGTGCATTCCAACTGCACCATGCTCTATGGCCACATCGAGACGGAAGAGGATCGCGTGGATCATCTCGTCAAGCTGCGCTCGTTGCAGGACGAAACCAAAGGCTTCCAGACCTTCATCCCGTTGGCGTTTCATCCCGAAAACACCGCGCTGGAGCACGTCGGCAAGACCACCGGCTTCGACGATATTCGCGAGATCGCCGTATCGCGCCTGATGCTCGACAATATTCCCCACATCAAGGCCTACTGGATCATGATGACGCCGCGCATTGCCCAAATCGCCCAGCGCTTCGGCGCCGACGATCTGGACGGCACCGTGATCGAAGAAAAAATCTATCACGACGCCGGCGCGACCACCAGCCAGAACCTCCGCCGCGGCGAACTGTTGCGCCTGATCCGCGAAGCCGGCCGGGAGCCCGTGGAGCGCGACACGCTCTATCGTCCAGTGGAGCGGACGGAGAACGTGTTTACGGTGTTGGTGTAGTTGGTCTTTTGGCAGCGCATTCAATTCGCAACCTGGCGCCCGCTTTGCGCATCTATACGGGCATAGAGCAATAAACAAGATGAGCGGCGAACGGCGCTTGTCTTGAGTACAATTCGGCGACCCTGGACAGCCACGCTGTCATCCTTCGCGGTAAACGACCGGAGGATACGTGTGTCTGGACTTAGGCCGCGGAAAGAAAACTTAGCTTCAGGAGATTAAAAATTATGAAAAAGTTCGTATTTGCAGCCCTTAGTGTGTTCGGAACCTCAGTGTTCGCCCAGGAAGTAACCACTCCGGTCGTCGAAGTTGGCGGCAGTTTTTCGTATTCGCGCATTAATCCGGGGTCCGGCCTGACTTCCTACAACACCAACGGAGGCTTCGGCACCGTTGAATACAACCTTAATAAAGTTGTCGGCCTGGTGGGCGAAATCGGCGGCGACCGCGTTGGCACCGTGAATGGGATCGCGCTGAACAACACCACCTTCGGTTATTTCTTTGGACCGCGCTTCAACTGGCGCCTGGCGAAATTCACTCCTTACGTCCAGACGCTGGTGGGCGGGGAGCGCTTCTCCTCGGCGTTCAACCCGACGACGGGCAATACGGCGAATGGTCTCTCGCAGAACAACTTCGCGCTGGCCATCGGCGGTGGCGTGGATTACAACCTCAATTCGCGCATCGCCATCAAGCCCGTGCAGCTTGAGTACGTCATGGCCCAGGTGCCTCAGAACGGCTTGAACTACTCGCAGAACAACCTGCGGTACTCGGCCGGCGTCGTGTTCCGATTCGGCTCGAAGTAATTCGACAGGGGCCGGAAGACTCCATCCGCCGGCCCCTTTTTTTACAAGACATCGGCGAACACATCTACGAAACGATCCGCATCCATTTGCGTGAAGCACAGCGGTGGACGCAGCTTGATGACGTTATGATGCGGACCGTCGGTTCCCGCCAGAATTCCGCGTTCGCACAAATGATTTACCACGCGCGAGGCGTCTTTCGCGGCAGGCTCCAGCGTAGTGCGACCCTTCACAAGCTCAATACCGAGGAACAATCCTGAACCGCGCACATCGCCGATCAACGGGTGATCGAGCGCGCGCAACGCGCCGAGCCAGTGATCGCCGACCACGCAGGCGTTCTCTTGCAAGCCCTCCTCTTCCAGAACATCCAGCACTGCGAGCCCAGCGGCGCAAGCCACTGGATTGCCTCCAAATGTTGAGAAAAACTCCATGCCGTTATCGAACGATGCCGCGATCTCCGGCGTCGTAATCACGGCCGCCAAAGGAAACCCATTGCCGATCGGCTTGCCGAGCACCACCATATCGGGAACGGCGTCGCCGAAGCCCCAGAACGTGTGGCCCAGCCGTCCGAAGCCCACCTGCACTTCGTCAGCGATGCACACCCCGCCCGCAGCGCGGACGCTTTTGTAAACCGCGTTCAGGTACCCCGGAGGCAGAACGATCTGGCCCCCGACGCTGGGCAGGCTTTCGGCGATAAACGCCGCGGGTTTCGCGCGCTCCAGAATTTCATCCACGTGGCGCGCGTATTTCGCTCCCGCCAGCGGATCAGCGCGTTTATACCGGCCGCGATAATCGTCAGGAATCGGCGCGACGTGCACCCAAGGCTTCCTTCCCTGTCCTCCCGGCCCGTCGAACTTGTAAGGACTGATGTCGATCAGCGTGCTGGTATGCCCGTGATACGCCGCCTCCAGCACAATCACGTCTTCGCGGCGCGTATGCGCCCGCGCCATGCGAATCGCCAGTTCGTTCGCCTCGCTGGCGGAATTTAGAAAATAGCAGACGCTCAGAGATGCAGGCAGTTTCGCGGTGAGCCGCTCCGCGTAACGGACGATGTTGTCGTGCAGATAGCGCGTATTCGTATTGAGCACGCCGATCTGTCGTGTGACCGCCTCCACCACCCGCGGATGACTGTGGCCGACCAGCGGCACATTGTTGTAAACGTCCAGAAACGCGCGACCGGTATCATCGTAGAGAAACTGCTTCGATCCGCGCACGATCTTCAACGGCTCCTCGTAGCTGATGCTGAGGTTCGCGCCCAGGTGCGCGCGGCGCGAAGCCAGCGTTTCGCCCTTCGTCGGCTCCCGCGGCACATCAGCGAGCCCCACCAGCGTATTCGGATCGGGCGACAGCGCCAGATACACATCGCGCAAGCTGGCCGGCGCGACGCCCGGAAAATCCGTGCCCAGATCGAGCAGGTCGCGAATGACCTGGAAATGCAGATGCGGCACCCAGTCGCCATTTTGCGGACGCGCCCCCACCTCGGCGATTTTCTCGCCTGCCTTCACCCGCATGCCCACCGGCAGCGTCCCCGCCAGGTGGCCGTAAAGCGTGAAAAACCCGCCGTGATCGAGGATCATCACCGGGCCATAGTCCAGCCGCGCCCGATTGTTCGCCGCCGCGTGCACCACTCCGTCAAGCGGCGCGAACACCGCCGTGCCTGGATCGGCAAAAAAATCCATCCCGAGGTGGATGGTGCGGCCCGCGAACATCGGCTCCGTATAAAGCAGGCGAGCTTCGTTCCAGCGGCCGATGCCGCGCACGGGCATTTCCTGCAACGGACTGCCGGGGCTGAGATCGACCACCTCCATTTCGTCCAGGCCCTCCATCACGCGCGCGAACTGCACCGGAGGCGTCCAATCCGGCAGAGGCTTCTTGCCGCAGGCTTGACGAAAAACGTACTGCGCCAGCCGTGGATGAATCTTCGAAAGCGCGCGCAACGCCTCCCAGGCGGGACGTTCGCTGATGGTGATGTAGGGGTCGTCGCGCTTCGTTTTCTCGAGCGCGGAGTTCACCACGCTCACCGCCAGCCGCAGCAGGATCAACGGGAACACCGCGTCAATCTCCAGATCGTCCAAATCGCGATAGCCTTCGACCACGTGCGCCATCGCCTCCAGCGGGGCTAGCTTATGCAGCGCGACGTAGCCGCAGGCGATGGCCAGTTCGCACACCGTAGCCGTGTAGTGCATGTCGCCGAAGTCGATCAGGCGGACCTGTTCGTCGTCATCCACCACAACGTTGTGATCGTTCGCATCACCGTGGATCACGCTGTGCCGCAGCGAGGCAAAGTCGGGCGTCATCGCCAGCACACTACGGATCAGCGCCGGATCTTCAGTCAGATGAAGATGCTCTTCGATCCACGACGCGCACTTCAAGTCCCACTTCAGCTCGCGATGCGCGCTGGGATGGTCGAACGTCGCCAGCTTGGCATCCATCTCCGCCAGTGCGCGCCCCAAATTCCGCAACACCTTCGCCGAATGAAACCTGCGATCCGCCAGCAGCCTGCCCCCCAGCCACCGCAGCATCCACACGATGCGGCCTTCATACTCCCGAGGCTCCCCCGCGACGCGGTCCTCGCCCAGATGCCGCAGCGCGGCGCACTGCATCTCGACAAACGGCGCGTCGCAGTCCGCACGCATGATCTTCAGAATGTAGCCGGAGTCAAGGAAATAATTGTCGTCAAACTCGCCGTTCAAGCGCGTGGCGGAGCCGTGGACTCCATAGAGCTCGCGGGCGATCCGCGCGGCATCGATCTGCATGCCGTTTCATTGTAAACGTCTTTGAAGCGCGGCGATGTGTGCCGCGTTGGCGGCCTTGGCGCCGCGCAGTTCCAGGATGTTCGCCTGCAGGTTTTCAATGGACGTGCGCATGCGCTGCACTTCGTTGGGAGGGGGAGGTGGACCCACGAATCGAGCCTGCGCGGAACCGAGCTTCACCACCACATCGCCGCTGCGGCGGCCATACGCGATCCGCGACTGGCCTGCTTGGATCGCGACCGTGGTCGGCTCCCCTCCGTCCAGGATCATCAGCATGTCATTCTTCGGACGGTTCCAGGCAATGATGAGCGTCCCCGCGTCCTCGTTCAGCGTCACCGCCAGAGGCGCCTGCGGATGCCTCGGCACGGCGAAATACAGCAGCGGCAGCAGCGCCAGCGCGTAGGCCCAGTGCCGTCGGCGCTTCGGCTTGGCCTTCGGAACGACGGCGGGCGGGATGCCGTTGACGTCAAATTCCTCGTAACTGCGGACCGTTTCAATCGCTCCGTCGGTATCGCGCACGAAAAATCCGCAAGTCTCTCCGGCGATGACTAAGGCCAGGCAGGAATCCGATTTTTCGAAGCGTTCCAAATCTTCCTCGGTCAAAAACACGTCGCCGCGGACCCGCGACGCGAAAATGCCGATGGCATCCAACCCGGCGCGGCCTCGCGTCGAGAGGATGTTCGCCGTACCGCCGTCACGGACGCCGTACAGCACGCCAAATGCGTCCACCATGGTGCCCGCCATGCGTACCTCTCGGATCAGGGCGGAGGAAAACTCAATGCGCAGAGGACTTTCCGGAGGCGCCCAGACCCGCGACGGTCCGCTCCGCCGGCGCGCGAGTCGGCTCATGGCAGGCCATACCGTCCTGGACGAAGGCATTGGGAGAGTCACTACTCGGTAGTGCGGCAATAGTCCCAGATTTCTCAGACGAATAGGACTTTCAACCGCGTGGCGCATTCCCGGTTTCCCCCGAGGATATGGCCGAGGTTTTATGCCACGTACTTACGGCCATTACGGCTGGATTCCCGACCTTCCCGACGCCCGCGACCACGTTTATCAGTTGCCGAAAAAGGTGGGCGCCGTTCCCGCCTCGGTGGACCTTCGCGCCAACTGCCCCGCCGTCTACGATCAGGGCGATCTGGGCAGCTGCACCGCCAACGCTATCGGCGCGGCGCTGGAGTTCGACCAGATCAAGCAGAAAATCTCCTATTCGGTCCCCTCGCGCCTGTTCATTTATTACAATGAGCGCGCGCTAGAAGGCACCATCGATAGCGACAGCGGCGCGCAAATCCGCGACGGCATCAAGAGCGTAGCCAGCCAGGGAGCCTGCCCGGAAACCATGTGGCCGTACGTCGAAACGGCCTTCGCCAATCGTCCCGCAGCGCAGTGCTATAAATACGCCAAGCTCCATCCGGCCGTAAGCTACGCGCGCGTCGCCCAGGACGCCGCGCAAATGAAAGCAGTTCTGGCCAGCGGATTCCCCATCGTGCTAGGCATCACGGTGTATGAAAGCTTCGAAAGCGAAAACGTAGCCAAAACCGGTATAGTTCCCATGCCAGCCCAGTCCGAAGCAACCCTCGGCGGCCACGCCGTGATGGCGGTAGGCTACGACGACGCCCAGCAGCGCTTCCTAGTCCGCAACTCCTGGGGCACCGATTGGGGCATGGGAGGCTACTTCACCATCCCCTACGCCTACCTCACCAGCAGCGACCTGGCAGACGATTTCTGGGTGGTGCGGGTGGTGAAATAGCCAAGTATTGAAGTGGCGGCGGCGCCGCCGTCTACCCTGCACCTGCTCCAATGGCACCGTTAGCAGCCCCCGGCGTAAAGCTGTGGGATTCGCCGATACGTGCCGCAGTCCGCACGAAAGACCGGGGAAAACCCGGTAAAACGAACCGGGCATTGCGAAGCATACAATCGAAGAGTGCCGAAAGGACGCGAAACTTCTCAAAGGGACGGAGCACTCCGTCCCTTTTGCTCAAAATATGAAGTGCTCGATTCAGGCTGTCCCGCCCGTTGTCCCGCCCGTTCCCCAAAAGGCCACTGCAACAGCCGCGTCAGCGGAGGGTCAAAGAGGCTTGTTCGATGAATAGGAAACACGCGCACTGGTGGCAGAAAGCGTTGGGCGTTCCGGTGGTGCTGTGCGGGATGGTGGTGTGCCTCACCTTTTGCTTCTGCTGCTTGCGCTTTAACGATCTGGATTTCTGGTGGCATCTCCAGCTAGGTCGGGAGATCTGGCAATCGCACGCCATTCCGAAGCTCGACCACTGGTCGTTTACAGTGTTCGGTCATCTCTGGATCGCGCACGAATGGCTGTCCGAACTTTCCCTATACCTGAGCTACCGCGTAGCGGGATACCAGGGCCTGCAGCTGTGGCTCTGCGGACTAGCCGGGGGGATAGTGGCGGCAGTGTACCGGCTGTGTTACCGCTATTGCGGTAACGCCTCGATCGCCGTGCTGGGCGGGTTCATCGCGGCTTTCTTCGGCACGATCGGCTTCGCTTTGCGGCCGCAGATGATCGGTTACCTGCTGCTGACGGTGGAGTTGCTCATTTTGCAGGGAGCGGCGCCCTCCTTCCGCAGCAAGCGGCTATGGCTGCTGCCGCCGCTGTTCGTGTTATGGGTGAACTGCCACGCATCCTACCCGCTGGGCCTCGGCATTCTCGCGCTGGCTCTGGCGTCGGCCTACGGCGACCAACTGCGTACCGGCGCGCGCGGCGGACCGTCGCCCAGGTTCGCACTCGGGCTGCTGGCCGCCTGCACTCTGGCCCTGCTGCTGAATCCGGTCGGGATCAAGCTATTGACCTACCCCTTCAACGTATTCTTGAAGCAGAGGGCCAGCCTCGGATTCGTCGAGGAGTGGCTGCCCACCACGGTTCTGGACCCCCGCGGCGTGGGTTTGCTTCTGGTGTTGGGCGGATTGGGAGTGGCGGGGCTCACCGGGCGGGCGCGGCTCACGGCGTTTGAGCTGCTGCTGCTGCTTCCGGTGTCTTTCCTGGCGTTCGAACATGTCCGCATGCTGTTCGTGTTCGGCATTATCGCGGCGCCGGTGGTGAGCCGAGTGGCGGCTGAGGCGCTCGGCCGCGCACAGCCCGCCACGCCGGCCAAACCCATCCACTGGCCCTCCCACGCGTTTCTGCTAGCCATCATGGTGCTGTGTTGCTACGGCGCCTTCCCGCGTCCGGCCAGGATTCAGGCCAGTATCGAATCGGTCAACCCGGTGAAGGCGGTCGAATTTATCCGCCAGGCGGGACTCCGAGGCCCTATGCTAAACGATGGGAAGTGGGGAGGGTACCTGGTCTGGGCGATGCCGGAACACAAGGTATTCATCGACGGCCGCGGCGATATCTACGATTGGGCCGGCGTCATGGCCCGCTACCGCGACTTTTGGCTGATTGAGGACGACCCGTCCGGGTTGCTAAACGACTACGGCATCCAGTTCTGCCTGCTCCAACGGTCCGCCAAAATGGCGCACGTTATGCCGCTGCTCCGCGGCTGGAAGAGGCTCTACGGGGACGACGTGGCCCTGGTTTTCGGGCGCGAGTGACCCCGCAAGGGTTTCGGGCGCGTTATCGGGGACACACACCGAACGGGGACAGATAGGATGAGCGGGCTGGCCTCCTATCTGTCCCGTGTGCCCCGTGTGGCTCGGCCTTAAAACGCCCCGCTGGAGAGCGAGGCGTTGAGGAGGAAGCGTTTAAAAGCGAGGGTGGCCGGACTTAATGTCGCTGCGCTATTCGCTTTCGTGCCACGAATGCTACTGCCAGCAGCGTTGTCAGCAGCAGGATTACCGAGGATGGCTCCGGCGTGCTTGCGACCGGCGTGCTTGCGAATGAGTACTCCGCGGTGTAAGCGCCACCGGAATTGAAGGATGGGGCACTGAGCGTAAGAACGTCGCCCACGAGCGTCGCGGAAAATCCACTAGGAAAATTGTTCGAGACCAGGCTGAGGTTCAGGCCAGAGAACGCCGTGTCCGTGAAAACATAGTTCGCTTTAATAGAGCCCTCGCCGGTTACGTCAGTGAGCGTGACTGTCGTCCCCGTGAAGTCTACGGTGTCTGCGTTGAGCGAATCATTGTAACCAAATTCAATAATCCCGGCTCCAATCGTTACGGTTGTGCTGGTTCCGAGACCGGAGTTGCCATAGCCTGCAGGCACAAATCCGTTGGCGGACTCAAAGTAGTTCGTCGAACTACCGTTAAACAGCAGCTGCCCAGTGACAGAGGTACCGATGAGATCGGCTCGCGCGGAGACAGTCATAACCAGCGCGAAGGCGCTGATCGTAAGCAGGTTTTTCAAGTTCACAGGGTTCCTTTTCTCTCCAGTGTCGTTGCGCACAACTGGTTGCACCTCCCTTGCAATTTGGATAATCGCCCAACCTCCGTTGCTAAAATATTGAAAATGCATATAAATCAGATCGACGCGTGCGGGCTGAACTCGAATTGGGATTCCAAGTTTCCCAAAATTTTTGTGAGAATCCGTTTAGAAAGGAAACAGGAGACGTCCTACAGACGAGACCGTGCCAGTACGCACCATAACCCTCTCCGATTAAATCAGATCGGACTTCCACTCGCGCTAAACCCCGCAACTCCCCATCTACACTCTTCCACGAGGAGGGAAGCGGCCTCCGCGGATTGAAAAAAGGAAGCCGCTGATTCTAAAAAGGTTCGTTTGCGCTATCGGGGCGTTATTTTAACGCGAAACGCCGCCGGGGCCGGCATTTGCACCCACCGGCGAACATCTGTGACCGGGCTTAAAACGCGTACGACAGGCCGATCAACGGCGTGACGTTCTGCCTCAGGCCGCGGTTGTCCATGCGGATCAGCAGATTCGTCGTGAATAGCAGCCGGTCGATGAGGTTGTACTTGAAGCCGACCGACGCGTTATTCAGCCCGATGGTGTCTGTCCCCGCGGCGACGGTGGGCAGCGTCAGCGCTCCCGTGCCTCCGGCAATGTTGGCCGTGGTGATGGTGGATGCGAAAACGCGCGGAGCGTGAACCAGCACCTGGCCAAGATAATCGACGCTCAGAGTCAGTCGTCGGGTAGCTCCGTAATCCGCGCCCACGGAATAAAAATACTGACTCGGAAGCGACTTGGAAATCGCCGGCCCAGTCCGGATGGTGGCCACCTCGTTGGTTTCGCCGATGGTGGTGCCCGTGATGTTGCCGGCCAGAATCGAGCTGCCGTTCCATTGGTAGCCCAGGTTGACATGCGGCGAGAGGCGCTTGCCGGCGGAGAGGGCCACGAAAGGCTTGATGCCGGGCGCACCGGAGCCTAGGAACTTTCGGGCGTCGCCGGTGGGAGCGCGTACGTCGAGCGCCGCCGCGATGCTCAGCCCTCCGGCCTGAAAGACGTTCTGCTTCACGCGGAAGGTCACGTCGCCGACGCCGAAGGACGTGCCGGTGCTTGAATAGGAATTGGTTAGCCCTCCGGCGGGGAACCGGTGCGGATTGTTCACCGGAGGGACGCCGGGCGCAGGCACAAATGTCGGGCCGGAGACCTGGATGATGGTGGCGTCGGAAGTGGCTCCGAATCGCACTGACACCAGTGGAATAGCAACCGACAGATCCAGGCGGTTGGTGAGGCCCACGGTTCCGTACAGCAGCGTCTGATCCAGGTTCAGGTTCAGGTTGGACGACGTCCTGATGACGTCCGCCTCGTAAGGCTCCACAGCACCGTTGGGTCCGGTTCCGGGAACGTGGGTGAACACTGCCGGAATATTGTGAAGGTTGATGCCGTCCAGGCTATCGAAGCGGAAGCGCTGATAGCCGAGGCCGAACGAGATTTTTCGCCGGCCGATGGTATCCGCGCGTTCCGAATAGACGGGGCCGAAACTGCTGCTGGAGCGCACAAAGACGCCGGAAGCACTGTCGTAGGAAAAGGTGAAGCCTGACGACGGAGAAATAATCGGCAGCACCGCCAACTGCGTGGCGATGGCGGTTCCGACTCCCTGGTTCAGTGTGTCCAGCGCCGCTCCCGTGAAATGAGCGTAGTGAGGGAATGCAGGATTATTGGCCAGCGTCAGGCCCTGAGGGCCGAACAGATTGGGCAGGACGCAGCCCGGTTCTGAAGCGTGTCCCTGGCACTGTCCCGTGACGATTGTTCCGGGTACCAGTGGAACCTGAGCCCGGCCCAACGCTCCCGCAACCACCACCGCCGCCATGGCGATCATCATTCGCGAAACGACAGAACTTGACATCATCAATAGAAAGCCCCCTCTTCCCTGAGTCCTTACGGAGTGACGGATTCGACGGATTGAATAGTCCAACCTGCTGCATTGCGGATCAGCGCGATCCGCACGCGGCCCGAGGCTTCAAACGGCCGCTTCATAATGGTCTGATGCACGGTCCGATTGCAGATGACCGTGGCGCTGTTTCCGGAAATCACGGGGTCGCCTACCGGGTGCAGTTCCATCCTGACTTCGGAGGCCTGCCGGAAACTGTCGCGCGTTCCCTCAAGAACCACTTTCGGAATCGACGGCCAGATGGACTGGAGGGCTCCCACGTCCTTGCGTTCGTAGGCCGACTTGTACTGGGCCAGAGCGCGTGAAATAGCGGAGGAGTCGGCGGCCCGCGAGTTGCGGGCCTGTTCCTCCGCCAGGCGACTGGCCTGCTGCTGTTCGGCGAGCCGCTTGGCCTGTTCCTCTGCCGCGAGCCTGCGATTCCTCTCTTCGGCGGCTTGCGCGGCCTGATCCTGTTCGGCTTTCGAGGGTGCGGCGACCGGAGGAGGAGGAGGCGTTTCGCGTTGAACCGGCGCAGGCTGCCAAAGCCCGCCGCCATGGCGATCTCCGTCATCGGCAGCCGGGTTTCGTGGATCAACTGCTTGGCGAGCAACACCCGCCGGCTCTGCGCCACCGCGATGGGTGACGCGCCCAGATGTTGCTGGAACAACCGCCGAAGTTGCCGCTCTCCCATCCCCACCCGGCTGGCCAACGCATCGACGGAGGCTTCGTCGAGCGCCCCCATCTCCACTAGCGCGAGCGCTCGCGACACGGTGTTGGAAG
>Ga0209698_10003883_pt1 | contig 16523 bp, 13 predicted proteins | sample LitLauG_LLR_2012_FD_187203 | JGI IMG/M metagenome (GOLD analysis project Ga0209698, IMG submission 187203) | Freshwater sediment microbial communities from Pennsylvania, USA - Little Laurel Run_MetaG_LLR_2012 (SPAdes) (version 2) | ecosystem: Environmental > Aquatic > Freshwater > Creek >...
AGCCGCCCAAGCCCAATCTGGCCACGCCCCTGACCACGCTCTATACTTCGAACATCAATATTCCCAAGCACCAGTTCGCGCCGCGGATCGGCTTGGCCTGGGAGATCTCGAAGGGCAGCGTGCTGCGGGTGGGTTACGGCCTGTTCTACGCCAAGACGTCGAACAGCATGTTCTATGCCACGCGCGTGGAGAACGGAGTGATCCAACAGACGTTCAACTGCACTCCCACCACTTGCCCGTTGCTGACGTTCCCTAACCTGATCTTTGCTCCGCCGGGCGGGGCGCCGGGTGCACCATTCGCCGGCGCACTGGTGCCAACGGTCACATCGTTCACCCCTCCGGCGCTTACGCAGACCTCGCGCGGGCAAGTTCCCGATTTCGCCAACCCGCGCGCGCATGAAGGGGACATCTCCTTCGAGCACCAGTTGCCGGGCAACATGGGCATCTCGGCCAGTTACGTGGTGAGCCGGGGCATGCGTCTGCCGGCCTTCATTGACCAGAATCTGGCGCCCTCGACCACCACGCGTTCGTACGACATCACCAGTCCCAGCGGAAGCACCATCCGGTCGTTGACGGTGCCCTTCTATACTTCGCGCATTGATCCCACCGGCCCGGTGCTCGCCGGCTTCAGCGACACCAATTCCTGGTACAACAGTATGGTTCTGACCCTCCGTAAACGGTATTCGCACGGCGTGGAGTTCATCGTCAACTACACCTTGGCCAAAGCCATGGACGGCGGCCAGATCCAGGGACAGTTTGGAACGTTCAACGGCGGCGGCCAGAACTTCCCCGTAGATCCCAAGAACCGCTCGCTGGAATATGCGCGCTCCGATCTGGATCAGCGCAACCGTTTCACAGGCACCGTAGTGTGGACTCCGGAATGGGAAAAGCACATTTCCAACTCCGCCGCGAAATTCCTGGTGGGAGGATGGACTTTCTCCACGATCGTACTGGCCGCGAGCGGCCAGCCTTACAGCGGCCAGATCAACGGCGCCAACCCTCCGGCCGGAGGTGTGCTCGGAGGTTTGACGGGCGGCAGCAACAACAACTCGGGAACCGCGCTGAGCGGCGCCCGCGTTTACGACGAGCCGCGGAACTCCTTTACCCTGCCGGGCATCAAGAACGTGGATCTTCGCATTGGCCGTACGTTCACCTTCCTTGAGCGGTATAAGTTCTCCATCCTGGGAGAGGCGTTCAACCTGTTCAACTTCACCAACGTCTACCAGGTTAATTTCACGGAGTACAACTACGCCGCTGCGGGATCCGGCGCCTGTGCGGGACATACCAACAACTGTGTGGTGCAGAACTTCACGCCCACCGGCTTCGGAGCCCCGACCGCGACCAACACCAACCTGTCCGGGGCGCGGCAGCTACAGATTGCGGCTAGATTTACGTTTTGACCGGTTGTGCCGCTATCCTAAATAGGTGTCGAACAGCGGCGGGTTTCGCGATGCGTTACTGCGCGTACTCGTCGTCTGCGGCGGCGCGTTGATCCTGATCACCGAAGGGCTCAGCGTGTTTGGCGCTCTCCGGCGCGTTCCGCTGCTCCTCTGCTGGATCGTCCTCCTCTTCGCCGGAGTGGTCTGGGCGGCAAGAAAGGCGCCCGCCATGCGGGTGAGCCTTCCGCGCGTGGCCCGCGACCCGATCGTGCTGTTCTGCGGTCTCGGAATCGCGGCCATCCTGGCGCTTACCGCAGTCACGGCCGCCGCCAGCCCTCCTAACAGCGCAGATGCCATGGCGTATCACATGCCGCGCATCGTGTATTGGGCGGAGCAGGGCAGTGTGCGGTTCTTCCCTACGCCTTACTTGAACCAGATTATGCTGCAGCCCCTCACCGAATACTTCATGCTGCACACGTACGTGCTCTCGGGGGGCGATCGCCTGGTCAACCTGGTGCAGTGGTTCGCCTCTCTGATGAGCATTCTGGGAGTCTCCCTGATTGCCGCGAAATTGGGCGCCGGACCGCGTGGCCAAGCCATCGCAGCCTTGTTCTGCGCTACCTTGCCGAGCGGCATTCTCGCCAGCAGCGGAGCCAAGAACGACTATTTTCTGGCGATGTGGCTGGTGGCCGCCGTCTACTTCGCAGCCCGTTTCGCAGCATCCCGGGATTGGAAGGATGCGCTGGCGCTGGGAGGCGCTCTTGGTCTCGCCCTGCTCACCAAGGCGACTGCGTACCTGTTCGCGCCCTGGCTGCTGGCGGCCGCCGTGGTAGCGCATGCCGGCCAGTTCGGGAAGCGGTTGATCGGAGGTCTTCTGGCCGCCGCTGGTTGCGCCCTCCTGCTGAACGCGCCGCACTATGCGCGCAATCTGGAACTGAGCGGCTCGCCTCTCGGCTTCGATTCGGCGCACGGCGATGGTTTCTTCCGTTGGCGCAATGAAACGTTCGGCTGGAAACAGACCGCCTCGAATGTGGTGCGGAATCTGTCGGAACAACTGGGCGGGCGCAGCGACCGCTGGAACCGGAGCGTGTACGCCGCTGCCATACACGCGCACGCCTGGTTGGACGCCGGCTGGAACGATCCCGCAACGACGTGGCGCTGGAGCACGTTTGAACCGCCGAAGAATTCGAATCACGAAGCCAATGCCAACAACCGCTGGCACCTTCTGATCTTGACCATCGCCGCCGCGATAGCGGCCTGGCGCGCGCTGCGGCGCCGCGAACCCGCGCAGGCTCTGTATGCGCTCGCGCTGCTGTGCGGTTTTATGGGCTTCTGCGCCTATCTGAAGTGGCAGCCGTACCTGTCCCGTCTGCTGCTTCCCCTGTTCGTGGCGGGTGCGCCCCTGGCCGGCGCCGCCATCGATACGGCTTTCCGTGCTGTCCCGTCTCGTCCGCGCCTGGCGCTTCAGGCGCTGCTGTGTTTCTTCCTGGTGAGCACGGCCCGGCTGCCCGCGCTCCAGAACTGGGTGCGTCCGCTCCGCGGGCCGGCCAGCGTTCTGCGAGTGCGCCGCGAAGACCAGTATTTCGCCGACATGGTGCAGTGGGGAAATGGTCCAACCTACACGCGAACTCTGCGCGTGCTCGAGGGAAGCGCCTGTCACACCATTGGGCTCGACATCACGAACCTTCCCCTGGAGTATCCGCTCATGGCGTTAATCCGGGCGCGGCAGCCGCAAGTGATGTTCCTCCATACGGGTGTCCAAAACACGTCGCTTCGATTCCAGCAGCCTGTCGACGGCGTTCCCTGCGCGGTCGTATGCCTGGACTGTGCGGGTGATCAGAAGCGGGAAGACCTCTACCGCTCATTTCCCCGAAAGACGGCGGTGGACAAGTTCGTGGTCTTTGAATAATTCCGTATACTTCCCTATTCCTCCCTATTGTTTCCTATGATATAGTAAATTTAGGGTGCGATATGACTCTGAAAGAGCTGGTGAAGGGCAAGAAGGTTCGCTTCAAGTTCTATCGGGACGGAGAGCTTTGGTACGAAACGGATGATGCGTTCGAGTTTCCCGTGCCCATCACCGACACCGGAACGGGCATCTTCAAATCGGAGGATGGCGCCATCCAATATATGCGATGGATCCGCAAGCATCTTGCGCAACGGGCGGAATGGGAACGCGAGCGCGAAGCGCACGCCCGCAATATCGCTCCCACACGAGCGGATTGAGGGAGTGCCTCCGGATCTCTATTCCGTCGAGCAGGTGGCCCGCCTCTTGGGCCTCCACGTGAGGACTGTGCGGAGTTACGTGCGCGAAGGCCGGCTGAAGGCGATTCGTATCGGCAAGCAATACCGGATCGCTCGCGAGGATCTCGCAGTGATGACCGGGCGTCCGGTGCCGGCATTCGAGCCGGTCCGCCGCCATCGCCATGTCGAGGTCTCGAGCATCGTGGAAATCGATGCCATCAGCCCCGAACTGGCGAACCGCGTTACTACCATCCTCGTGGGTGCCGCCAAGGGCCGCGGCCCGGGCGAGGAGCCCCTGCGCATCGAGACCATCTATAACGAAGAGCGCGCCAGCATGAAGATCATCCTGGTGGGCGGCATGGACACGAATGCGTCGCTGTTCCAAGTGATCCAGGCCGTGCTGGCGGCTTAGCCTTCTTACTTTAACGGCTTCAACTCCGCCTTCGCCCCTTCCGGCAGTGGATACCGGTCCAGGTTGAGCGCCATCGAAACCAGGGTGTAATACCCCATCACGCCAACCAGATCCACCGCGCCGCGCTCGCCGAATTTGCTCACGGCCGCCTGGTACGTGGCGTCGCTCACCTGCCTGTTGGTGAGCATCTCGTGACAGAAATTGTATACGGTCTCTTCGTCGGGCTGCAGGTTGGCGGGCCTTTTACCGTTGCCAATCGCCTCGATGATCGCCTCGCTCAGTCCTGCCTGCACCGCGTTGCGATGGTGGGCGTACCACTCGTATTGTGCGCCCCAGTGCCGCCCCGTGATCAGAATGGCCATCTCGTTCAGTCTCCGTGGCAGAGAGGAATGAAAGCGAATCTGCGCGCCGAGCTGTTGGGCCGCGTCGCCCATCTCCGGGCTGCGCAGAAACACGTTGAACGGTCCCTCGGTGGAACCGCCCCGATCTCCCGCCAGCAGATGATCGATCATGGTTTTCTGCTGCGGCGTCAATTGCTCATAGGCCAGCGGCTTGAATCGGTCCCCGCGCAGCTTCAGGACCGGCTCCGTCCACGCCATCGCCACCACGCCCAGCCCCAGTGCTCCCATCCAAAGAAGATTCAGATTCGTCATGGTTCCGCCTTTCCCCCGAAGATTATATCTGGTTCCGGGGATGTGCTATCGTTTCCGCTAGATGGTTGTGCTTGCCGCACTTCTCCTCTGCGCCTCGCCCCTACTCGCCTCGGGTTGGAGCGTGGCCCGCAGCGCGCATTTCGACGTGTATGCGCAGGCCGGAGAGGAAAATGCGCGTTCGGTGCTGCTTGGGTTCGAGCGCCTTCACGCCTTTTTCCTGCGGCAAACCGGGCAGCAAATGGATACGCGGCCGCCCGTGCGTGTCATCGTTTTCGCTTCCCCGCAGGAGTACGAGCCCTATCGCATCGGACCCGCCAGCGATGCCTACTATGCGGGAACGGAAAGCCGCGACTACATCGTTATGGCCCGCCGTGGGCCCGGCGATTGGCGGGTGGCGGCGCATGAATACTGGCATTTTATCGAACACGCGACGAGCCAACGCCTGCCACCCTGGCTGAACGAGGGGCTCGCCGAATTCTTTTCCGGAGTTCGCCTGGACGAACGCGCCAGCCAGGTTGCGAGGGAACTGGACGCCCGCACGCGCACGTTGCGGACACGCCCCTGGATGCCGCTTTCCGAATTGCTGGCGCTCCCGGCCGATGCCGTCACGGAGGGCGGTCGAGCCGCTTCTGATCTGTTCTACGCGCAGAGTTGGGCGCTGGCGGACATGCTCATGCTCGCCCCGGAGTACGGCCCGCACTTTCGGGAATTGGTGGCGGCTCTCGCTGCGGGCGCCAGGGGCACGCAGGCGTTCCAGACGGTTTACGGTAAGCGGCTCGACTCCGTAGCTGGCGATCTGCGCGCCTGGGTCGGGAAGCGCAAGGTAACGCCTTTCGACGTTCCTTCCGTTTCCAGTGGCGCCCTCGCCATCGAAGCCTCCGACCTTTCCCCGCTGGCCGCCCGCTCTTTGATCGCCGGGCTGTGGCTCGCCACCTCGCGGTTCGATCGAGCCGAGGGTCTCTATCGGGAACTCGCCAGCCAGGCGCCTGCCAACCCGGATTTCTCCGCTGCGCTGGCCACCATCGCGCTCCACAAGGGCCATTACACCGAGGCTCGCCGCGATTGGGCCGGTGCGCTCGCGGAAGGCATTCGCGATCCCGAGGTCTGCTACCGTTACGCCATCGCCGCGCAGATCGCCGGCCTGCCAGCCGACGATGTCCGCCCCGCGCTGGAGCGCGCCGTGGCGCTTCGCCCCACTTTCGATGACGCCCTCTATGTTCTGGCGCTGATCGAAAACAATGCCGGCGAATATGCGGCCGGGCTCCGGCATCTCCGCGCCATGCACACGACTACTCCCGGACGCCAGTTCCCCTATTGGATCGCTACCGCCGATGCGTTGACCGGACTCGGGAACCGCGCCGAAGCCAAGGCGGCGGCCGATACCGCCGCCTCCAAAGCTGCTACCCCCGAGCAACGCGCCTACGCCGTCCGGCTCGGCGTGATCGCTCTCACCGACCTGGCGGTCCAGTTCACGCGCGATGCCGCGGGTGACTTGCGCCTTGTCACCACCCGCGCTCCGCATGACGCGCCCGAATGGAACCCTTTCGTCGAGCCCGGCGATCGCATCCACCGCGTCGAGGGGAAACTGCGGGAGATCGATTGCAGCGGCCCCGCTACCCTGTTCTCCGTGGAAACGGCGGCAGGGCTGGTGACGGTCTCCGTCCCGGACCCGCTGCATGTGCAGATGCGCAATGCCCCGCCGGAATTCACTTGTGGGCCGCAGCCCCTGGCGCCGGTGGCCGCGGTCTATGCCGCTTCCACCGACGCAGGCGTTTCCGGCGTGCTGCGCGGCCTTGAATTTCGGTAGCGCCGCCGCATACCGCCAACGGCCGCTCACGTCCTCCCGATCAGCAGCCCGACTTGCGCGACTTAGGACTTGTCGATCGAAACGACGTTGTCCCTCCCTGGACGCACGCTCAGCCCGGGATGCCCCATCACGATCAATCCCAGCTCAAGATCACTTTCCCCGAATTCCCCGAGGCCATGATCTCAAACGCCTTCTGATATTCCTGATACGGGAACCGGTGCGTAATCACCGGGGCGATGTCCAGACCCGACTGCAGCATTACCGTCATTTTGTACCAGGTCTCATACATTTCACGCCCGTAAATGCCGCGAATCGTGAGCATGTTGAAGATCACCGTCCGCCAGTCGATCGACATCTCCCCCGAAGGAATGCCCAGCATGGCAATCTTGGCTCCGTGGCTCATGTTGGCGATCATGTCGCGCAGCGCTGCCTGGCTGCCCGACATCTCCAGCCCCACGTCAAATCCCTCGGTCATGTCGAGTTGCTTCTGCACGTCCGCTAGTTTGGTTTCGCGCGCATTCACCGCCAGGGTCACGCCCAGCTTGCGCGCGAGGTCGAGCCGGTAAGCGTTGATGTCGGTAATTACCGTGTACCGCGCGCCCGCATGCCGCGCCACTGCCGCCGCCATGATGCCGATGGGGCCCGCGCCGGTGATCAGCACGTCTTCTCCCAGCACCGGAAACGAGAGCGCCGTGTGCACCGCGTTCCCGAACGGGTCGAAAATCGCGGCGATGTCCAGCGGCACTGTTTCATGGTGCCGCCAGATGTTGGCCATGGGCAGGGCGATATATTCCGCGAAAGCGCCCGGCCGGTTCACTCCCACTCCTTGCGTGTTGGCGCATAAGTGCCTCCGGCCCGCCAGGCAATTCCGGCAGCGCCCGCACACCACGTGCCCCTCGCCGCTCACGATCTCGCCCGGATGGAAGCCCGCCACGTTCGACCCCACCTCCACCACCCGCCCCACGAACTCATGGCCAATCACCATCGGTACGGGAATGGTCTTCTGCGCCCAGGCGTCCCATTGATCGATGTGAACGTCCGTCCCGCAGATACCCGTCCTCAAAACTCGGATCAAAACGTCGTTGATCCCGAACCGCGGCTCCTCGACTTCTTCCAGCGACAAGCCCGCCGCCCGCTTGCTTTTCACCAGCGCTTTCACTCTTCCACGATAACAGGCTTGCCAAATGGCGAACAAAAGGCGAAAATAAGGAAATGGCACTCGTGGGAATTGCCCGCCTCGCGGCCGCGAGCGAACTGCTCGAAGCGAAGTCCCGCGTCCAGTATTTCGAAATCCCCAGCCGCAGCCTCCTCAATCGCACCAAGCCTCACATGCCGTTCAAATGGACCATCAACCCTTACCGAGGCTGTGAGTTTGGCTGTAAATATTGCTATGCCCGCTACACCCATGAATTCATGGAAATGGATGGGCAGGATTTCGAAGATAAAATCTATGCAAAGTCGGCCGCCGCACACCTGCTGCGGCAGGAACTGGCACGCGTCGATCGCAAAGACCAGATCGCCATCGGCACCGCCACCGACCCCTACCAGCCCGCCGAGCGCCGCTTCGGCTGCACGCGCTCGCTCCTCGAAGTCTTCGCCCGCGAGCGCGGCCGCCACCTGAGCCTGATCACGAAATCCGACCTGATCGTGCGCGACATCGACCTGCTGCGCGAAGTCGCCCGCGGCAACGTGCTCAGTATCCACCTGACCATCACCACTCTGGATGCCAGACTGGCGCGCCTGATGGAACCCCGCGCGCCGCGGCCCGATCTGCGCCTCGACGCTGTCCGCCGTCTCACCGGGGCCGGGCTCGTCGTGGGTGTCAACCCGAATCCGATCATGCCCCTGATTACCGATAGTGAACGCCATCTCGATCGTCTCGCGAAGGCGTGCCGCGACGCCGGCTCCCAGTATTTCGGCGGCGGGGCTCTCTTCCTGATGCCTTGCGCACAAAAGGTCTTTCTGCCGTTCCTGGAACAGCACTTCCCCAGGATCGCCCCGCATTACCGCGAGCAGTTCGAAAAAAGCCCCTATCTCAGCAAGAGCTACAAAGAGACGCTGCGCCTCCGCGTGCAGAAGATCCGCGACCGTTATGGGTTCCGCACGGGCCCTGTCGATTACCGGCCCGAGCTCTGGGAGGGTGACGAGCAGCCTACGCTATTTCCGTTACAGTGAAGCTGGATGGATCTGGCCGCCTTCGACTATCAACTGCCCGAAGAGCTTATCGCACAAGAACCGCTGCCCGAGCGCGCCGCTTCGCGCATGCTGGTGCTGTTTCGCGCCGAAGGCCGCTGGGAAGACCGTGCCTTCCGCGAGTTCCCCGCCTTCCTCGGTCCCGCCGATTGCCTCGTGCTCAACGATTCGCGCGTTTTCCCCGCCCGCCTCTTCGGCCGCCGGGAGGGCGTTCGCTCTTTGCCCATCGGCAAAAACAATCCCAAGCGCCGGGAATACCTCAGCGGCGCCGTGGAAGTCTTTCTGCTCCGCCCCATCAGCGACGACCGCAGACAATGGGAGGCGCTGGTGAAACCGGGCCGCAAAATGCGTACCGGCGAGCGGATTCGCTTTGAAAACGGACTGGAAGGCGAAATCGTCGCACGGGGTGAATTTGGCGAGCGCACCATCCACTTCCACACAGAAAGCGATCCTTTCCAGGAATTCGAGAAGATCGGCCATGTCCCCCTGCCCCCCTACATCAAACGCGCGGATCAGCCGGCAGACCACGAGCGTTACCAAACCGTCTTCGCGCGCGAAAAAGGTTCCGTGGCCGCCCCTACGGCAGGCCTGCACTTCACCCCCGAAATTCTGGCGGAGTGCCGCGCGCGCGGCGCCGAAATCGCCTATGTCACGCTGCACGTCGGACTGGGCACCTTTCAGCCCCTGCACACCGAACAAATCGAGCAGGCACGCCTCCATAAGGAGTCCTACGCGATCACCCCGGAAAATGCCGCCAAAATAGGTGCGGCGCGCCGCCTGGTAGCGGTCGGCACCACCGCCGTCCGCACCCTCGAAACCGCCCTCCGGCGCGGCCCCATCGAGGCGCAAGCCGGCGAAACGGATATCTTCCTTTACCCCGGCCATCCGTTCCTCGGTCCGGGCGCCCTGCTCACCAACTTCCACCTGCCGCGGACCAGCCTTCTCCTGCTGGTCTGCGCCTTCGCTGGCACCGACCTGACCCTCGCCGCCTACCGTCATGCCGTCGAGCGCCGTTACCGCTTCTACTCCTACGGCGATTGCATGCTGATTGTTTAGAGGGCTTGTGCCGCTACCCCCACGCCTTCATTGCGCAGCTTCCTTTGGTTTGTCGTAGTAGGCTTGATAAAACGCGACCTGGGCCGGGGTGAGCCAAGTGCCCGCTTCGACTTTGTCGCCCAGCACCATCAGGTTGGGAGCCTTGTTCTCATCGAACGCCGGCCACTTCGGCAGACCCTTGCCATTCGGGTCGCCATTCGCCGCGAAGTTCACCCAATAGGACGACATGCTGTCGGAAAGCTGCCGGTCCACGTCCGTCCACGGCCGGTTCCCCTGCGCCTGGAAGACGTACGGAATCTCGGCCGTGTGCGTGGCGCCGCGCCCGCGTCCGCCCTTGCCTCCCGGCGCTGCCGGCGGCTCGTGTGTGAAGTAGTAGACGTATGCCTTGGTCTTGCCCGTTTTGGTTTCCAGACGCGCCCAGTTGCGCATCACCCACGCCATCTCATCGCGGAAGGCCGCCAGTTGCGAGGTGTTCGCCTCTTCATCCGACCCCGCCGGATAGAGCTTAAGAAAGGCATCGGCCTGGTCGCCGAAGCGCCGCCGCGATTGCTCGATGAACTTCTCCGCGGTGGTCGGTCGCGCAAAGAACGTTCCCTCGTCTTTATTGGAGCCCACCAGCACCGCGCCGCTATTCTGCTTGCCCGCGGCAAACGCCGAGCCGGCGTCCTCGGGCAGGATCACGCCGTCGATGATCGGTCCGGTTCCGCGCCCGGCCTGGAGAACTGCTTCGGCCGGCTGCGCGCGCAATTCGGCCAGGGAATTCGCGCCCAGCGTTTCGCCCAGCTTCACGCCCGCCCGCTCGGCATCCGCCAGCCCGCGCAAACGGCTGATGCTGGCGGTGGTCCAGGAACTGCTCTCGCCAATCGCGCGCTGGAACAGGCCCCTCGCCTGCGGAGTCGCCATCAGGTTGGCCACCAGTCCCGCGCCTGCCGATTCGCCGAAGATCGTCACGCGCTTCGGGTCTCCGCCAAACCCCGCGATGTTCTTCTGCACCCAGCGAAGCGCCGCCACCGCGTCCAATAGGCCGAAGTTGGCGGCCTCCCGCCGGTCCGATTCTTTGGTCAGTTCCGGATGAGAGAAGAAACCGAATGCCCCCAGGCGGTAATTGATGGTCACGATCACCACGCCCTTTTTGGCCAGCGCTTCTCCATCGTAGTCCGGCTGCGACGCCGAGCCTACGTTGTACCCCCCGCCGTAAATCCAGAGCATCACCGGGCGCCGTTCCGAGGCGGTTTTGGCCGCCGTCCAAACGTTCAGATACAGGCAATCCTCGCTCGCGCCTCGCGCGCCGCCCCCCGTCCCCTGCATGCAGATGGGTCCCAATTGATCGGCCTTGCGCACTCCATCCCAATGCGCCACGGGTTGGGGCGCCCGCCAGCGCAGATTTCCCACCGGAGGCGCGGCGAAGGGAATTCCCTTGAAGATGCGCATTTCCGGGCTGGAACCGGCGAACCCGGAAACCAAGCCAGTGTCGAGTCGAACCGGTTCATCCAGCGCTGCCGCCGCGGCGCCACCAACCGCAAGCGTCACGAGTGCCCAAAATGGTGTTGATCGCATTGACCACGCTCCCGCTGTCCAACCAAGTATATCCGAGTCGATTGCCGGCGAACTTTACACGCTGCGTGCGGTGGCAGGGAACGCGCCGAAGCCCGGGTATCTCAATTCGAACTCCTCCCGAGTGGCCAGCGTGATTCGCCAGGTATCTCGCACCGAAAGAAACGCCGGGACCATGGTCCAGCACAAAAGCAGGTACGTCCAGCCCCGGCGCCGCTGCCCGAGGTAGAAGCAGTGACCTCCCGCCCAGCCGAGCAGCAGCCCTAGAGCGAAGGCCGTCCCGCGGCTCTTCCGGCGGTGCTCGTTCAGGCCCATGGTCCGCAGGATGCGCCGCAGCGCATATTCGATCGAGGGCCAGGCAGGATGCTCGAGGGCGCTCGCGCCCCACCGGATGCCGCAGCGCTCATACCGGGGCTCCCAGCGCGAACTGAACGCCAGGAAGACCGGAGGTTCGTACCCTTTGAACCCCAGATTCAACGCGCGCATCAGCCACTCCGGGACACGCCCCTGGGGCTCTTGCAGGGGCCGTCCCAGCAACTCTCCCAGGCGACTCAACAGTTGTGCGCGCTGTTTGCCTGATTCCACCGCCACCACGATCAGGCGCGTCGGATCCACGGTGCGGATCGCTTCTTCGATTTCCCACCAGACGTTATCGGTGGTCCCCATCCGGATCACTACCAGTCGCGCCCGTGCCATGAAAGCACCGATCTGTTCCCGCCATTCGTCATTCGGGAAATACATACGGGCGGCGCCCAACTCCGGCACTTCTTCCGCCGGCCGGCCGATCGCCACTACCGGACCTATGGGGCTGAGTATCGCCGTCAGGATCTGTTCGAAATTCATCGCTACGTAGAAAGCAAAAATGCGCATCACTCCTGGAAGGAGCCGGTCATCATCCTGGCGGAACGACCGGAGGTAAACAACCGGCGGCCGCCGATCTTCAGACAGCACTTCTGCCGCGGAAATCGCGTCAAAACGGAAGCCGCGGCGGATGAGGGCCACTCCCAACCAGGCGACCGGCGGTAGGGCCAGGTACGCCACATGCTTCTGCCCGCTGTAGTCATCCACCACGATTAGCCAGAACATCACCGCCATCACGTTCGCGCCCAACATCTTCATCCGAAAGCCGGTGCGGGCCCGGGAACTGCCTTTCAGCGGTAATTCTTTCAGGCCCGCCAGGACCAGGAAGAATCCGAATAAGCAGATATTGCTGCCGATTAGAAATCCCAGAATCCAGGGGAGCCCCAAGGCGGGATCGTCTTCCAGGATGCGCGCAAAAAAGGCGAATACATTCGTTTCGTCCTCGAGCGGCAGGCAGAGCGCATACAGCCCTACGAATCCCACCGCCAGGGCGATCAGCCCATTGCGCTTCCGCAGATAGATATCGCGCTGCGAGTCCCCCGCAACGGGCCCTGCGGAGAGTCCTACCGTGATCCCTTCCCCGCCTCGTCGGCCCGCGCCCCCGCGAGGATGTCCTTCATCGCGTAGTTGCCTTCATGGCAGGCGTACTCGAGGAACTGATAATTATCGTCCTTCTTCAGTTCGATGAGCATGGTCCAGGGTTTCGTCCAGGTCTTGGGGTCGTCCACCGTGGCCTCGTAGTGCAGCGTGTTCTCGTCGACCCGCGTGATCCGCTCGATGGTCTTGAGCGCCTCGCTGTGCTTCCCGCCTTCGCCGTTGTAGCCCACGCCGTTGGAACCGATGCTGGTCTTATCGGTGAAATTGGTGGTCTCGATGACCAGCGTGTTGCCCTCCCAGTGGCCGCGTGAGTCGCCCATATACTCGCGTATGCTCGCGCCCACATGCGGGCTCTTGTCGAGCGGGATGACACGCGCCTCGTGGATCATCTCGTTGCGGATCACGACGTATCCGGGCGCCTGCAGAATCTGATTTCCGTTGTTATACACCACGGGAATGATCGAGCCGGTCACGCCGCGCGTGATGCAGCGGTAGTACAGGTTCAGATCCTCGTAGGTGTCGGCTTGGCCCGCCCATTCCGCCGGTACCCCGCGCCCGCCGCGGAATTCCTTGCGGAGTTTTTCGGCTTCCGGCGTTAAGGGCGGAAGCCGGCCGTCCGGCGGATCGACGATCAGCGAGGCCTGTCGCGTCGGTTTCCCGCGCTCGGTCCAGTAGGAGGGAGGTCCGATTCCCACCTTGGCATCTTTCGGTGCGCGCTCTTCATTATCGGCGGCCGCCGCCTTTTGGGCTTGCGTGACTCTCTTGGCGTATTCTTCATCGGAGAGGCTGGTTCGGTCGCCCAGGGTCTTGGGCCGTTGCATCGGCACACCCATGTTTCCCGGCCAGATCCCTTGTATATCCGGATCGCCCCACGGCGTCTTGGGCGCCGTCCAATTTTTGGTCCCGGCCTTGGCAGTGGACGGCGGAGCCTGACCCGCCGCCACCGAAACCAGTGCCAACGCGGCTACCGACCCTGCAAGAAATCGATGGCTCATGAATACTCTCCCATCCACGGCGAATTACTTCTTTTTGTACTGTCCGTAAAGCAGTTCTTCGGCGAACTCCACGCACTTGAAATCCAAAAGCTGCGCGTTCTTCTCCACGTGCCGGTACAGCGGCATGCTGATTTTCCACGGCTTCGAGAAGACCGACGGATCTTCGATGGTTGCTTCATAGTTGAGGTGGTACGGATCCAAGCGCGTAAACCGCTCGACCACATGCAGCTTGTCACTGGCAAAATTTCCGGCGCGGTCGAACCAGGCCAACCCGTTCAACCCGGTCACGTCGATGACCAGGGTGTCGCCCTCCCAGTGGCCGTTATTGGTTCCCATCCAGGTATCCGAGCCGGCTTCCATCGGTTTGCCCATGTTCACGAAGCGATTCGAGCTGGCATACGAGTAGACGAACAGGATGCCCTGCGGAGATTGGATGATTTGAAAGGGGTAGGGCATGTAATTGGCGCGCGGAATGCCCGGCATGTAACACTTGGCTTCCGGATCGTTCGTGCGCCGGTTGGCAAAATTCGCTTTCTTCTTTTCCAGTGCCACCGGCAGGTAGGGAATGTCGTTGCCTTCCACCACGCCCTGTCCCGGCGGTTCGGCGCCGATGGCGCCCATTTCCCACATCGGCCCCGCCTGCGCCGAATGATCCTGGACATCCCAGTTCGCGGTATTGACGGCCTGCCAGATCCCATTCAGGTCGGCGTGCCCATCGGCCGCCCGCGGCGCGCGATACGCCTGCGGGGCCTGCCCTTTGGCCGGCGGCACGGCCAGCGAAAAAACCGTCACCGCGGCGGCGGTGACGATCACCGCGCTTCCAATCACACTTCGCATCGGATTCATTTCTCCCGACTAATGAAAAGGGACCGCGCTGGATCCAGATTCCGGACGGGCGGTCACTACCCCTCCATACTGGCTTCGATCCTACATGAGGGCCATTGGGGTGTCAAGCTGCCCGGCGAGTGTAGCGAGTGTACACCGAACCACGCCAGCCGGGTTGGGCGAGTTGTCAACCTGCGGCTGATTGGAATTCGGCCAGCTTCCGGATCTCGCGGATGACCAGCTCCAGTTCTTCGTCCGTGCTGTAGAAATGCGGGGCGATGCGGATGCCCGCGCCGGGGCGGTAGTCCACCAGGAAATCGCGGCGGGCGAGCTCTTGCGTGATTTCGTGGCCGCGCGGGACGTCGATCGCCACGGTGCCGCCGCGCTGGCAGGCGTCGAGCGGGCTGCGCACGGCGAAACCGGCCTCCTGCGCCAGCTCGATCAAGCGCGAGGTTTGCCGCATCGACTTGGCGCGGATGCGCTCCACGCCGACCTCCTGAATGATTTCGTAGCCCGCGCGCGCGGCGTAGAGCGCCGGAATCGCCGGCGTGCCGTTCAAGAAGCGGAACCCGTCCCCGGCATAGTCCATGGCGCCGGGGTCGAATGCGAAAGGCACTCGGTGGGCCATCCATCCGGTGACGCGTGGCTTCAGCTCAGGCCACAGGTCGCGGCGCGCATACAGGTAGCCGGCGCCGGGCCCACCGCACAGCCATTTCACCGAGCCGCCGGTGGCGAAGTCCACGCCGAGCTCCCGGACGTTCAGCGGCACGGTTCCCGCCGAGTGATAAATGTCGGCCACAAGTCTCGCGCCTGCTTCGTGCGCACGTCGCGTGATGGCCTGAAGGCCTTGCACATACGCGCTGCGGAAGATTACGTGCGACACCGAGACGAGCTGGGTCTCTTCGTCGATGGCGGCGAGCAGCCGCTCGAGGGGCACCGTGATGCCATCGGGGGACGGCACGGTTACGAGGCGGGCGCCGGCGCGTTCGAGCTCCTTATAGATATACAGGTTCGAAGGAAAGTTCAGGTCTTCGGAAACGATCTTGTTGCGTTTTCCCGTCCAGTCAAAGCAGGAAAGCACGATCGACTGGCAGACCGAAACGTTCGGCTGCATGACAACTTCACCCGGCCCCGCCCCGATGATTTTACCGATCAGATCGCCCACGGTGACCGGCATCTCCCACCAGCCTTCCTCCCAGGCGCGTATGCCGCGAGTGGCCCAGGTCTCCGCGTAGGCGGCCAGGTTTTCTTTCGTGCGTGCGGGCATGGCGCCCAGCGAGTGGCTGATCAGGTACACCGTGCGAGCGAGGATCGGGAATTCTTTGCGCCAGCCGAGCAGTTCGTCCATCGGGTGCCTTTCCAGAAGAGTATACGCCCCGAAGGCAGGGTAGGGCTGCTATAGAATAGGGCCAAATGGCTTTCAGAATCCTGCTGGCCTCTCTCACGCTCATTCCGGCGTTAGTTGCCGCTCCGGTCTCCGGCGAAGCCGTGTATCAGCGGCGTTGCGCCGGGTGCCACGATTCGGGCAGCCCGCGCGTGCCGCCGCGCGACGAGCTGGAAAAGCTCTCGGCTGTGCGCATTCAACGGGCGCTGGATTTCGGGGCCATGAACAACATCGCGTCCAAACTGAAGCAGGATGAGCGCACGGCGGTAGCCGCCTTTCTGGGGACTTCTGGCGGCAATGGCGAGCCTCCCGCCAAGGCGTACTGCGCGGACCGCGGCGTGAAACTTGCCAACCGTCCGCAGACGGAATGGAACGGATGGAGCCCGGGTCTCAGCAATACGCGCTACCAGACGGGCGAGGCAGCCGGCCTGACGATCGACCAGATCCGGCGGCTCAAACTGAAGTGGGCTTACGGCTTCGAGGGCGATATCGTGGCCTTCGCGCAGCCTACTGTTCTCGATGGCACTCTATTCGTCGGCAGCGCCGGCGGCATGGTGCAGGCG
>Ga0209698_10003886_pt1 | contig 16515 bp, 17 predicted proteins | sample LitLauG_LLR_2012_FD_187203 | JGI IMG/M metagenome (GOLD analysis project Ga0209698, IMG submission 187203) | Freshwater sediment microbial communities from Pennsylvania, USA - Little Laurel Run_MetaG_LLR_2012 (SPAdes) (version 2) | ecosystem: Environmental > Aquatic > Freshwater > Creek >...
GTCCTGAACCTGTGCGAGGACCAGACCTATTCGATGCGAATGTGGTCGCAGATGATCCTGAAGGCGGCTGGATCATCGGCCAGCCTCGTTCGAGTGGCGGACAGCGTGCTGCCCGAAGACCTGGCGCCGACCGGCACCATGACCCAGCACATCGCGGCCAGCGCTCGCAAGGCGCGGGCGATGCTGGGTTGGACCACATCGGATCCTGTGGTCAATCTCGGCACCACAGTGCGCTGGCACCTCGACCATCCGCCCGCCGGCGCAAGCTCCGATTTCGCCGCGGACGACATCGCCCTGGCCGCCGCCGGGCGCTGACTGCTCAACCGATTCGGCGCCCCGGCGAGGGGGGCAGCCGAGAGGCCGACCCCCCGTTGATCTCGGTTGTCTCTAAGCTTCGCTGGATATGACCCGCCGCTACCGGCCCTTTGATCCCTTCGAGCGCGGTGGCCCGTTCGACGCCGCGCGAGAGATCAAGATCCCCCGCCCGCCCCGGCGGTTCTGGGTCGGCGCCGGGCTCTTCGGCGTGGCGCTTCTGATCTTCATCTTCGCCAGCCCCGTCGTCTGGTTCTTCACCGAGCTGCAGTGGTTCGACGCGCTCGGCTTGAAAGACGTCTTCAGCACCCGCATCGAGCTGCAGGCGCTGCTGTTCGCGGGCAGCCTGGCGGTGGCTTTCATCTACCTCGCGGTGAACGTGGTGATCGCTCTTCGAGTGCGCTCCGGCCCTGGCCTGCGCGCGGTCGGCATCAAGCGGTCGAGCGTGCGCAGCGCGCCGGGAGTGATCGCCCTGGTGGCCGCGGCCATCGTCGCCCTGCTGCTGTCGGCAGGAGCCGGCGGCCAGTGGCAGAGCCTGGCGCTCTTCCAGCACAGCGCTCCGACGGGGACCACCGACCCAGTGCTGGGCCAGGACATCTCCTTCTACCTCCTGTCTCTGCCCTTCCTCCATTCGGTCGTGAACTGGGCCCTCGGGCTCACCCTCCTCGGCACTCTCCTGATTGCCGCGCTGTACGCCTGGCGGGGAGACACCTTCGCCCTCAACTTCAGCCCGCGCTCCATCGCCCATCTCTCGGTCATGGCCGCGATCTTCGCCATCGCTCTTTCGGCGATGACCTGGTTGAGCCGCTACGACCTGCTCTACGCACAAAATCAGACCGTTGTCTCGTCTGGCGCCGCGTGGGCAGACGTCAATGCCCGCCTTCCCATCTACACGTTCGAGGCCGCGGCGGGACTTGTCGTCGCCCTGGCGCTTTTCATCAACGTCGCGTACCGGCGACTCTGGCTCCCGATCGCCGCCGCGGGAGTCTGGATCGCCATGCTCGTGATCGGCCAGATCTATCCGGCAGCCGTGCAGAGCATCCTGGTCAACCCCAGCGCTCAGTCGTACGAGCTCCCCTACATCGCGCGTGAGATCGCCGGCACTCGCGCCGCCTACGGATTGTCCAACGTGACCGTGAGCAACTTCACCGGGGACCAACCGGTCACGGCCCAGGAGGTCGCGAGCGACCAGGCGACGATCAACAACCTGCGGCTCTGGGACTACGCCCCGCTTCAGGGCACGTACGCCCAGCAGCAGAGCATCCGGACCTACTACACGTTCGACGGCATCGATCTTGACCGCTACACCGTCTCAGGCACGTACGAGCAGCTGGAGATCAGCGCCAGGGAGTTCGACTACTCCAAGCTGCCGGCGTCGGCCCAGCAGTGGGTGAACCAGCACCTTGTCTACACGCACGGCTACGGCGTCGCGGCCAGTCCCGTCAATGCGGTGGTCGGCGAGGGCCTTCCCGACTACGTGGTCCAGAACATCCCACCCACCGGCCCTCTGCCGGTCACCGACCCCGCGATCTACTTCGGTGAGCAGACCAACGATTACGCCCTCGCTCCGTCCAACACGAAGGAGTTCGACTACCCGGCCGGCAACCAGGACGCTTACACCTCGTACACCGGAACCCACGGGGTTCCGATGACGGGTCTCAACAAGGCGCTCTGGTCGCTGCGGCTTGGCGACTTCAACCTGCTTGTGTCGTCTCAGATCACCGACAAGACCCTGCTGCTCTACCAGCGCAACATCATCAACCGCGCACAGGAGATCGCACCGTTCCTCACGTTCGACAGCGATCCCTACATCGTTGTCGTCAACGGCAAGCTCTACTGGATTCTCGACGCTTACACGTCAGGTTCGACCTATCCGTATTCGCAGTCGACCTCCTTCCAACCGACCAGCGCCAACCCAACCGACCTCAACTATGTCCGCAACTCGGTGAAGGTCGTGTTCGACGCTTACGAGGGCACGGCGACCTTCTACGTGATGGACTCCAAGGACCCCATCATCAACGCCTACCAAGCCACCTTCCCCTCACTTTTCACGCCTGTCAGCGCCATGCCGCCGGCGCTGCGAGCCCACATCCGAGTGCCGGTGGACCTCTTCAACACTCAGGTCCAGATGTACGCGACGTACCACATCACAGACCCCAAGGTCTTCTTCTCCAAGGAGGACGTCTGGGACATCCCCACCGCCCAGAACTCGCCCAGCAGCCCGGCCACCCCGGTCGAGCCCTACTACGTGCTGTTCCGTCTGCCCGGTGAGCAGAACCCCGAGTTCCTGCTGATCATGCCCTTCACTCCGAGAGGCAAGAACAACCTCGTCTCATGGATGGCCGCCCGCAACGATGGCGCCAACTACGGCCAGTACGTCTCATACGTGCTGCCTAAGGACAAGGTGATCTTCGGGCCTCAACAGGTGGCCAACCGAATCAACGAGAACACCACCATCTCACAGGACTTCACCCTCTTCCATCAGGCGGGTTCCTCGGTGCAGCAGGGCAACCTGCTGGTGGTTCCGATCGGCAACTCCTTCCTTTACTTCGAGCCCGTGTACCTGAGCGCGAACCAGGTGTCGAGCCTGCCTGAGCTGAAGAAGGTGATCCTGGCCGACCAGGACACGGTCGTCTACGCCAACACGCTCCAGGGGGCGATCGACCAGCTTGTGGGCTCCTCGGCGCCAACCACGACGCCGACGACGACCCCCACGCCGACGAGCACGCCGGCTCTGGTCGCGCAGATCCAGAATCTCGTGACCCAGGCGAACCAGCACTATGCCCTGGCTCTGGCCGCCCTCAAAGCGGGTGACCTCGCCACCTACGGAGCGCAGATGGCGATCGTGGGACAGCTGCTGCAGCAGATCCAGAGTCTGACCGGCACCAGCTCGACGTCGGCCAGCCCGTCACCGGGAGCCACGTCTCCAACGCCGACAACGTCGGCTTCGCCCTCGCCGTCCGCCTCGCCCTAAATCTCGCCGGGTCGGAGCGGGACGAAGAGGACTGGAAACAGCGATTCATAGCCCACGCTCGTCCCCAGCCGTCTGTACAGGCGCAGGTCCTGCGGCCCCTCCGAGGTGACGGCGATCGGGATGACGAGACGGCCACCATCGGCCAGCTCGTCGACCAGCGCCGGGGGCAGGTCGGCGGCGGCGCAGGCGACAAGGACGATGTCGTAAGGGGCTGAGGCCGGCCAGCCAAGGCTTCCGTCGCCGTGCTCGACCTCAACGTTGTCGTAGCCGAGCCGGCTCAACGTTGCGGCCGCGCCGGCAGCCAGCACGGGCTCGCGCTCCATCGTGATCACCCTCTTGCAAAGGCGGCTCAGCACCGCAGCCTGGTAGCCGGAGCCCGCGCCGATCTCTAGCGCGACGTCGCCGGGCTGAGGATTCACCGCCTGGGTCATCAACGCAACGATCAGCGGCTGCGAGATCGTCTGGCCGCAGCCGATGGCGAGCGCCCGATCTTCGTAGGCGTGACGTCGCTGCCATTCGGGAACGAACTCTTCGCGCGGGACCGACTCCATCACCCGCAGCACTCGCTCGTCGGTGACCCCGTGAGGCTCCAACTGCTCGGTGACCATCGTGCGCGCGGGCGTGCTCATCGGGTGCTCAAGCCGAGAGTACAATCTCACCGTTTCCTTGGCGTCATCGGCCCAGCAGTCCGTCCCACAGAAGTGGCGCCGCCCGGTCAGGCAGCGTTCGCGCCTGGTCAGACGCTCCGGGCCACCTCACTCGCGCGTCGAGTTCGCCCACCCGTCCGAGCAGGAGTTCGCGCGCTTCCTGGACTACTACCGCATTCGCTGGGTGTATGAACCGGTCTCGTTTCCCATCGCATGGGAGAACTCCAACGTCTCGGAGATGTTCACCCCCGACTTCTATCTCCCGGAGCACGACCTCTACATCGAGCTGACGACCATGAGGCAGGCCCTCGTCACGCCGAAGAACCGCAAGCTGCGCATGGTTCGCGAGCTGTACCCGGACCTGAACGTCAGGCTGCTGTACCGCAAGGACTACCAGCAGGTACTGGCCAAGGCCGGCTATGGCGCGGTCGAGGTCCAGAACCTTCGGAAGGAGGACATCGGCGAGATCCTCGTGTCGCCGGTCGAGCTCGAGACTCGCGTTCGTTCGCTCGGCCGCAAGATCTCCCGCGACTACCGAGGCCAGTCGCTTGTGTTGGTCGGCGTCCTCAAGGGGATCACGTTCTTCTTTGCCGATCTGGCCCGCCAGATCAAGGCGCCGTTCGTGATCGACTACCTGGATCTGCAGCGCTACGCCGGAGCGCAGCCGCGCGACCGAGTGCGGATCGCCCGCGACCTCGACTATGCGATCGCCGGCCGGCACGTCCTCCTCGTCGAGGACGTCGTCAACACCGGACTCACGCTCGATTACGTCTTCTCGGAGCTCAAGCAGCGCGTCCCCGCGTCGCTCGAGGTGGTCACGTTGCTCGATCGGCCCCTGCGCCGGCTGGTCGACGTGCCGGTCCGGTACGTCGGGTTCCAGATCCCGAACGACTACGTGGTCGGCTACGGCCTGGACTACCGCGAGCTGTACCGGAACCTTCCCTTCATCTGCACGCTGCGCCCGAGCGTCTATGACCTCCCGACGGCGGCGTCAGCGCCCATGCCCGCGCCCGAAAGCTGACGACCGGCCCGGGCGCGGAGCTCTCCCGCCTGCTGACCTGGATGGCCGGCAGAGGGTTCGACGAGGTGGTTGCCGACGGGCTGCTGCGGGACGTCGAGGTGATCGTTGTAGAAGCCCATCGCAAGCTGTACGAATCCGAGGGCCTCGAGTGGTCGCAGCCGATCGCCTACAGGTGGCTTCGCTACGAGGATCCGCTGCCGGTTGACCGCCTCGCGGAGGGCGTGGAGCGCCTACGGCGCAGGGGGGCGGAATTCGATTCCGGAGCTGTGGACAAAGTCCGCCAGAAGGCGGTGCTCAGAGGCTTTTCGAACTGAGACGGTGATGTGTATGGCTTGTGGAAAAGTAATGCCCCAAGCAACCTTCCTGTTTACCCTGAAGTGCCCTATGCGTTTTTCGGTTTCCATCCCGGGTTGCCCCGGACCTTCCACCTACTCGACGTTCGGTATCCTCAGGTTTACCGTACTCAGCCGCTTGGGGCGACGCGAAAGTTAACAGGCGACAAAGGCCACGTCAACGGCAAAATAAATCAGGCCGCCAGGCAAACGATTGTGGCTTGACTTCGCCTCGCGAATTCGTGACAAAGCCGCTCCTAGAATGGGTGACGAAGTCACGACCCGGGAGGGATGCAACATGCGCGAGGCGGTCATCGTCGAGGCAGTCCGGACACCAATCGGCCGCCGCAACGGAAAACTCAAGGATCTCCATCCTGTCGTCCTCGGTTCGATAGTCCTCCGCGAAATCGTGAAGCGCGCAGGCATCGAGCCGGATCAGGTTGACGACGTCGTCTTCGGATGCGTCGGCCAGGCCGGCGAGCAGAGCCTCAACATAGGTCGCAACGCGTGGCTCACCGCGGGGTTCCCTTTCACCACGCCCGCGACGACTGTCGACCGGCAGTGCGGATCGAGCCAGCAGGCAGTTCACTTCGCCGCCAACCTCATCCAATCGGGCGTCTGCGACATCACCATCGCGGGCGGGGTCGAGTCGATGAGCCGCGTGCCGATGGGATCCAACGCGGTTTCGCCCGGGACGCCATTTCCGCCGGAGCTGACCGAGCTCTACGACCTTGTGCCGCAGGGCATCTCGGCGGAGCTGATCGCCCGGAAGTACGGGGTCTCGAGGCGGGAGATGGACGAGTTCGGCGTGCGCAGCCATCACCTGGCGCACGAAGCCACCGAGCAGGGACGTTTCAAGTCGCAGATCGTGCCGATCGAGGTGTCGCTCGATGGAAACGGCCACCACGAGCGCTTCGCCCACGACGAGGGCATTCGTCCGAGCGCCACCTACGAAGCGACTGCGGCATTGCAGCCGGCTTTCAACCCGGACCACTCGATCACCGCCGGCAACTCGAGCCAGATCTCGGACGGTGCGGCGGCTGTCCTGCTCATGTCGCTTGAGAAGGCGAAGCAGCTCGGGCTCAAGCCGCGCGCGCGCATTCGCGCTCAGGCGGTCGTGGGCACAGACCCGATTCTGATGCTCGAAGGACCGATCCCCGGCACCGCGGCGGTGCTCAAGCGCGCCGGCCTGGACCTGAGCAGCATCGACCTGTTCGAGGTCAACGAGGCGTTCGCATCGGTCGTGCTCGCCTGGCAGAAAGAGACCGGCGCCGACATGAGCAAGACCAACGTCAACGGCGGCGCGATTGCCGTCGGCCATCCCCTCGGCGCGTCAGGCGCGATTCTGATGAACCGCCTGCTCTATGAGCTCGAGCGCCGTGACCTTCGCTACGGCCTCGAAACAATGTGCTGTGGCGGCGGGATCGGAACTGCCACCATCATCGATCGCGTCGTCGAATGACCACCTTCGATTCGATTCGCGACATCGCACCGCTCGCCATTCGCGACGGCATCACCGCGCGGGCCGTCCACGGCGAGCGGATGACGGTTGCGGTTGTCGATCTTGCGCCTGGGGCGGTGCTCACGGAGCACCATCACGAGAACGAGCAGCTCGGCTTTGTCATCGCCGGGGTGATCACGATGCGCATCGGCTCGGAGAAGAAGGAGCTGCACGCCGGCGACACCTACGTCATCCCCAGCCACGTACCGCATGACGCACTCGCGGGCCCTGAGGGCTGCACGGTGGCAGACGTCTTCGCTCCAATTCGCTCCGACTGGAGTGAGCTCAAGCGGCTGGACCCCTCTCCCGGCCGCTGGCCCTAGTCACAAAGCCGGAGATTGCCCTCACCCGCGCCTGGTCTTCGGAAGCCTCCGAGACAGATGCGGCGAGTCGACACAGAACCTCAGACGCCGCGCTTCCCAGACTCCGGCGTTGGAGATTCCGATCCTTGGGGTGGCGAAGATTCGTCTTGGGGGAGCCCCGTCGTCGACCACGAAAAGATGGGGCGGTGACAGGGCCCGTCCGTTAAGCGCCAGGTCGATGGCGAGGGCCCGGCACAAGAGACCGGGACCCGCGCAGCGGCCCACCTCTGGACCGGGTTCGAGAGCGCGGATGAGCACCGCCTGAGGCTGTCCCTCTGGGCGGGTCACGAAATTCAGGCAGTGGTGCATGCCGTAGGTGAAATAGACGTACGCATGTCCGGGTGGCCCGTACATCGCCTCGTTTCGAGGCGTTCGCCGTCCACGCGCCGCATGCGACGCCAGGTCCTGTGGACCCAGATAGGCCTCCACCTCGACCAGCCGGCCTGAAAGGCGTCTTCCTTCGAGATCGCGTACGAGCAGCTTTCCGAGGAGCTCGCGAGCCACCGTGACGGTGTCGCGGTTGAAGAAGGCGGCGTCGAGGATCCGCTCTGGGGGCGTCACCCGCGGCTGGGCGCGTGCTCCCCGACTCGCTTGCGGCCCGCCTGACGGCGGCGCTTGTCCGCGTACAGGGCTTTGTCGGCAACCTGGTACATCGCATGCCAGTCCATCCCCGGCTTCCATGCCGCGATGCCCACGCTGAACTCGACCGGCACCGGCGCCTTGGAGGTCCGATTCATCTCCTCGAGCGATTGGCGCACCCGGTGCCCGACCTCGCGCGCCTCGCGCTCGTCGGCCTCTGGCATCGCCACACCAAACTCATCTCCGCCCAGCCGGCCGCAGGTGTCCGACGCGCGCACCGCACGCTGTAGCTCGTGGGCCAGAACGCGAATCGCCTCGTCCCCGACGTGGTGCCCATGCGAGTCGTTGATGTCCTTCAGGTTGTCGAGGTCGATCATCATCAGGGCGAGCCGCCTCTTGTGCCTTTCGGCAGCCGCCACGGCGCGGTCGATGGCCCGCTCGAACTCCGGCCGGTTGGCGAGGCCCGTGAGGTAGTCGGTCCGAGCCTCCTTGGTGTGCTGGCGAGCCCGGTCGAGAGCGACGGCGATCTGGTCCGCGACCGCGGCGACGAACTCCAAGTCGCTCGACTCGAACGTGCGCGGGAGCCGAGTCGCGACGGTCATGGCCCCGAGCAGCACGCCCTTGGTCCTCAGCTCGGAGCGGATGGCGCTCCACTCGCCCGCGATGCGGTCGACCCTCGACTCGGCCGGCCCCGAGGCCACCTCCACCACCTTGACCAGCCCGGAGGTGCCCGAGGCCGAGAACTCCGCCTCTTCGCCCGGCTGCATCCCGATCGTCTTGGCCAGCTTGAGCCGCGCCCCCTCGCGGATCCACACGGCGCCCGCCTGTAGGCCCAGCACCTTCAGGGTCTCCCGCAGCCCGACCTCCGCGATTTCAGTCACGTCGAGGGACCGGCCCAGCGCGCTCGCAATGTGGTACAGGCCGTGCAGCTCGCTCTGCCTGGCCCGATGCCTGACCTCGGTGTAGTCGAGATAGCCGCGAATGAAGCTCGAGTTCAGGTGCTCGATCACGTCCCCGACACGACTCTGGGCCAGGAGCATGATCTCGTCGGCAAACGGAGTGTTCACCGCCTCCTCGTTGACCCTGGCGATGACTGAACGGCGGAACACCGCGAGCCCCTCCATCAGGGATTCGAGGGGGACGCCCTTCTCGGCGTAGCGGCGGGACGCCTCGCGCGCCATCGTGTAGTACTCGTTCCAGGGCACTTTGGAGTCCGGGCGGAGCGACCTGAAGAGCACTTCGAGGAACGTGACGGACGTTTTCAGCAGCTCGTCCACCGACGGGTCTCGGAGGCCCTTGAACAGCTCGGGCTCGATCGCGCGGACGGCCTCCACGGCCACCATGCCGCTGTGGGTCGTATTGGCCGCCAGGCGGTCGGCCAGCTCGCTGAGGAGTTCACTCGCCCGCTGGGTCATATCGGCGCACTATAGAGTGACGCAAGCGGCTGCGCGATCATGCGCGGCACGCTCAACAAAGGTGTTAGAGGCAATGATGGCTACAGTGACCAAAGGCTCGCTGGACAAGCTCGAAGAGCTCCTGGGAGAGGACGCACGCGATCTCCTCGAGCACCGTTGCCAGACCGTTCCCAAAGAGCAGCTCCACCTGCCGGGTCCGGACATCGTCGACCGCGTGTGGAAAGACAGTGACCGCCCGGTTCGCGTCCTCGCAAGCATCGAGCGACTGCTGAGTTTCGGCCGGCTCACCGGGACGGGGTATCTCTCGATCCTCCCAGTCGACCAGGGCATCGAGCACACCGCGGGCGCGTCCTTTGCCCCCAACCCGATCTACTTCGACGGCGGGAAGATCGTCGAGCTCGCGATCGAGGGCGGCTGCAACGCGGTGGCTTCGACTTTTGGCGTTCTCGGGTCGGTGGCCCGCCGCTACGCCCACCGCATCCCGTTCATCTGCAAGATCAACCACAACGAGCTGCTGACCTATCCGACGCACTACGACCAGATCCTCTTCGGCACAGTGAAGGAGGCCTGGGAGATGGGTGCAGCGGCGATCGGTGCAACGATCTACTTCGGATCGGAGGAGTCGGACCGCCAGCTGAAGGAGGTCGCGGTCGCCTTCCATGAGGCTCACGTGCTCGGAATGGCGACGGTGCTGTGGTGCTATGTCCGCAATCCCGCTTTCAAGAAGGACGGCGTCAACTACGAGACTGCGGCTGACCTCACCGGGCAGGCCAACCACCTGGGCGTCACGATCCAGGCCGACATCATCAAGCAGAAGCTTCCCGACACCAACCGCGGTTTCGAGATCCTCAACTTCAGCAAGACGTCACCAGCCGTCTACGACAAGCTCACGACCGATCACCCGATAGACCTCTGCCGGTACCAGGTGATCAGCAACTACATGGGCCGCGCCGGACTGATCAACTCCGGCGGCGAATCACACGGCTCCTCCGACATGAGGGATGCCGTGCGCACCGCCGTGATCAACAAGCGCGCCGGCGGCATGGGTTTGATCAGTGGCCGCAAGTCGTTCCAGAGGCCGATGAAGGAGGGCGTCGAGCTGCTACACGCAATTCAGGACGTGTATCTCAACCCGGCCGTCACGATCGCCTGAGGCTCGCCTTTCTCGGGAGCGGGTCGGCGTTTTCCTCGGAGCGTTACAACGGAGCGGTGGCCGTCGACGGCCGCGTGCTGCTTGACGGTGGCGCGCCTCTGCTGCCCCATCTCCATCGCGTCGGCATCGATCCCGGATCCATCGAGGTGGTGTTCCTGACCCACTTCCACGGCGATCACACCCTCGGCCTACCGACCTTTGTCCTTCACCGCGTGTTCGTCGACCAGCGCAGGCTCACGATCGTCGGCCCGGCAGGAGTCGAGGATCGCCTGGAAGCCCTTTGGCAGGCGGCCTGGGGTCCGGACTGGAATCGAGTCATGCGACCTAGATTCAAGGTGACGTACAAGACGGCTCGACCATCGGGCACCGTGGCGGGCATCAAATACGAGACGGTCCAGCTCGACCACGGCACCGGCGGGTGCACCGGGTATCGACTTCACCTCGACGGCAAGATCCTTGCGTACGCCGGAGACACCGAGGCCACTGCCCCGCTCGAGCGGCTCGTCGACGGTGCAGACGTTGCGATCGTCGAGGCGACTGGGCCTGGTGATGTTTTCAGCCACATGAGCTGGGAAGCCGCCACGGCACTTCGCAAGCGACACCCCACGACACGATTCTTCTTCAACCATGTGTTCTCGGGCGCGCTACCGGGTGCGGTCAAGGACCTGCAGGTGATCGAGGTCTGACACCGCGAATCACGCCGGCAGCCTTGATTGGCGCAGCGGCGGGTGGCGTCGCCGGAGCCGCCGTCTTGGGTTGTTTCGTCGCACTGGGCCTCGTCCTGACCAGCCGGGTCGCGAACCCGGTCCCCCTGATCATCCTCGGGATAGCAGGCGCCTATACGGCCTGGCTGCTCGGCGTGATCGTCTTCAGCGCCGTGCGCGGTGGAAACGTCGAGAAGGATGAGCGCGAGTCCTGACATTCCGTCGACCCGCCCGCTGCTCGACAAGCTCGGTGTCCGGCCGGGGGCGAAAGTGGCTGTCGTGCACCTGAACGACCCATCGTTTTCGAGACTGCTTCGCAGTCGCACCACCGACGTGGTGGCCGGCAAGCCGCGGCTGCCGTGCGACATCGTATTCATGGGTGTCACGCGGCCCGAAGATCTCAAGCGGATTGCCGGCGTCAAGACCTGGATCGAGCCCAACGGGGCGATCTGGGTGATCCGGCCCAAGGGCCCGACGAGCCCGATCCGCGATACGGATCTCATCGCGGCAGGCCTTGCGGCAGGCCTGGTCGACAACAAGATCGCGAGCTTCTCCGACACGCAGGGGGCCATGCGCTTTGTGTTCCGCTTACGTGACCGACCTGGTGCACCGCGCCGGAGATGAGCGCTCAGATCCGCTTTGCGCAGGCCTCCGACGTTCCCCTCATCGCCCAGCTCATTCGCGCTCTTTCACGATTCGAGAAGCTCGAGCAGGACGTCACGATGACCGAGGAAAAGCTCGCGGACTCCCTGTTCGGCTCGCGACCGTACGCCGAAACGCTCATCGCTGAGGACGGTGCTCAGGCCGTCGGCTTTGCATTGTTCTTCCACACCTTCTCGACCTTCCTCGCCATGCCCGGCATCTACCTCGAGGACCTCTTCGTGATCCCAGAGCAGCGCGGCCGCGGGGTGGGTCGCGCACTGCTGCAGCGACTCGCTGAGATCGCACTGGAGCGTGGCTGCGGCAGGCTCGAGTGGGCGGTTCTCAACTGGAATGCCGGCGCGATCGCGTTCTACGAGCGCCTGGGCGCGCGGCCCAACTCGGAATGGACCGTCTACCGGCTGTCCGGCGAGCCGCTGCGCGCGCTTGCGGGAGAATAGGCGGGATGGAAGTGCTCAGGCCGAAGGAGCTCGATACCCATCCAGGCGAAGCCATCGCCGGCTGGGCAACCAGCCAGCTTGCGATCGCTCGGTCCATTCTCGACAACCCGGGCGGTGGACTTCTGTTCGCGACTCAAACGATCGGCCAGGTCAAGGCCGGCCTGCGGGAAAGGGACGCCACCCGCTGGGCACATGTCGTTGCGCTGCTCGATCGTGCCGAGGACGCTGCGGTGCGCCGCGAGTTCGCGCCGGCGCGCGCGCTGCTCGACGAGGCGATCAGCTCTCTGTAGCCGCCGCCTCGAGGGTGGCCTCGAACCCGGCGGCGCCCTTATGGCCGCCGAACGGTCCGACTCCAGGCAGGGTGACCCCGGCCTCGCGGTAACGGCGCAGCGCATCGCTGATCTGGCGCTGGTCGCCGATTCCGGCCAGCGTGTCGAGCATGCCGTCGGTGATGCGCTCCGTGTCCAGCTCGTCCCTGAAGCCGCTGGCATCCATCATCTTTCGGTAGTAAGGAAGGTTCGCGTATCGGGAGACCGTCTGCCGGAAGACGTCCATGGCGGCCGCGCGGTCTGACGTGAGGCAGGCCGGGACTGCGGCCACGATCTCGAATCCATCCATCGACTTCCCCGCCTTCTGCCGTCCGGCGGCAACCCGCGGAATGACCTCCGTGCTGATGTACGCGGGCGAGCACATCCAGAGCACCACGCCGTCAGACACCTCGCCGGCGAGCTCCAGCATCCTGGGATTCAGCGCGGAGATCATGATCGGCAGCTCGGCGCGTCGCGGCGCGGAGTAACCCCACCGGGCGGTGAAATGCTCGCCCTCGAGGCTGCCCACGCCATCCCGGAGGCCCGCCCGCACAATCTCCACGTATTCCCGCATCGCCTGAACGGGGCTGTCCAGATGAAGGCCCCACATGCCTTCGACGGTGACCTTGTGGCTGATACCGATGCCGAGGATGAACCGGCCGCCGGTCAGCTCGTCCAGCGTGGCCGCCATCTGCACCATGGCGGTTGGATGGCGCGTGTAGATGGGGAGCACCCCTGTGCCCAGGCCCACGCGATTCGTCGCCGCGCCGTAAGCGGCAAGGACCAGGGCCGCGTCGCGAGCGTCAGGCAGCTGGGTCACCCAGACCGACTCGTAGCCGAGCTTCTCCGCCGCCGTGGCCCTCGCCACAGATTCGTCCAGGGATCTCACGGCGGGATTGAAGGCAGCAAGCCGGGACACAGCTTCAGCAATATATCGGTGTGACGCATAAGCGCGGGCCCCGGACCGAACCCGCGCCTGCTGGTCGGGGCCTCTCCCCCTGTCGCTAGCCCAGGCGCTGTTCATGGGTTTGCTGCAGGGGGCCAGCGAGCTGTTCCCGGTCTCCTCGCTGGGTCACGCCGTGCTGCTGCCGAGCCTGCTCCACTGGGCCTTCAAGCAGTCCGACCCGTCGTTCGTCCCGTTCCTCGTCCTGCTCCACCTCGGCACCGCCACCGCCCTCCTCATCCTGTATCGCGACGAGTGGATCGTCATCGTCCGCGGCTTCGTCGCGGCCGCGATCCGCGGCCAGATCCGAACCGACACCGAGCGCCTGGCAATGCTGCTGTTGGTCGGCACGATCCCCGCCGGGGTCCTGGGGGTGTTTCTCGAGAGTCGGATCAAGAGCCTGTTCGCCAGCCCGTACGAGGCGGCCGTGTTCTTGATCGTGAACGGCGCGCTCATGCTCGGGTTCGAGGTCGTCAGGCGACGAGCTGAGCGCCGCTCAGGGCGGCCCGGATCCTCACGGCCCGAGGACGAGGAGCGGTTCGCCCACGCCGAGCGGATCAGCTTTCGTGCCGCGGCTCTCGTGGGCGCGTGCCAGGCGCTGGCGTTTCTGCCGGGCATCTCTCGATCAGGTGTCACGATCGGCGGGGGCTTGCTCGCCGGGCTCCAGCATCGCGAGGCGGCGCGCTTCTCATTCTTGCTCGCCACGCCGGTGATCCTCGCCGCCGGCCTCGTCGAGGTGCCCCAGCTGTTCTCCAATGGGGTGCCGGTGGGGGAGTACGTGGGGGGAGCGTGCCTGGCGGGAGTGGCGGCATATGCCAGCGCCCGATTTCTTCTCCGATACTTCCGCTCGGGCCGGCTCGATCCGTATGGCTGGTACTGCGTCGCCGCCGGTCTGGCGAGCCTGGCTTTGTTACGCTTCGGCGCGTGAAATCAAATACTCTCGCCGCGGGACTCGCAGTGCTCGGAGTGGTGTTTCTGATCGTTGCCGCGCTGTACGCGTTGGGGGTGCTGCAGTTCTTCGCCTCCACGTCCTCGGGCCCGCACTACAAGCACATGCTCCTGTTTGGGGTGCTTGGCGTGGCCAGCTTCATCGCCGCCAACTTCGCCCGCGAAAGAGTCGTCTGACCGGCCTTCAGCCGGCGGCCATCCGCTGCGGTACCTGACGCCCTGTCGCGTCGGTCTCGCCGACCGCGATGTCCTCGTGGTAAACCGCGTCGGCATTCACCTTCCAGGGATCTAGCGACGACCCCGTAGCGATATTTCGGGCCACCAGAAGGGCGGTCACCATCGAGTGATCCTGGTTGTTGTACTTGTGCATGCCGTTGCGGCCGATGAGGTGCAGGTTGGGCAGGTGCGCTTGAAGGTAGTCGCGCACGACCTGGACCTTTGCCTGATACGTGTCGTCGTAGACGGGGTATGCCTTGGTCTGGCGCACCACGGCGCCGTCGAACACGTCATCTGCGGTGCATACACCGAGCTGAACCACCTCACTGCGGGCGAGCTCGACAAGCTGGGCGTCCTGCATGTTCCACAGGCCGTCGCCCTCAAAGCAGAAGTACTCGAGCCCGAGGCAAGTCTTGCTCTGGTCGGGAACCATCGCTGGGCTCCAGTTCTTGAAGTTCTGTATCCGGCCCACCTTGACCCTCGGGTCGTGGACGTAGATCCAGTTGTCTGGGAAGAGGCGCGGCCGGTCGATCATCAGGGCGACGGTGATGAAGTCCCTGTATGACAGGCTCGCCGCGGCTTTCATCACCGCCTCCGGAGCAGGAGGGTCCAGCTTTGCAATCAGCTCCCGCATCGGAATGCTGGAGATGAAATCGGTGCCTGGGTGCTCCTCCACGCTGCCATTCGCGGCCTGGGACACCACGGTGTGCACGCGCCCATTGGCGTGCTTGATGCGCGACACCGCTCGACCAAGCAAGACCGGATGGCCCTTCGTCTCACAGATCTGAGCCACCCGCTCCCACATCTGGCCTGGACCCAGGCGTGGATACCTGAACTTGTCGATCAAGGTGGTGACTATCTCGCCGCGATGTCGCGGGCCGCGGCGAGGGATGATCGCGTTCCGGATCACCAACCAGAGATCAAGGCTCTTGATTCGCTGGGCCGCCCAGTCGGCCGAAAGCTCCGTGGTGCTGATTCCCCACACCTTTTCCGTGTACGTCTTGAAGAAGATGCTGTACAGCCGCCAGCCGAACTGGTTGCGCACCCAGTCCTCAAGGCTTCGCGGATTCTTGATGGGCTGGAGCCGAGCTCGGACGTAGCTGGCCAGGCACCGGACGGCCTCGATCGGGCCGAGATTCCACAACGCGTTCGCCGCCTTGATCGGGTAGGCGAAGAAGCGCCCGCGATAGTAGATGCGGGAGAGCCGGCCGCGGTTGAGCAAGTCCGACCCGAGAACCTCGGACCACAGGTCCTCGACCTCCTGGTTCTTCGAGAAGAACCGGTGCCCGCCGATGTCAAAGCGATAGCCGCCGTGCTCGGCGGTGCGGGCGAGGCCGCCGACCTGCTTGGGGTCCTGCTCGAGAACGGTGACGGCAGCGCCATGCTTCAAGAGCTCGTACGCGGCGGTCAGCCCGGCGGGGCCTGCCCCCATGATGACGACGTGCGTGCGCTCGCCTTCGGCTGTCAAAGCTCTCACAGGGTACCAACGGGTCGAGCCGATTCAGCTAGTTCAGCGGTCCTCTAGTTCAGCGGACCGCGGCTGCGTGCTTCGTTGACTTTGACAAGAGCTTCGCGCAGCTCCTTGATCCAATCGGCCTGGTGCATTCCGACCAACCTGACGCACCATCCGAGGGCGTCACTCCGGCTTCGAGCGACCCCTCCAGCGACCAGTGTGTCGAGGATCGTTCGTTCGGGCATGCGCAGCCTGGTCATCACGGGAACACTGAGCGTCGTGAAGATCTTCGTCTCGCCGCCGCTGCGCGCACCCCAGGCCACCTTGCGCCGGAACTGCCGCTCCGCCTCGCGAGCGATGCGCACTCTCTCTTCCCGCGTTTGCTCGCGAAATCGCTCGATACGAGCCATGCTGTCCGCGGCCTGACCGGCCTCCACCGGGCCGGCCTCGGGGAGGTTGCCCACAACGATGATCTCCTCGGAGTCCGACATCACCTCGGGCGCGCCCTGAAACCAGCCTGCCGGGATACGGCCGGCGAACCACGCAC
>Ga0209698_10003888_pt1 | contig 16513 bp, 14 predicted proteins | sample LitLauG_LLR_2012_FD_187203 | JGI IMG/M metagenome (GOLD analysis project Ga0209698, IMG submission 187203) | Freshwater sediment microbial communities from Pennsylvania, USA - Little Laurel Run_MetaG_LLR_2012 (SPAdes) (version 2) | ecosystem: Environmental > Aquatic > Freshwater > Creek >...
CCTCCCTCCCTCCCTCCAGGGCGTGCTGCCGGCCCGCTACGACACGATCACCTCGGTGGCCGATGCGTACACGGACCCGCCGGCGACGGCCGGCAGGAGGTTCCCGGTCGTACTCTTCAGTCACGGCTTCGGAGGCGAGCGCCTCTACTACTCCCACCTGCTCACCGGGATCGCCTCGTGGGGCTACGTCGTCGTGAGCGCCGACTACCTGGAACGGGGCCTGGCCGCCCAGGCGCTCAAGTCGACCGTCGTGCCCTCGGCCACCCAGGACTCGGCGGTCCTGCAGTCGTCGCTGGCCGCAGCGCTCCGCGCCTCGGGTGATCCGGCCTCGCCGATCCACGGAGTGGCCGATCCGGGCAAGGTCGCCGCCGTCGGCCATTCGGCCGGCGGGCAGACGGCGTTCGACGCTCTGGACCTGCCCGGGGTGAGCACGGCGGTCGGCTGGGCGCCGGTGGCGCCGGCCGGCACCCCGTCGGACAAGCCGGTCATGCTCATCGGCGCCGAGGGGGACGACGCCGTCAAGCCCTCCACGGTGAAGAAGGCGTACGCGGCGTTCCCGGGTCCGAAGAGCCTGGTGGAGATCTCCGGCGAGGGCCACAACACCTACACCGACATCTGCACCGGCATCCGGTCCGGGGGCGGGCTCATCAGCTTCGCCGTCGCCAACCACTTCACGAGCCCGCAGCTGGCGCAGCTCGGGATCAACGGGTGCCAGGCCTCGGATCTCGCCCCCGAGCGCTTCTGGCCGATCGTGCAGTACTACACGTTGTTCCAACTGGGGTCCGTGTTCGGCGGGCACCCCACCGCCACCGTCCCCGTCCCCGCTCCGGGGCGGTTCCCGGGGTTCACCGTCACCGTCACCCAGAGCACCTGACCATGGTCTGGCCCTCCAAGCCCGGGACCGACGCCATCGACCTCACCGTCGTGGCCGTGCCGGGGTACTTCGCAGCCATGGGTCTCGAGTACTGGGCGCAGCGCCGGCGCCTGGCCCGGGGTGGGGCGCCGTCCGCCGGTGACTACGAGCGGCGGGACACCCTGGCCAGCCTGGCCATGGGAAACCTGAGCCTGCTCGCCCCGTTCGTCGTCCCGAGGCTCCTCCGACCCATCACGCCCGGACTGGGCAGGTTCGCCAGGGCCGCCGTGGGCGTGACCGCGGTGGCCGTGGCCGCCACCACCGTGGCCGACGCGCTGGCCCGCCGGTCCGAGCGCCGGACGGTCGGAGCCACCGCCGCCGGACCGACCGGCCCCCGGGAGCCGTCGCCCCCGTCGACCGCCCGACGGCTGGCCTCGGTCGGCGGCGTGGCCGCAGTGGCCGTCGGCGGCGTGGCCATCACCACCGCCTGGGCCACGGCCACCACGCCCGAGCGGCTGTGGGCCCGTCGGCTGGTGCCGTCCATGGGCGCTGGTCCCGCCGGGCTGGCCGCGGCGCTGGTCGGCTGGGACTTCATCTACTACTGGAACCACCGGTTCATGCACACCAGCCGCTACATGTGGGCGGTGCACGAGGTCCACCACTCGAGCGAGCGCTACAACCTGTCGACCGCGCTCCGTCAGCCGGTGGCAGATGCACTCGGCACGATGCTCCCCTATGGGCTGCTCTGCCTGTTCGGGGTGCCGCCCCAGGCGGTCGCCACGGCACGGGGCGTCAACCTCATCTACCAGTTCTGGATCCACACCGAGGCCATCGACCGGATCGGCCGGGCCGAGCGGGCGCTCAACTCGCCCTCCCACCACCGGGTCCACCACGGGTCGAACCGGCAGTACCTCGACCGGAACCACGGCGGCATCCTCATCGTGTGGGACCGGCTGTTCGGGACGTTCGAGCCGGAGGACGAGCCCGTCGTGTACGGCCTCACCACCAACATCGACACGTTCAACCCGGCCCGCATCGCCTCCCACGAGTACGTGGACCTGGCCCGCGACGTGGCCTCGTCGACCGGGTGGGCCGAGCGCCTGTCCTACGTGCTGCGCGGTCCCGGATGGGCCATGCGGCGCCGGGCGGAACGCGCGGGCCCGGTCGCCACGGCGGCCTGAACCGGTCCTCGAACGGACCGGCTCCAGCTCCGCTCAGGTGGTCCAGACGAAGGTGGCCGAGCCCGAGGCACCCGAAGCGTCGACGGCCCGGACCGTGACCGGCGAGGTCACCACCCGCATCGATTTGCCGGTGATGCGTCCGGTCGTCGGGTTGATGGCGTAGCCGGCCGGCAGGCCCGCCGCCGAGAACGTCAGCGCCGCACCCGGGGCGGTGTCCGTCGCCCGGATCTGCAGGACGACCTGTGCGTTTCGGGCCACCGACTGCGGTCCCGGGTTCACCACGACGACGGTGTTCGCCGCGGTCACGAAGGGATGGGCCACCTCGCACGCGCCGGTGCCACCGTTGCCGTCGTTGGCCCAGATGGACTGGACCGCGAACGAGCCGGTGGTCGTCGAGATGTCGGTGGCGGCACCCGTCCCGGTGGTCCCCCAGGCGCAGAGGTCACCGGCTTCGACGCCCTTGCTGGTGGTCCAACCTCCCGCCGGGAACTGGTCGGTGAGGGTCTCCGCGTACTCGTGGCCGCCCACGATGGTGACCCCGTCGAGGAGCCCCGCCGCCCCCGGATTGACGAACCCCTGACCACAGGTGGCACCGGCGTCAGGCAGGTAGGGGAGGTTGGTGAAGGCGACGGTGCCGGCCGGCTGGGCCACGGTGCCGAGCGAAGGGTCACCGGTGTAGTCGTGCCAGGCGCAGAAGTTGCCGGTGGTCGTGGCGAAGCCGTCGGGATGGGTGCCCGGGGGCGACACGATCACGTACTGTGCGCTCCTGTTCGACGCCGCCGAGGTGTTGTTGAAGTGGATCGCGGCCGCCTCGGCCTCTGCGGCCAGCTGGGTCGCCGAGGCGGCGGCCGGTGACGCCGCCGTGTTGTCCTCCCACACGCCGGCCAGGACTCCGTGGCTCGAGTAGCCGACATGGGCGGCGTTGGACGTGCAGGTGGTGGCACCGACGGCGACGCCCTGGCAGTACTGGGTCACCACGCCGCTCCACGTCTCGCCCCCGGTGCCGAGTCCGGCGAAGAATGCCTGCACCACCGGTGCGACACCCCGGGTGTCCCCCGAGAAGCTCGCATAGGCGCGGCCACCGAGCGTCGTGGCCCCGGGCGTGCCCCACTGGGAGCCGTAGAAGACGAGGTAGACCTGCGGGGTGCCGGTGAGGACACCCACTCCTCCCACCCCGCCGCCGTAGGCGAGCGTGGACGCCGTGGTCGCGTTGGAACTCAGGGCACCGGGCGCGGTCGACGACGGGCCCGACGTGACACCCACCGTCGGCACGACACCGTGCCGGTATGCGGTGCCGGCGGCAGCCGGCGCCTGGATCGGGACGGTGGTCGCGGCACCCGCCGGAGCGGCCACCGCCAGGCCGCCGGCGGCCACGGCGCACGCCGCAGCCAGGGCCACGCCGGCGCTCCGCACCCGCCGTCCGCCCCGCTGCCCCGGGATCCGTACTGCCATCGGTCCTGCCCCTTCGATCGCCGCCCTCCCGGTCCGCACCGACGCGTACTGCGCCGGATCCGCCGCTCCGGGAGGAACTCCGTGCAACCCAAATTACCGGCGGGGTGCGCGTTCCACGGGACCCGGACGGTTGCAGGACGGTTGCGCTCGGCGTCCGTCGATGTGGCTCAACGAGGCAGTCGACGCCAGACGCGCTGGGGCACCAGGCGCATCACGGCGGCGGCGACCCGGAGGGATCCCGGGACCCACACCCGGTCCGCTCGTGTCCGCAGCCCCTCCGCCACGGCGTCGGCCACCTGGCCGGGCGTGCTGGAGAACAGCGGCACCGGCGCCATCCCCTCGGTCATCCGACCCACGACGAAGCCCGGTCGGACCAGCAGGAGGTGCACCCCGCTGCCCTGGAGGGCGTCGCCCAGCCCGCTGGCGAACCCGTCGAGTCCGGCCTTCGCCGATCCGTAGACGTAGTTGGCTCGGCGGACGCGCACCCCCGCGATCGAGCTGAACACGACGATCTGACCACTGCCCTGTGCCCGCAGGAGGGTGGCCACGACGGTGAGGACGCTGATCTGGGCGACGAAGTCGGTGTGCACGATGCCGACGGCGTGATCGGGATCCCGTTCGGCCCGATCCTGGTCGCCCAGCACCCCGAACGCGAGCACGACCACGGCGATGGTGCCGAATTCCGCAGCGATCCCGTCCAGGAGCCGACCGTGGGAGGCGGTGTCGTCGGCGTCGAACTCGACCGCGTGCACCTCGATCGCCCCTGCGGCACGGATGCGTGCCGTCTCGTCGGCCAGGTCGTGGCTGCGCCGGGCCGCCACGACGACGTTCCGACCCGAGGCGATGCGCAGGACGACCTCGACGCCGATCTCACTGCGCCCGCCGAGCAGCACGACGGTGCCGCCTGCCAACGCTGCCTGCCGGTGTGCCATCGACGCAGTGTGGCACCTGCCGCCCGTCCGGTGCAGCGGGGCCGGACCGGACGGTCTCGGCGCCTGATGACGGGCGCAGTGTCGCGGGGATCCCGAACTCGACTGCCACCGGGCACCACACTGCCCGAGGCTTCCCTACCCGAGCAGCCCCTTGGCGATGACCACCCGCTGGATCTGGTTGGTCCCTTCGTAGATCTGGGTGATCTTTGCGTCGCGCATGAACCGCTCGACCGGGAAGTCCTTGGTGTACCCGTACCCGCCGAGCAGCTGCACGGCGTCGGTGGCGACGGACATGGCGGTGTCGGAGGCGAAGCACTTGGCCATGGCGCCGATCGTGGTCAGCTCACCCTCGGGGTCGCCGTTGTCGATCAGCGAGCACGCACGGTAGATGAGCGTCCGGGCCGCCTCGGTCTTCATGGCCATGTCGGCCAGCATGAAGCGCAGGCCCTGCAGGTCGGCGATGGGCTTGCCGAACGCCTTGCGGTCGCCCATGTACGCGGCGGCCGCGTCGATCGCCCCCTGGGCGATGCCCACGGCCTGGGACCCGATGGTGGGCCGGCTCCGGTCGAGGGTGTGCATGGCGATGGTGAACCCGTTGCCCTCCTCCCCGATCAGGTGGGTGACCGGCACGCGGATCTCGTCGAAGGTCACACCGGCGGTCGGGCTGCCCCGCAGACCCATCTTGTCCTCGTGGGGGGCGATCTCCACGCCCCAGCCGGCCTCGACCAGGAAGCAGCTGATCCCGCGCCGCCCGGCGGACGGGTCGGTCACGGCGAACACGGTGTACGTGTCGGACACACCGGCGTTGGTGATCCAGTGCTTGGCCCCGGTGAGGACGTAGTGGTCGCCGTCCCGCACCGCACGGGTGCGCATCGAGGCCACATCGCTGCCGGCGTCGGCCTCGGACAGGCAGTAGCTGCCCTGGGACTCGCCCGACGCGATCCGGGGCAGGTAGGCCTGCTTGAGCTCCTCACTCGCCCAGTTCATGACCGGCAGCATCGATAGCTTCGAGATCAGCAGGGTGACCGCCGTCGAGGCGCACGCCCGGGCCAGCTCCTCGGCCATGATCGCCTGGGTGATCATGTCGGCGCCCGCACCCCCGTACTCGGTGGGGATCCCGAGGGCGGGGAGCTCCATGTCCACGCAGGCGTCGAAGGACGCCTGGGGGAAGGCGGCGTCACGGTCGGCCGCCGCCGCGTGGGGCGCCACCTGGTCGTCGGCGAACTTCCGGAGCGAGTCCCGGAACTGGCGGTGGGTGTCGGTCAGGGCGAAGGGCGCGTTCTCCATGCCCCCAAGTTACCGACCGGTAGCCGAATCGGACACTCCGCAGGCGTGAATTCCTCAAGACGGGCCCCGGTGACGCCGATGGAAGGGTCACCGGGGACATGTCCCGGATAGCAGGCACCTCTACATACACCTGGAGAACGTGACGATGAGCAACAAGCCCCTGGGGCCCGGTTGGTGGCTGGCCAGCGATGGTACCTGGCACCCGCCGGAGGACCACCCGTCGATCAGTGGGTCCACGCCCGTCATCACCGCATCAGATGTCCCTCCTGTGCCGGCTGCATCGCTTCCTTCCACCGGATCGCCCCTTCCCGAGCTGACCTCGATGCCGGAAATCGCATCCGTGGAGGAGGGGACGGCACCGCCGGCGATGGTCGCACCGCCGGCGCCTCCCGGTCCCGTCCCGGGCGACGGAACCGTCGCCACGGTGGAGATGCCCCCGCTCGGACCGCTGGCACCCCGGCCCGTGCCGTCGCTCGGCGATGCGGCGACGCGCCCGACCTGGAGTGGCGAGTCAGACCACCGTCCCGAGGCCGGGCCGATGTTCCCCGATCTCTTCCAGCAGGCGGTGGCCGGGTCGGTGCTGGCCAACGCCGTCACCGTGAACTTCGCCGACGGCGAACACCGGGACTCCCTCGACGTGCCCATGCCCTCGGGCCCGCACCCCGGCTCCGATGACCTGGTGTCGGCATCGGGTCGCGTGCCCGCCGAGGTGGGTGCCTTCATCGGGGCATCCGCCAGGAAGCGGCGGTGGCGCCACTGACGCACGGCCTCCCCAACACCCCCCACCGACCACCTCGTGCGGGGCCTCCGACTGACGCTCCCGTCCCCCCGGGGAGCGAGGACCTACCGCTGCTCCAGCGCCGGTCCGCTCAGTCGGGGTCCCCGGGGTGGTCGTTCCGCGTCGACGCCGCCATGGGCGGGCTGTCGGCGGGGATCAGTGGCCGGTGGGCAGTTCGAGCAGCGTGCGCCACTCCGCCAGCCGGTCCGCCACCTCTGCGGGCGTGAGCCGCAGGGTCGTCTCCGGCACGCTGTCGGCAATCGTGCGCTGCACCTGGTAGTGATGGGACGCCGAGCGGAAGAGCGGCTCGCGCGCCTCGACGAGGTCGGCGGGTGCGCCGGGAAGGAAGCCCCACAGCGTGAAGGCAAGGGTCAGGTCGTGGATGACCGGTGCCCGCCCGTAGCTGCCCGACCGACGCATGGCGACGGCCGTGCAACCCGAGATGGCGTCTTCTGCGTGTTCGCCGGGTGCGAGCACGAGCCGGTCCTCGAACCGCCGGGCCAGCTTGAGGGCGAACCCCTGGTCCGGTCCGGGCGTGCCCAGGAAGGCACCCACCGGAGCCCTGGTGCCCCGCAGTTCGGACGGCCTCGAGCTCGTCCAGATCGACGGGACCTCGAGCTGGTAGGCGCGGCGCACCTGGTCCGCCTCGACGACGGGGACGAAACTGGGCTGGGTCACGTGGTGCTCCTGGCGTGCGGGTGTGCGGTGGATCGCAAGGGAAAGGTGCCATGCCCCGGGGTCGGTGTCCAGTTCAGCTTGCGCCTCCGCCGGTGTGCAGCAGTCCGTAGACCACCGAGTCGGACAGCGCCTGCCACGAGGCGGCGATGATGTTCTCGGACACCCCGATCGTGGTCCAGGTCCGGTCCCCGTCCGTCGAGTCGATGAGGACCCGGGTGACGGAGCCGGTCCCCTTGGCCGAGTCGAGGACGCGCACCCGGTAGTCCACCAGGTGGACCCCGTCGAGTGCCGGGTAGCTGCCGCCGATGGCGGCCCGCAGCGCCCCGTCCAGCGCGTTGACCGGGCCGTTTCCCTCGGCCGTGGCCACGATGCGCTCGTCGCCCACCCGCACCTTCACGGTCGCCTCGGTGGAGAGCTCCTCCCCCTGGTCGGCGATCACCCGGTAGGACTCGAGCTCGAAGAACGACTGGCGCCAACCGGTCGAGTTCCGCAGCAGGAGTTCGAGGGAGCCGTCGGCCACCTCGAAGTGGTAGCCCTCGTACTCGAGCTGCTTCAGCGAGTCGAGCACGGAGGTCATGGCGTCCGAGTCGAGTTCCAGCCCGAGCTCCTCAGCCTTCATCACCAGCGTGGACCGTCCGGCCATCTCGGACACCACGAACCGGGTGCCGTTGCCGACCAGTTCGGGCGAGATGTGCTCGTAGGCGTCGGACCGGCGGGCGATGGCCGAGGTGTGCAGGCCCGCCTTGTGGGCGAACACCGACGCCCCGACGAACGGCTGCTGGGGATTGGGCGCCAGGTTGACCAGCTCGGAGATGTGGTGCGCCACCGGTGTGAGCAGCGGCAGCCGGTCCGGCGGGATCGTCGACACCTTCAGCTTCAGCGACAGGTCGGGCACCACTGCGGCCAGGTCGGCGTTTCCCGCCCGCTCCCCGTAGCCGTTCACGCAGCCCTGCACATGGGTCGCCCCCACCGACACGCCGGCCAGTGAGTTGGCCACGGCGCACCCGCTGTCGTTGTGGAAGTGCACCCCGACCTGGGTCTCGAACCGGTCGAGCACGGTGGTGACGATGCGCTCGACCTCGTAGGGCAGCGTGCCACCGTTGGTGTCGCACAGGACCAGGGTCTCGGCCCCGGCCTCCTCGGCCGCCTGCAGGATCCGCAGGGTGAACTCGGGGTTGGCCTTGTACCCGTCGAAGAAGTGCTCGGCGTCCAGGAAGACCCGCAGGTCGTTGGCGCGCAGGAAGGCCACCGAGTCGGCCACCATGGCCACCGCCTCGTCCAGGGTCGTCCGCAGGGCGTCGACGACGTGCACCTCCGACGACTTGGCCACGATGCAGACCGCACCGGTCTGGGCGTCGACCAGGTGGCGCAGGGTCTCGTCGTCCTCGGCCCGCACACCGGCACGCCGGGTGGAGCCGAAGGCCACCAGGGTGGCGCGGGCGAGGTGGAGCTCGCTCGGCGCCCGGGCGAAGAACTCGGCGTCCTTCGGGTTCGCCCCCGGCCATCCACCTTCGATGAAGGTGACACCGAGGTGGTCGAGCTGCTCGGCCACCCGCAGCTTGTCGTCGACGGTCAGTGACAGGCCTTCTTGCTGGGACCCGTCCCGGAGCGTCGTGTCGAAGACATCGACGGCAGCGGGCAGGTCGGGGAGGTCGAAGTCGTGACCTGATCCCGTCGCCGGCGGTGCGTCGTGGTCGTGGTCGTGGCCGTGGCCGTGGTCGTGGTCAGCCGAGGCGGCCCGGCGTCCGCGGGCGTGCGCCTCCTGGCCCGGCGTGAGCGGGTGGGTGTGGGCAGGGCCGCCACCGTGGCTGTGGGTGTGGCCGTGGCCATGGGTGTGGCCGTGGCCGGCACCCCGCCTGGCCGACTCGTACGACTCGTCGTTGAGGGTGGGGCCGTCACTCGACATGGTCCAACCAGTCCTTGTACCGGTCGACCTCGCCGCGCACGGCGCCGAAGTACGTCTGCTGGATCTGCTGCGTGATGGGTCCGGGCCTGCCGGCGCCGACCGTCCGGTCGTCGACTGCCCGGATCGGCACCACCTCGGCGGCGGTCCCGGTCAGGAAGGCCTCGTCCGCGGTGTACAGGTCGGTGCGGATGAGCTGCTGGTAGTGGACCTCGTGGCCGAGGTCGCGGGCGATGGTCTCCACGGACTTCTGCGTGATCCCCTCCAGGGCCCCCGAGTCCGAGCTCGGCGGGGTGAGCAGCTTTCCGTCGCGCACCACGAAGATGTTCTCCCCGGTGCACTCGCTGACGTTGCCGTCGGGGGCGAGCAGGATCGCCTCGTCGTACCCGGCCTTGATGGCCTCGACCTTTGCCAGCGACGAGTTCACGTACATCCCGGTGCCCTTGGCCGCGGTCGGCACGGCGTTGGGGTCGTGACGGCGCCACGAGGAGATCTTCATCGAGACCCCGTTGGCCACGCCGTCGTCACCCAGGTAGGTGCCCCACGGCCAGCAGGCGATCGACACGTTGACCGGCGACGGCATGGGATTGAGCCCCATTTCGCCGTAGCCGAGGTACACCAGCGGACGGATGTAGCAGCCGTCGTCCATGCCGTTGACCCGCACGAGCTCCCGGGTCGCATCGATGACCTCGTCGACGCTGAAGGGGATGTCGATGAGGAAGACCGAGGCGGACACGAAGAGCCGCTCGATGTGGTCACGGAGCCGGAACACGGCGACGCCACGGTCGGTCGGATAGGCACGGATGCCCTCGAAGACGCCGGAGCCGTAGTGCATCGTGTGGGTGAGCACGTGCACCGTGGCATCGGCCCAGTCGACGAACTCGCCGTCCATCCAGATCTTGTCGGTGGGGGTGATGGGCATGTCTCAGAGCCTTTCTGCGATGGCGTCGCCGATCTCGGTGGTCGAGAGCGTCGGGTTGGGCGTGGAGTGGACGAACTCGGTCACCGCTGCGGTGACCTTGGCTGCGGCGTCGCCCTCACCGAGGAAGTCGAGCATCAGGGCCGCCGACCGAATGGCCGCGGCCGGATTGGCCTTGCCCGTTCCGGCGATGTCGTTGGCCGCCCCGTGTACCGGCTCGAACATCGAGGGTCCGGTGCGATCGGGGTTGAGGTTGGCCGAGGCGGCATACCCGATGCCGCCGGCGACGGCCCCGGCCAGGTCCGTGATGATGTCGCCGAACAGGTTGTCGGTGACGATCACGTCGTAGCGGGCCGGGTTCTCCACCAGGTAGATGCAGGTGGCATCCACGTGGTTGTAGTCGCGGCTGACGTCCGGGTACTCGGGGGCGACCTCGTCGACGGTGCGCTGCCACAGGTCGCCGGCGAACGTCAGGACGTTCGTCTTGTGGACCAGGGTCAGGTGCTTCCGCTCCCGGGTCCCGGCGAGGGCGAAGGCGAAGCGGGCGCAGCGCTCCACGCCGTGGCGGGTGTTGACCGAGCCCTGGGTGGCGACCTCGAACGGGGTGCCCTTGCGGAGGAACCCGCCCTCGCCCGCGTAGGTGCCCTCGGTGTTCTCCCGGATGACCACGAAGTCGCAGTCGGGCGCGGGCGCGCCGGGGACCCCGGTGAAGGGCCGCAGGTTGATGTACAGGTCGAGGGCGAACCGGAGCCGCAGCAGCATGCCGCGCTCCAAGGTCCCCGGCGGCACCTCGGTCGACCCCACCGGGGCGCCGATGGCACCGAGCAGGATGGCGTCCTGGTGTCCGAGCTCCTCCAGCACGCTGTCGGGCAGGACCTCCCCCGTGCGGATGTAGTGGTCGGCGCCCAGCTCGTACTCGGTGGTCTCGAGCGAGACCCCGGCGGCCCCGACCACCTTGAGGGCCTCCGCGGTCACTTCGGGGCCGATGCCGTCGCCGCCGATCACGCCAACCTTGTACTTGCTCACGATCTGATGTCCTTGTCTGTCTGTGTGCTCGGTCTGTCTGTGTGCTCGGTCTGTCTGGGTGCTCGGCCTGTCTGTGTGCTCGGCCTGTCTACTGCCTGCGGTGCCCGTGGTCGTGTCGGACGTCGGCCCCGAACCGATCCGGCTCACCGGTGCCCGGGGAGCTCCCGGTGGAAAATTGAAAAACCGCCCACCAGGTGGACGGTCAGGAGGCACACACCGGGGAGGATGTGTGCCTAGTCGATAATGCTTACGGTGACGCGTCGGAAAGGCTGCAGGCGCTGCATCCATCCAGTGTCGCCGGTCGGGGCCGCAACGTCAACCCCGACCCGGCCCGGACGGGCCGGGCGACCAGGGCTGGGCATGCAGGTCGTCCCAGGCCAGCGCCCCCTCCCTCAGGCAGCGCGATGCCGGGCCGCGGCATTCCACAACCGTGGACGGAGTGCCGGTGCACGGGCCGCCGTCGAGCACGGCCACCGGTTGGTCGGCGCCGGCGAAGGCGGCCACCACGCCCCCCGCGGTCGAGGCCGGCGGGGCGCCGTGGAGGTTGGCACTGGTGACCGCCAGCGGACCGAGCAGCTCGCACAGGGCCCCCACCACCGGATGGTCCGGCCATCGGACCCCGATGGTCTGACGGGCCGCGGGCGGGCCGCCCAGGTCGACGGTGAACCCGCGTCTGCGGGGCACCACGAGGGTCAGCGGTCCGGGCCAGAAGCGCGCCGCCAGCACAGCCGCGGCCGGTTCCAGGTCGCCAGCCACCAGCGCCACCTGTTCGGGCCCGGCCACGAGGACCGGCAGCGGCACGTCGTCCGGCCGCCCCTTCAGGGCGAACAGGCGGGTGACCGCGTCCGGCTGGGCCGGGTCGACGGCCAGTCCGTAGACGGTGTCGGTGGGCACGGCGACCACCTCCCCGTCGGCCAGGGCCGCTGCGGCCCGCTGCAGCGACGCCGGCTCGCCCGCGTCCAGGATCTCGGGCGTCACCGGCCCGCCACCAGCATCCGCATCCGACCGGCCAGGTCCCGGGCCGTACCCACCCGGGTGAACCCGGCCCGGCGGGCGACGTCGATCGCCGCATACGCCTGGGAGGGCGCCAGCTCCACGACGAGGGCGCCCGACGGACCGAGCCACCTCGCGGCACCGGTCACGACGGTCTCCACATCGGCCAGACCGGTCACACCGGACCGGCCACGTGGGGCGACGAGGGCCCCGAACGGCTCCCAGTCCCGCACGCCCGGGTCGAGCTCGGGGAACTCCTCCTCGGCGACATAGGGCGGATTGGACACGATCAGGTCGACCCGGCGGACGAGGTGGGCCGGCAGGGCCTCGAACCACGATCCTTCCGACAGGGTGACGCGGGCACCGGCCACCGGGTCCGTCCCCGACAGCGCGTCGAGGTTGGCGCGGGCGACGTCGAGCGCACCGGCGGAGCGGTCGGTGGCCCAGACCTCGAGCGGACAGGCGACCCGTTCCGGGCCCTCGACCGACAGCGACAGGCCGATCGCACCCGAGCCGGTCCCGAGGTCCACACAGACCAGCGGGACACCGTCCGACGGGCGCCCGGCGCCCATGCGGGCCAACTCCGCCAGAGCGACCTCCACCACCTGCTCGGTCTCGGGCCGGGGGATGAGGACCCGGCGGTCGACGGCGAGTTCGAGCGTCCGGAACTGCCAGGTTCCGAGCACGTACTGCAGCGGCTCCCCCGCCGCCCGGCGGTCGGCCAGGGCGAGGGCTTCGCTCCGTGCCGCCACCGGGCCGGACGCACCGTCGGATGCGCCGGCCACGTGCTCGACGATCCAGGCCGCCTCGCGGGCCGATCCCACCCGGTTCGCCACCTCGGCCACCAGGTCGGCGTCCGGACCGGCCGTAGGACCGGACCGCCGGTCGGTCGGCACGCCGACACCGACCGGTGTCGGGTCGGGTGGTGCCGTCGGGGCGGCAGCGTGCTCGGACTCCCGGACCACGTCGGACTCAGCCGTCGTCCAGTTGGCGGTAGCGCTTGTCGGCCATGAGGGCCTCGGTCAGTTCGTCGAGGTCACCCATGAGGATGCGGTCCAGCTTGTGGAGTGTCAGTTTGATGCGGTGGTCGGTGACCCGGTTCTCCTTGAAGTTGTAGGTCCGGATCTTCTCGGACCGCCCACCGGTACCCACCTGGCTGCGGCGCTGCTCCGACAGCTCGGCCGCCTGGCGGTCCTGTTCGGCCTTGAGCAGGCGGGAGCGCAGCACGATCATGGCTTTGGCCCGGTTCTGGATCTGGCTCTTCTCGTCCTGCATCGCGACCACGATCCCGGTGGGGAGGTGGGTGATCCGCACCGCCGAGTCCGTGGTGTTGACCGACTGCCCGCCCGGCCCGGTCGACCGGTAGACGTCGATCTTGAGATCGCCGGGGTCGATGTCGACGTCGACCTCCTCGGCCTCGGGCAGCACGGCCACGGCGGCCGACGAGGTGTGGATCCTGCCCTGGGACTCGGTGACCGGCACCCGCTGGACCCGGTGGGGCCCGCCCTCGTGCTCGAGCCGGAGCCAGGCGTCCTCGCCCTTGACCAGGAAGGTGATCTCGTTCAGACCGTCCCGCTCGGAGGGGCTCGACGACAGCACCTCGACCTTCCAGCCCTTGGACGCGGCGTAGCGCGTGTACATGTCGTACAGGTCCTTGGCGAAGAGGTTCGCCTCCTCGCCCCCCTCGGCACCCCGGATCTCCATGATCACGTTCCGGCCGGCATTCGGGTCCCGGGGGACCAGCAGGAGGCGGAGCTCCTCCTCGAGGCGGCCGATGTCGGACTCGGCCTGGACGACTTCGGCATGGGCCAGCTCCCGCTCGGCGCCGGCCGAGTCCGCCACCATCTCGCGGGCCGTCTCGAGGTCCTCGGACGCCGACTCCAGGCTGCGGAAGCATCGCACCACCTCGTCGAGTTCGCGGTGGCGGCGCGATACCTCGCGCAGACGCTTCGGGTCCGAGGACAGGTCCGGATCGTTGAGCTCGGCCAGGACCGACTCGTACTCACGCTCCAGCTCGACGAGGCGTTCCCTCAGGCGGTCGTTGAGCACGGTGGAGAGGGTAGCGCCACCCGCACGTCACACCGCCGGAGCGGTGCACGTGGCGGGAGGGGCGGCCGTCGTCGGCCGCCCGGAGTTCTCAGCCCTCGGACGGTGCTGCGGGCTTCTTCTTGCGGCCCGAGGCGGCGTAGCGGCGCTGGAAGCGCTCCACACGGCCGCCCGAGTCGACCAGCTTCTGCTTGCCGGTGAAGAACGGATGGCACTCGTTGCAGAGCTCGAGGGTGATCTCGGGCTTCGTCGAGCGGGTCGTGAAGGTGTTCCCGCAGGAGCAGCGCACCGAGGACTCGGCGTAGTCGGGGTGGATGTCGGTCTTCATGAAGATCTCCTGTAGTGGCGACACCGCCGTGGGGGCCGCCCGATTGCAGAGGACAGAGTCTATCGGAAGCGGCCCCCGCTCCGTCCGGCGCCGTCCCGTTCGGGACGTCACCCCAGGTGGTGGCCGGTCGGTCGGGTCAGGTGGCCGGGCCCTTGGCGATCTCGGCCAGGAACTCGTCGTTGCTCTTGGTGGTCCGGATCTTGTCCATCAGGAGCTCGAGGCCGGCGGCGGCACTGCCCTCGTTGGCCAACGCGTTCAGCACCCGACGGAGCTTCCACACCTGCTGGAGCTGGGACCTGTCGAACAGCAGCTCCTCGTGGCGGGTCGAGCTGGCGTTGACGTCGATCGACGGGTACAGGCGACGCTCGGCCAGGCGACGGTCGAGGCGGAGCTCCATGTTGCCGGTGCCCTTGAACTCCTCGAAGATGACCTCGTCCATCTTGGAGCCGGTTTCGACGAGGGCGGTGGCCAGGATGGTCAGCGAGCCGCCCTCCTCGATGTTCCGCGCGGCGCCGAAGAACTTCTTCGGCGGATAGAGGGCGCCGGAGTCGACACCACCGGACATGATCCGACCGGTCGCCGGGGCGGCCAGGTTGTAGGCACGGGCCAGGCGGGTGATGCCGTCGAGGATGATCACGACGTCACGTCCGGCCTCGACCAGTCGCTTCGCCCGCTCGATGGTCAACTCGGCCACCGCGGTGTGCTCGTCCGCCGGGCGATCGAACGTGGAGGCCACGACTTCGCCCTTGACCGACCGACGCATGTCGGTCACCTCTTCAGGCCGCTCGTCGACGAGCAGCACCATCAGGTGGACGTCCGGGTTGTTGGCTTCGATGGAGTGGGCGATGTGCTTCATCACCGTGGTCTTGCCCGCCTTGGGGGGCGACACGATGAGGCCGCGCTGGCCCTTTCCGATCGGCGACAGCAGGTCGACGATGCGGGCGGTCATGTCCTCCTTTTCGCCCGGCATCTCGAGGTGCAGCCGCTCATCCGGGAACAGGGGGGTCAGGTCCTCGAACCGGGGCCGCAGCCGGGCCACCTCGGGGTCGAGACCCGAGACGGTGTCGATCTGCAGCAGCGCCGGGAACTTCTCGGTCGATCCCGCCGGGCGACAGAAGCCCTCGATGCTGTCTCCCTTGCGCAGGGCGAAGCGGCGGGCCTGGCTGATCGAGATGTAGACGTCCTTGGCCGAGGGCAGGTACCCCTCGCACCGGAGGAACCCGTAGCCCTCGTCGCGAAGGTCGAGCAGCCCGCGCACCGGGATGAGCTCACCCTGGTACTGCTGTTCCTGGTTGCCACCGCCCTGCAGGTCGCCCTCGGGGCCTCCCTGGCGGTCGCGCCCCCGACGGCGCCGGTTGGATCGGCGGTTCCCCAGGTCGTCGTTGCCGCCTCCACCCTGGTTGTTGCGGTTGCCCTGGTTCTGGTTGCCCTGGTTGTTCCGGTTGCCCTGGTTCTGGTTGCCCTGGTTGTTCCGGTTGCCCTGGTTCTGGTTGCCCTGGTTCCGGTTCCCCTGGTTCCGGTTGCCCTGGTTCTGGTTGTTGCCCTGGTTCTGGTTGTTGCCCTGACCGTTCTGGCGACCCTGGCCCCCACCGTTCTGACCGGTGCGGCCGACGTCCCCGGCGTCGTCGGACCCGGAGGCCTCCGGGGACGCGTCCTCGGACTTTCCCGCCCCGGGGATGTCGTCGAAGTCGTAGTCGAGCTCGGCCGACACGTCGGTGGTGGCGGCGTCGTCCGCCGGGCCGAACGACTGTGCCGCCGGTCGACGGGAGCGACTCGGAGGGGCGTCGGGGTCGGCATGGTCGCCGTTGACGGCAGGTGACTCGTCGGCGGTCGCCGTGGCGCCCCCGTTGGAGCGGCTGCGGCTCCGGGGTGCACGCGGTGCCGGGGCGTCGGCTCCTGTGTCGACCACACCCACGCCGGTGGCCTTCAGGATGCCGTCGATGATGTCGGCCTTCTTGGTGCGGGTGTTGGTCTTCACAGACAGAGCCTGCGCGATCGCATGGAGCTCATCGCGCTCCTTGCTCTCCAACACCGAGCGCTCGAGCTGCTGTTCGGCAGTCATCGGCTTCCTCGTTTCAGCGTGTCCTCGTTGGCGGGTGGGTGGATTCCCACAGCCAGGGAAATAAGGGGGATGGGG
>Ga0209698_10003889_pt1 | contig 16509 bp, 15 predicted proteins | sample LitLauG_LLR_2012_FD_187203 | JGI IMG/M metagenome (GOLD analysis project Ga0209698, IMG submission 187203) | Freshwater sediment microbial communities from Pennsylvania, USA - Little Laurel Run_MetaG_LLR_2012 (SPAdes) (version 2) | ecosystem: Environmental > Aquatic > Freshwater > Creek >...
AGCGAATGCTCGCCACGTCGCGACCCGACCAGGTCATCGAGATCGCTATATTGTTTCGCCGAGGTCGCCGCCACCAATCCCTGGTGCGCGGCATTGCCCGCAAGCTCGTCGAGCTCCATGCGCGATAAAACGCGTACCGGAACGCCGATCTTGCGGCACTCGTCAATCACCCTTTGCAACCGGATGTCCTTGCGCTCCTTGGCGACGGCCACCCAGGTGAACGCTCGGCCACGTGCTTTGAGCGCTTCTGTGACCGTATTGATTCCATAAAGAATATTCACGCCGTCTAGTCTACAGGGGGTGTGGTGAGTATGTGGCGACGGGGCTTGCCCCGTCCAAGCAAGCTTCGCCTCACAGGCGCCAACTCGAGCAGCACGGGCTGGAAGTCCATCTGGGCCACAGTTTCTGCAGCTGACAATTTGCCCAGAGATCTGCATTGCTGGATTGCGAACGGGCAGCTACCGGAATAACGGATTATCTTGAAGTGACGGCTAGAGTGTCGCGGGGAACTGCCTTCCCATGCACCCACACCGTGGTGATGGTGTCATAGGCATCAACACTTTCCAGCGGAGATTTCCTCATTAGCACGAGATTGGCAATTTTTCCCGGCTCGATGCTTCCGAACTGCGAATCCATCTTGAACTCCCGTGCGTTATTGATGGTGGCCGCTCTGAAAATCTGTGCGAGGGACATCCCCGCCTTCTGCAATTGCTTCATTTCCAAGTACCCGTTCAGACCGGGTAGATTTCCGTAAGTCGGGCTCGACGGCGTGTCCGTGCCAAAGACAAAGTTCGCGTCTTTGCTGGCCAGGTACGCAACCACCTGCCGGACCCGCCGCAGCCAGTTCTGCTCGTAGTCTTTGAGCATCTCGGCGTCCGAGGCACCGTCTTCATTCAACTCTTTTCCGAACCACTTGCCTTCCGGAGACTGGAACCACTCCAGCATGTCTTTCGGCGTGACTTTCGCGATGGCGTCCATCTTCAGATACTTGGGGTCAAAGTATGCCGCCTCACCGTACAAGACCTGGATCGTCGGTTGATAGCCAATTTTCTTTTGCGCGATCTGATCGAGCAGGTGCTTGATCTCGTCGGGCAACTCCGTCTTCTTGTCGAGCGCTCCCCAGTGCCACATTCCATGGGCGATCACGTCCACATCACCGTCGACCGCGAATTTTTGTGCTTCAAACCCGTTGGCATGGATCATTAGCACCAAGCCGTCCTGGGTAGTCGCCTTGCGGATCTCGGCCAAAACATCCGCGCCCATCACGGGCAGATTCTTGTCGTTCGCAAAGCCGCGCTCGAAATACGTCTTGATGCAAATTGCGCCGGAACTCTTTGCTCGGGCGACGTCAGCTGCAGGTGTGTGATCTTCTGGTTTGTATTCCGGCGGAATACGGTCCGCATGTTTCGGATCGTAGATGAAATTCGGAAAGGGTTTGAATCGTATGGTTGGCGGGAGGAATGACATTGGGTATCCATTGGCAAAGGGCAGCGATGCTCCACAGTCATACAAATCCGGATGCAGCGGAGCCTGTCTGAAGTCTTCCAAGACCTGCGGTCGAACCACCGCCAGATCCACAAGCGTCGTATAGCCGAAGTAAAGGTAGGACCGGGGAAGTTGCTTGAAGTATTCCTCCACCATCTTCTGCTTGCCTTCACTCTGATCAAACGTCATTCCCGGGACAGAAGCCAGGTGGACGTGCGAGTCGATCAGTCCGGGAATCAAGTATTGTCCGCGTCCGGAGACGATCGTCGCTCCGGTGGGCTTCTTCGCCTTGTTAGTTCGATCGACCGCCACGATGCGCCCGTTTTCGATCAACACGCTGCCTTTCCCGATTTGATCGAGGCTTTCAGGCGAGATGATGGTCACGTCGGTGATCCAAATTCGATCCGCGCTCTGCTTCGATCCTGTCTCTGCAACCGCCAACACTGAAAACAGCAACGTTAAGGCGATGGCGAATGTCTTCATTGTTTGCCCCCGTCGAACGACTTATCACCAAGATGTACGGGCCGCACACCGGGAAGTTCCGTGAACTTGGATACCATTAATCCCGAGTCACGGGCTGATAGTTGTTGCCGGAAAATCCAGCCCCTAGCCGCGTGATTCCCGCAAAGTTGAATATTCGTCTAGACTGAAAGGTTTCTGGAGGTCGCGTTGAACCACGTCTATATCCTCTCCGCCGTGCGCACGCCGATCGGCAAGTTTGGAGGCTCGCTGGCCTCGCTGACCGCGGCCGACATGGGAACCGCGGTTGCGAAGGCGGCGCTGGAGCGCGCGGGAGTCCAGCCCGCGCTGGTGGAAGAGACCATCTTCGGCAACGCGCGCCAGGCCGGAGGCGGTCCCAACCCGGCTCGCCAAATCTCGATCCGCAGCGGAGTTCCCCAGGAAGTCTCCGCTTACACCGTCAACAAGGCGTGCGCCTCGGGCCTTAAGTCAATCGCGCTCGGCTATCAGGAAATCGCGACCGGCAATCTCGACTGCGTGCTGGCGGGCGGAACCGAATCCATGTCGCGTCTTCCTTATTATCTTGAGGGCGCGCGCTGGGGTTACCGTCTCGGTAATCAGGAACTGGTCGACGGCATGTACCGCGACGGCTTCCTATGTCCCCTGGCAAAAATGCTGATGGGCGAGACAGCCGAGATTCTTGCCGAACAATACAAAATTTCGCGCGAAGAGCAGGATCAGTTTGCGCTGACCTCGCAGCAGCGTGCCGCCGCCGCGCAAGCGGTGGGACGCTTCGACGCTGAAATCGTCCCGGTCACAATTGAAGGCAAGAAAGGCTCAACCGTTTTCGCACGCGACGAACATTTGTTTCCGGAAGCGACCATGGAAAAAATGGCCAAGCTGTCCCCGGTCTTTTCCAAGACCGGGACGATCACTGCCGCGAACTCTTCCGGCATCACCGATGGCGCAGCCGCCATGGTCCTGGCGAGCGAGAACTTCGTCCAGCGAAATAATCTGAAGCCTCTCGCCCGCATCCTCGCTGCAACCTCCGCGGGCGTGGACCCGCGCGTCATGGGGATCGGCCCTGTCCCGGCCATCCGAAAAATGGAGCAGAAGCGAGGCTTGAAACTCTCCGACTTCGATCTGGTCGAACTCAACGAAGCCTTCGCCGCGCAGGTATTGGCTTGCGATCGAGAACTGCATTTCGATCGTGACAAACTCAACGCAAATGGCGGTGCCATCGCACTCGGCCATCCCATTGGCTGCACGGGCACGCGCATCACCGTCACCTTGCTTCACGAAATGCTGCGGCGCAAAGCTCGCCGCGGCCTGGCGACACTGTGTGTCAGCGGTGGCATGGGCATGGCGCTGGCGATCGAGAACGCCGCCTGATTATTGAACGGACGAGATATCGGCTCCAGCCCGCCTTGCGCCCGGTTTCTTGCGGTCGTTATACTCACAGCAGACAACGCGGCCGACTTCTTTTGTCTGGCCGATCTAGCGTGTTGTGGACGATCCCGTCTGACGCCTATGCCCCTTTCCGCTGTCATCGTCGATGACGAACAACTGGCGCGCGACGAACTTGCCTACCTGCTCGCCAACAACAATGACGTCAATGTTGTCGCCCAGGGCAAGAACGGACTGGAGGCCATCAGCCTGATCCGCGAACACAACCCAGATCTGGTCTTCCTGGATGTTCAAATGCCGGGCTTGGACGGTTTCGGTGTCATCAAGAAGCTCCTCGACCGGAAGGTTCCGCTGCCCAAAATTGTCTTCGCCACCGCTTTCGATCAATACGCGGTAAAAGCGTTCGAGGTCAACGCGGTCGATTACATTCTGAAGCCCTTCGACAAGAAGCGTGTCGCGCAGGCGATTGAGAAGGCGCGCGCCAAGCTGGAGTCAGGGACGGGTCCCGAGGAAAAATTCGAGACCCTCGTGCGCATGCTGGAATCGCAGAAGCCGACAACGGCTAAGATCCTGATTAAGGCCGCAGGCCGCTTGTTTCTCGCCGACCCGAAGGACATCTGCTATGCGACCATCGAGGATGGCGTAATCACGGTAGCCACCAGCGGCCACGCGGGCATGGAAGGCCAATCAAACTGCCGCACCCTGGAAGAACTGTTCGAAAATCTTGATCCCAGCCTGTTCTGGCGTGCGCACCGCTCATTTCTGGTAAACATCCAGCACATCCGCGAAGTCGTGCCGTGGTTCAAGAGTTCCTACCAGCTCCGCATGGACGACAAGAAGCAGACCGCGATTCCGGTAAGCCGCGCCCAGACCCGCCGCCTGCGGGAACTGTTCAACCTCTAAGAAAAACATTCGTCAAGGCTCCCCGTACTCCTCGGTGCCTTCTGAGGCGATGGGGTTTCTCTTCGCTGCTTCAAACATTGTGAAAAAAAAGGGCAGCCGCACTCTGCTTCGACTGCCCAGGGGAGGGACTCTCAATCTCTCTTCGTTGGCTACGCGATCGCCTGCAGCGCCACCCGGTTCGGAATGACCATGGTCGAACCTTCAAACCGAATCAACTCTCTTCGTCTCATATCGCTCATCAGACGAGTCACCGTTTCTCGGGAAGACCCAATCATCTGCGCCATCTCCTCGTGCGTAAATTCCGAATCGACGCGCAGGTCCCGGTTGTGCGGCTCAAGGGCAACCCAGGAGAGCAGCAACCGCGCCAGTTTTTCGGTGGAACTGTGCGCCAGTAACAGTTCATGGACGTCGCCGAAAGTTCTCGTGACCTCCCGCGCCAGCAGCACGGCCGACGCAACGGCCGTTCGATTGTCACTCTCGAGCAGCTGTAGGAAGCTATCCCGTTCGATGAACTTGATCTGGCACAAACCGATGGTCGTAATTGTCATCGGCGAGGGCCGTCCTGAAACGACAGCGCTTAACCCCAGCACCGCGCGGTCGCCGGCAATCTTTACGATGACAGTTTTTCCGTCCCGCGCCCTGATTGACAGCTTCGTGCGTCCAGAACACATGATGTAAACGCCCCGGGGGATCTGCCCCTCCTCAAGCAACGTTGCCTTCGCGGGATACAACGTGAGGTGTCCGATGGTGTTGAATTGACTGATAAGGGGCTCAGGGAAGTGACAGAAGTCTCCGACCTGTCGAAGAGTACAATGCAGGCAATCACTTGGCGCGATAAACCGCCGAAACACACCCATAACTCGGCTCCTGAAGGAGCGAACAATTTTGGTTCGAGAATTTTGCGCAATGGGAGGGAGATCGCGCTTTCCAAAACCAGTGGGACGTGCACTCTGAATGCCAGGATTCGGAATCTTCCAAGCACCGGTTATTTCATGGGTTAACGTGGTTTAGGCCGTAACCTAACGCGACGGCGATGCCGTCAGCTGGGCCCGGCTGACGAGAATTTGGCAGGTATCACTAACCTCAATCCATGTAGTCGCTTCGGAAGATTCCCATTTTCTGCATCTTGTATTGCAGCGTCGTACGCTTCAATCCGAGCCGAGCTGCGGCGCCCTTCGGACCCGAAAGCACACCCCGAGTCTGACGCAAGATTTCGATGATGTGATCGCGCTCCAGGTCACGTAGCGTCAGTTCCAGGTCCGGCGAGCGCCTCGCGCTATCCTGGCGCAGCTCGGCCAGGGGTGCGTTCAGCCGGTTGTCTTCCGTCAAAATGACCGAGCGCTCGATGAAATTCTCCAGCTCGCGAATGTTCCCCGGCCATCGCCAGTGCATCATGGCTTCGACCGCCTCATCCGGGATGAAATCGATTCGTTTGTTGAGCCGTGCCGCACATTTTTGAACAAAATGGCGGATCAGCAACGGGATGTCCCCACGCCGGTCGCGGAGCGGAGGCAAGTGCAGGGGGAAAACGTGCAAGCGGTAGAACAGATCGCTGCGGAACTCCTTATCTTCCATCGCCCGCACCAGGTCCCGATTGCTGGCCGCCAGCAGGCGCACGTCAACCCGAATCGTCTTCGTTCCTCCCAGCCGCTCGAATTCCTGGTCCTGAAGCACGCGCAGCAACTTGGGCTGCAGCTCCAGTGGAATTTCCCCCACCTCATCCAGCAGCAGGGTGCCTTTGTCCGCCAATTCCAGCCGGCCAACCTTTTGACTGATGGCTCCCGTGAACGCGCCCTTCTCATGGCCAAACAACTCGCTCTCCAGCAGGCCGGTCGGAATGGCCGCGCAGTTGAGCTTGATAAAGCTGCGCTCCCGGCGCGAACTCATCAGGTGAATCGCCTGGGCGACGCGTTCTTTGCCGGTCCCGGTTTCACCCGTAATCAGCACCGTGGAATCGGTATTCGCCACGATCGCGGCATAATCGAGCACCCGCTTCAAAGCCGCACTATGGCCCACAATGTCGTCCAGTCGACGCTCGCCGCGAATCTCATTCTCGAGATACCTCTTCTCTTGCGTGAGACGGTCTTTCACGCTTTCGATTTCGCTGTAAGCGTTGGCATTCTGGATCGCCGCCGCGATCTGCGTCGCCACCTGTTGCAGGTATTCGCCATCTTCCCGGCTGAATGCATTTTCGCGGGTGGCATCCAAAAAGAGAGCCCCCAGCGCCCGGCTTCCCATCAGCAATGGCACGCAGCAAACGGATCGAATGCCCGCCTCACGCAGTTCCTTCACCCGCGGGTTGCCGACCTTGTCCATCTTCTCTGTATCGTAAAAAGCAATACTTCGCGTTTCGATCGACTCCCCCGAAATGGTGCCCGCTAACGGCCCCGACTGGCCTTCGCGCAGGAGCGACCCCACACCTCGATCCGGATCGACCGCACGAATTCGCAAGGAACGCCCGTCCACTTCCAACAACATCAAGCTCGCGTGATCATAGTTCGTAATCTGGCGCATCTTTGCGAAAACCAGCGGGACAAGTTGCTCAAATTTAAGGGTTGAACTCAGTTCCAGGCTGATCGCCGCCAGGCTTTGCGAGCGGTCCTGCTGCTCTCGCCATTCGCGCTGGACTTGCCGATGCTCCACGGCCAGCGCTATTAACCGCGCCACCTGCTCGAGAAAACCCAGATTGAGCGGACCCTCTGTATCCGGTTCAGTTCTCCCAATGCCGAGCGCCCCCAACCGGCGTCGCGGCGTGCTCATGGGCAGCACCGCATAGGACCCAACCCGCAGGTTCCGCAGGGTGCTCAAAGTCCCGGCAAACCGCGCCTCCCGGCTGACATCGGGAATAGTCATTGGCTGCTGTTGTTCCCACACCCACCATTCCGGCGCGTCCTCTGGAACAGACGTATTGCTCAGTCCCATCTCCGTCTTTTCTTCCCAGTAATGATTGACGATGCGGTTGTGCGCGGACTCGTATAACGCGAAATTCACCAGCTCGCACTTGGCGAGTTTCCGAACGTGCAGTGCGAGGTGCCCGAACAGTTCGGGCAAAGCTTCGCCATCGGCGATCAAATCTGTGATCGCCAGCAATATCTCTGCGTCCGAATACCCTGCGCCTGTCTCTTTTTTCTGCTCTTGCCCGGCATCATCTTCCGGGGGCTGTTCATTTGGATCGCGCGCAAATCCCTGCATGCGTGCTGAGCCTTTGCCCTTGGTCCCGCTGGGCCCTCTCTCCTCGAATGTGTGAGCAGTTGGGGTCGACACAGCTTGCCAAGCTGTGTGATCACTTTGTCTGACGTCTCGCAGTTGCCGGTTCCATCACTTGGGAACCGATCTCATTCTCCCGGACGGGAGCGCCCCCTCAGGCTGCGGCGTCTTCTTCCCGGTACGCCCTGCTCCGGGAAACTACATCTTAGTCTTGTTCTCTTCACAATCAAGTCTTTTTCGATGAACGTGGGATAAACTCCTAACTAGTCAGGAGTAATCCCAAAATGGCACGCGGTTGGGAAAGTAAGTCAGTAGAGCAGCAGCAAGCCGAGATGGCTGATCGGGGTAAGTCTTCTCACCCGCCGCTGTCTGCAATCGAACAAAAAACTAACCGCCAGCGCGAGGGCCTGCTGCTCGCCCGCAAGCGCTTAGCAGAACAACTGCGCCTTGCAGTTCGCCAGGAACGCCGCCAGATGCTGGAACAGTCGCTTGCCGAAATCGACAACCAACTATCCTCTTTTGATAAACTTACCGCTTCCCGCACACCCAAGTGAGGGGCCCGTTTGGATACCTCCTATAAGCAAAACCTCAGCCCCGTTTTCTTCCCCCTGACGTATAATTTGACTTGCCGATGAAAGCTCAAGTCTACGTTTCGCTGAAGAAAAGCGTGCTCGACCCGCAAGGCAAGACCATCCACGGCGCCCTCACGAAATTCGGCTACAAGGGCCTGCAGGAAGTGCGGCAGGGCAAGTATTTTGAAATTACTTTGAACGGTATTTCGAAGTCGGAAGCGGAGGCTGAGGTAGAACGGATCGCGCGTGAAGTTCTAACCAACCCCGTGATCGAGGAGTTTCGTTTCTCCCTCGAAGAGTAGTAGAGACGGGGCTTGCCCCGTCTCCCGTCGCGGGTGAGGACGCTGCAAACCATCACCAATTCCCCACTGATCCATTCGTCAAGGAGCCAATTCGCCAATGTGCGGCATCGTGGGATACGTAGGTAAGAAACCGGTGGTTCCCGTGATCATCGAGGGACTCAGGAAGCTGGAGTACCGCGGCTACGACTCCGCCGGAATTGCGGTCTCAGGGAACGGACAAGGACTCCAGGTCCGCCGCGCCGAAGGTAAGCTCCGCAACCTAGAAGAGGTCATCCGCCTCAAGCCGCTCGACGGTACCTACGGCATTGGACACACCCGCTGGGCCACCCATGGACGCCCCACCGAAGAAAACGCTCACCCGCATCGCGACTGCACCGGCAAGATCGTCGTCGTCCACAACGGGATCGTCGAAAACTATCTTTCGTTGAAAAAGAAGTTGATTGCCGAAGGCCACAAGTTCACCACCGAAACCGACACGGAAATCATTGCGCACCTCATCGAGAAGTACTACCTGCAGACCGGAAACGGTCATCGCCCCTCGCTCGAAGAAGCCGTGCGCAAAACCGTCAAGGAACTTACCGGCGTCTTCGCGCTCGTAGTCGTCTCGGCGGATGAGCCCAATAAGATCGTCGCGGCCCGCAATGGTCCGCCCGTCGTCATCGGTCTCGGCAAAGACGAATATTTCGTAGCCAGCGACGTGCCCGCCCTTCTCGATCACACGCGCGACCTTTTCTTTCTCGCCGACGGCGATCTCGCCGTGCTCACCCAGGAGGGCGTGCGCGTCACCGATTTCGACGGCAACCCGGTGGAGCGCAAAGCGCAGCGCATCACCTGGGACCCCATCATGGCGGAAAAGGGCGGCTTCAAGCATTTCATGCTCAAGGAAATTTATGAGCAGCCCCGCACTGTCCGCGACACCACCCTCGGCCGCATCTCGCAGGACACCGGCAAAATCTTTCTCGACGAAATGCACGTCAGCGAGGCCGAGTTCCAGGCGCTGAAGAAAATCAATATCGCCGCCTGCGGCACCAGTTGGCATGCCGGTCTCGCCGGCAAGTTCATGATCGAAACCCTCGCCCGCATCCCGGTCGAGGTCGATTACGCGAGCGAGTGGCGGTATCGCGATCCGATCCTCGATTCCGACACCATCACTCTCCTGATCTCCCAATCCGGCGAAACCGCCGACACCATCGCCGCCCAGCGCGAAGCCAAGGCCAAAGGCTCGAAGACGCTTGCCATCTGCAACGTCGTCGGCTCGATGATTACGCGCGAAGCCGCCGGAACCATCTACACCCACGCCGGCCCCGAGATTGGCGTCGCCTCGACCAAGGCCTTCACCGGCCAACTTACCGCGCTCTACCTTTTAGCCTTGTATCTTGCGCAAGTACGGGGAGCCATCACGCCCGACCAGGCCAAAGCCGCCGTGAAGGAACTAACCCGCATTCCCGGTAAGCTTGAACAGATTCTCACCCACGACGAAGCTTGCGACGAGTTAGCCAAGACTTACGTTCGCGCGCAGGATTTTCTCTTTCTGGGACGCGGAATTCACTATCCCATCTCGCTTGAAGGTGCGCTCAAGCTCAAGGAAATTTCCTACATCCACGCCGAAGGCTATCCCGCCGGCGAGATGAAGCACGGCCCCAACGCCCTGATCGACGAAAATCTGCCGGTCGTCATCATCGCGACCCGCGACGTCAACAGCCCGCAGTCCATGGTCCGCTATGAGAAGACGATGTCAAACCTGAAGGAAGTGAAGGCTCGCTCCGGCATCGTCATCGCGCTCGCCACCGAAGGCGATCGGGAGATCAACGAGGAAGCCGACCACGTCCTCTACGTCCCGCCCGCCCCAGAAGAACTCTCCGCGATCCTCGAAATTGTCCCCCTGCAACTGCTCGCTTACCACATAGCCGTTCGCCGTGGCTGCGACGTTGACCAGCCGCGCAACCTGGCCAAATCGGTGACGGTGGAATAAACCCGACGTTGGAGTGCGCATCGTTCCTCGGCTCTCTCAATAGGTCTCGAGTGTGGCAATCAGTAGGGGCTGCCGCCGGGTCAAGGAGTGTAAGCGCCTTGTTGCGATAGCCACAAAACTTCGGTTCGTCCGTAGGGCTACTTTAGGTATGATCGTACCGACCCGGTTGTTCCAGGGCTTCGGATGAACCCCACCTGCCTGCAGTTCCGACGCGCAACTAGCGTTGCGTTTGTCTTATTAGTCATCTGTGCGGCTGCTCGGGCCCAAGAATCAGTTTGCACGATCGATCTGCCCACGCTCGTCATTCTGCCGGACTTTAGCCTGGTGCGAGATCTGGGGCGCGAGGGCTTTGTAGCACGTGACAACCACGGACCTGTTCGCCTCGATGCGGTGGAAACTCATCGCGGGCCACGCCGTCTTTTGTTCGTCGTTGAAACTGGGAAACATCTTCCGCCAGTAGCCAGAAAAGTCGAGGCTGAGGCTATCTCCGAAATTCTAAAAAGAAGTAGCGCCGAAGATAGCTTTGCATTGTTGACGTCGCGGGGTCCCAGGACGGAACTCCACTTTGGCGCAAGCAAGGAAGGGTTAGCGGCCGCAGTCCACGAAATTGAGGTGGGTACCACAGGGAAAAATCAGGATGGCGGAGTTCGCGACACTATTTTGGAAGCTATTAGTCAATTTCAGCCGGGACGGGAGGGTGATGCCATAGTGGCGGTCACGACCGGGATTGAGAAGGACAGCAACGCCAGCTATCAAAAGGTTCGAGACAGTTTGGTAAAGGCGCGCATACGTCTGTTTGGCGTTCAAATAGGTGTTTTTTTGGCCGGGTATTATGGTACGGGGATGAGCGCGAGCGGCTATCCCACTGCGTGGGCTGACCCCAATGAGGAGAGCCTATTTGCCTTGACCCGGCAGACGGGAGGTTTTGCCATCTGGGAGAACACCGAACACCCGTGGCAGGAATATCGCCTGACCGAGGAGCGCCTTCATGCCGTGAGGTACATGAGCTTCCAGCTATACAAGGCCGTAGTAGAGTATTACGGTGTCGACGTAAGACACTCTACGGACGGCCTGGTCCTGGATCTTGCGGATGTCATTCGTAAGGACCTTCCTAAGGCCAAAGTCATTTACCCGATGAAACTTCCGGATTGCGCTATTCCAAGTCCACACTCCAAGTAGTCGACTTATCATGGAAGGTCTAAGAACCCTCGATCTTGTTGGCGTCACACCCGCGATTTCGTCACTTGAGGGGTGCGAGTGTCCACCCACTGTCACAAGCCCTCAAAACTCTGGCCTTCACGGCTCCACGCCTGCATACCTCGGGATCGCGCCCCGCGCGGCGTTCTTGTACACCACGCCGCCCTTCATCACAAATGCAACTCGCCGCACGGCCGTGATGTCTTTCAACGGGTCGCCATCGAGCGCAATGATGTCGGCCGCAAAGCCAGGGGCGAGCGAGCCAATCTGATCGCGGAGGCCGAGCGCGTCCGCCCCCAGCGAGTTGGCCGAGACCATCGCCGCCATCGGGTCTACGCCGCAGTCGCGCACGCGGTCAATGAACTCCTCGGCGTTTCGCCCGTGCGCGCCCGCCACCGCGTCAGTGCCAAAGATCACCTTCAGCCCCGGGGTCTTCACCGCGTGCTGCACGATCTCATGATCCAGTGGAAGGACCTTTTCCATCGCCGCGAATCCCTCCGCCGTGTAACCCTCGGTGCCGAGATACTTGTCCTTATACAGCAGGTAATTCTCGATCACTAAGCCGCATTGCGGATCGAAGTAAGTGCCCTTCTCCGCCAGAAATTTCAGGTCTTCGTCGGGGGCCAGCGTGCCGTGTTCAACCTGGGTGCATCCCGCCAGCGCCGCCGCGCGGACCGCCCCTTTGTAGGCGTGTACCAGCGTGCGAAGCCCGAGCTTTTTTGCCTCATCACACGCCGCATTCAATTGCTCCCGCGAAAGGGTCATGCCTCCGCCCTTACGGATGGACTCCGACGCGAAGATCTTGATCACGTCCGCTCCGGCCGCCTTCTGTTTTCTGATAAACGCCCGAATTTCATCCGGTGTGCCGGTCTTCTCGCCCTGGCCCTCCAGCGGTTCCGCCGACGTCAGGATGCGCGGACCCGGAATGGTCCCTTTTGCGATCGCATCCCGCAGCGGGATGTCGTTGGGCGCGCCTGGGCTTTGCACGGTTGTGAAGCCGGCCATCAGCGTCAGCCATGCATTCGACGCCGCTCGATAGGCATCCTCTTGTGTTTTCCCATCCGTGCCCGCGTTTCTCCCGTCCTTGCCGAAAATCCATGTAATGTGGTCGTGCGCGTCAATCCAGCCCGGCAGCACCGTCAGGCCGCGCAGGTCGTAGTCCACCGGTCCTTTCCCGGGACCGATCGAGATGATCCTTGAACCCTCCACCACGATGCGAACGTCCCGCAGCACGTGGCCCTTGCCATCGAGCGCCGCGCTCGCGGCAAGTACGATGCGTGGGCTCGAGGCAGGCGTCTGCGCAAAAATTCGAAGCGCCACGACGCAGGCGCAAACAATGCCGAGGACGCATGTTATGACCTTCGCAGATCGCATGATTCACTCCTCCTTTAAGACGCCTTCCGTAGCAGGGCCGCTTGGCTGCGCCGCACGGCCGGCCTCTCAACCAACGTGAACCCCGCGTCCGCCGCAGCTTTTAACTCGGACGCGAACAGATCTTCCTTCACGTGTCCTGCGGGTTCCGCGAGCAGCAAAGTGCCGTCAATTTTCATCGCGGCCGCCGCTTCCGCGAAAAGGCGGGCGGCACTTGGCATCTCATGCACCACTGCCATGGCGAACGTGAAGTCCACTGCGCCCCTGAGATCCTGCAGGCCCATCGAATCCTCTTTGGCCAGACGAGCATCGACTCGCTCGGCAAGCCCTGCTTTGGCAAGCCGGCGTTTCAGCCCGGAAAGCATCCGTGGTTGGACGTCCACCGCGATGATCCGTCCGCTCGGCCCGACCCGTCGTGCCAGTTCCAACGTGAAAAATCCCATGCCCGGACCCGGCTCCAGCACGGTCATGCCCTCTTGCACATAAGGCTTGATGATCGCGGCGGGATCCTGCAACCAGCGACGCAATGGGCTGGCCAGAAAGTAGCCAAGCCACCAGGGACAAATGCGATGTGCCATCGTTGCTCCTCGAGAACAGTTCCTCGGCAGGCCAGCGACCGACCGCGAACTCCAATCATCTACATAGTAGATGGCACAATTTCAAACGTTAAGGGCGCAACTCGTCCGCTCGGTCCCGCTGTCGGAGTTTACCAAGCACCTGGAACTCGAAGTGAAGAATGTTGCTCGCTTCGGTTTTGTTCCCGGCCAGTGGCTATCCGTCAAAGCCACCACGCCCGAGGGCGAAGAGATGACGCGCGCCTATTCGATCGCGTCTCCGCCGGAAAATGGTCGCGTCGCCTTTTGCCTGAACCGCGTGGATGAAGGATTCATGTCGAACCATCTCTGCAGCCTCGTGGAAGGCTCCGAGATCACGTTTCAGGGTCCATTCGGTGATTTCATACTACGTCCTCCCCTCCGCGACACCATCTTCATTGCTACCGGCACCGGCATCGCTCCTTTCCGGTCCATGCTGCGATGGCTGCATGCGGATCCGGAGCGGCATCAAGGGCACGAGTTCTGGTTGCTGTTCGGAGCGCGCCGCGAACAGGACCTCTATTATCGCGATGAGTTCGAGCGGCTTGCCGCCGAACACTCGACCTTTCATTTCGTGCCCACGCTCAGCCGCCCTTCGCCCGAGTGGAAGGGCTTGCGCGGCTATGTGCAGGAGCATGTCAAAGAGATTGTGGGCGACCGCAAGGATATGCACGCCTATATCTGCGGCCTCGACAAAATGGTCAAGGCCAATCGCGAGCTGCTCAAGAACCTCGGTTGGGAGCGCCATTCCATCCGTTACGAGAAATACGACTGACCACGTAAAATGTCTTCGTGTAGCGCGGACGCTCCTGTCCGCGCAGAGGACTGCTTCGCCGCACATACGCGGACAAGAGTGTCCGCGCTACACTTTGCTTTTGGGTGGCGCAGCGCTTCAGCGCTGCGGTTACCGCATGAACTGATTGCGCCTTTAGGCGCTGAGGGAGACCAATCGTGTACGTCGCCGATAGCCAGCGTTACGACTCCATGCGGTATCGCCGGTGCGGACGCAGTGGCATCCAGCTCCCCGCTGTCTCTCTCGGACTCTGGCACAACTTCGGAGGCGTCGACAATTTCGAAAACGCGCGCGCCATGCTCCGCCGCGCTTTCGATCTCGGTATCACTCACTTCGATCTCGCCAACAATTACGGACCGCCCTACGGGTCGGCGGAAGAAAACTTCGGCCGGATCTTCAAGAAAGATTTTCTCTCCTATCGCGACGAGCTCATCATCTCGACCAAGGCCGGCTGGGACATGTGGCCCGGTCCCTACGGTGACTTCGGCTCGCGCAAGTATTTGCTGGCAAGCCTCGACCAGAGCCTCAAGCGCATGGGCCTCGATTACGTCGACATCTTCTACCATCACCGGCCCGATCCCGATACCCCGATGGAAGAGTCGATGGGTGCGCTCGATGCCGCGGTTCGTTCCGGACGAGCGCTCTATGTCGGCATCTCCGCGTACGACGCGAAGCAAAGCGCGGAGGCGATCAAGATTCTGCGGCAACTCGGCACCCCCTGTCTGATCCACCAGCCCAGGTATTCGATGTTCGTTCGCGAGCCCGAGCAGGGACTGTTGGACGTGCTCGGAAAAGAAGGGGTGGGCGCGATCGTCTTCAGCCCTCTCGCCCAGGGACTGCTCTCCGTTCGCTACCTCAAGGGAATCCCAGCCGACTCGCGCGCCGCCCGCGATTTTTTTCTGAAGAAGAAGGATATCGGTGAGGCGATGCTGGCCAAGGTGAGGGCGTTGAATGAAATCGCCCGCCGGCGCGGACAGACGCTGGCCGAGATGGCCGTGGCCTGGGTGCTGCGCGACCCTCGTGTCACCAGCGCGCTCGTTGGCACCAGCAAGGTTTCGCAGGTCGACGACAACGTGGCCGCCCTCAAGAACCTGAAATTTTCGGATGAGGAACTGCGGATGATTGACGGCGTGCTGGAGGGGAAGCAGCCGGCGGCGTGAGGGGAATTTCCAAAACTGCGATATGTTCCACGCGGAACACTGTCAGGCAGTTATGTTATTATAGTTATGTACTTACAACACTATTCAAATGACACAGCGAAAACGAGTTACGAGGCGAGCCAAAAGCTCGCGAAAACTGGCGAAAATTGAGGCGGCGGCTGCGAAACGGCGTCCGCGCTACCTGCCGGAGGAGCTGGCCGGGATGTACAGGCCGATCAAGAAGCCGGTGACGGTGCGACTGGACGCCGACGTGCTGGCATGGTTCCAGCGGGGCGGACGGGGCTACCAGACGCGGATTAACCAAGCTCTGCGGAAGGTGATGCTCGAAGAGAGAAAGTAGGGAGCGGGGCGTGAAGCTAATCCCGCACAACGCGCAGTGCACGCATGACCAAAACATCAAAGCCCGACGTGATTCGCTGCGGGTGGGCGACCAACCCGCTTTCGATTCTCTATCACGACCGTGAGTGGGGGGTACCGCAGCATGACGACCGCGTGCTGTTCGAGTTTCTGATTCTCGAGGGCGCGCAGGCAGGACTCAGTTGGGACACAATTCTCCAGAAGCGAGATCACTATCGCGCGGCATTCGATGGTTTTGACGCGACTAAAGTCGCCCGATACGACCGCCGCAAGGTGCAAGCGCTGCTTCGCAATCCTGGGATTGTTCGCAACAGGTTGAAGGTCGCGTCGGCCATTTCTAATGCGCGGGCGTTTCTCGCGGTGCAAAAGGAATTCGGTTCGTTCGACCGTTACATCTGGCAGTTCGTCGGCGGCAAGCCGCTGGTGAATGCGAGGCGGCTGGGCGGCAAGATTCCAGCACGCACAGCGGAATCCGACGCGATGAGCAAAGACCTCAAGAAACGCGGCTTCAACTTTGTCGGATCGACCATCTGCTATGCCTTCATGCAGGCCACAGGGATGGTCAATGACCACGCGGTGGAGTGTTTTCGATACCGGCCGCCCGCCTCTTAGCTGCGGCCCGCAGCCTTCATCAGAAAGAGGAATTCCCCGTCGCGCTACTCAGCGCTCATGACTTTCGTTACCATCAAGACAAGTTACCTCAGCCTCTGTTCCACAACTGTCTGCGAGAC
>Ga0209698_10003890_pt1 | contig 16508 bp, 26 predicted proteins | sample LitLauG_LLR_2012_FD_187203 | JGI IMG/M metagenome (GOLD analysis project Ga0209698, IMG submission 187203) | Freshwater sediment microbial communities from Pennsylvania, USA - Little Laurel Run_MetaG_LLR_2012 (SPAdes) (version 2) | ecosystem: Environmental > Aquatic > Freshwater > Creek >...
ATTCTGAATCGACATGATGGCTCCTAAAACGGTTCGAGGTGCGGCCGGCCGCACCTCGAACCGTTTTAGGAGCCATCATGTCGATTCAGAATTCAGGATCCGGGATCGTTACCATCACCGGCGAAGGCGGGGCGACCCGCGACTTTCACATCATGCCGCTCGACATGGCGGGCGAGGCGGCTCTGTGGCAGCATCTCGAAACGTTGTCGGAACGTGTCGTGAAAGCCAAGCGGCAGGAACTGCTCGCCGAGATCGGGGCGACGAATCCGCCGCGGTGGCTCGTTCGCGAAATGATGGACTCCATCGTCAGCAAGCTGGCCGACCCACCGACGTACGAGACCGTCATGCGGTTTCGCTCGACGGCCGAAGGAGTCGCGGTCGAGCTGTGGCACCGGGCCAAGGGGCAAAGCCCGGCGTTGAAACTGGACGAGATCAAGGCCGTGGTGACCGACGCCAACAACGTGCACGTCCGTCAGCAAATCAACAAGATCACGACGGGGGCCGGGCAGGCGACGAACGACACCAAAAGCGAAGGGGTCGCAGCCTGACCCGGTTGTGTTGGCGGTCCGGATCCGCAAACTCGACACGAAAGAGATCGAGAAAGACCTCTGGGAAAAGAAGTCGCTGCCGCCGTCGTGGCTCGACAAGCTGACGCCCCACGACTTCGCCGCGATGTTCCTGCGGAGCAGCGACGCCGACGAGACGGGCGGCGGCGAGGCCTTGGCGATGATGGTGAAGGCGAACCGGGAACGCGGGCAGACGGGACAGCGGCCTTTAATCCCGCCGTCGCTGCTTGAAGCTCACAATCCACGACGGCCGAAAGTCGATCAGGATCCGGAACCGTTGCCGTCCGTGGCCCCGCTCGACGGGATGGTCGCGGCGGCACCGGTCGGGCCGATCAGGCGGTAAACTCGATCCGAGGTGCGGCCGGCCGCACCTGTTCATAAGGAGCCAGCCATGAGTGAAGAGACGATCACGTTTAAGGCCGATATCGAACCGGTCATGTCACTGTTGCGATCAGTCCGGAATGTCAAGCCCGTTGCGGAACGCGTCCAACGCTTCCTCAAGTCTTGTGTAAGCCTCGATGAGGCTGTCCGCTTTGATAGTGACGCTTCTCCCGCAATCGCAAACGAAATTACCGTCCGATTTTACCCATCCCAAGGTCTTCTCGACGCGATTGCCGCACCCGCGGCAGATGATGGGAATAGTGATGGCACTGGTCTTGTTTGACATGTTCCATTCCTGAGCCGAAGGGCCGAGGGGCAACGCTCAGGCAGGAATGGATCCCGGCGCCACCCTCTCGGCTTACAGTGGGTAATTACTCCCGCTGTTCGGCTGTCGGGATTATAGACCGAGGTGCGGCCGGCCGCACCTCCCCCGGAGAAAGACATGGCGAACGTTGTCAGTACCGAAGTCGTCGAGTTCAAGGCCGAAGGCGCCGACGACGTCCTCGCCAAGATGCGGCAGGTCCAGACCGAGACGGATGGCATGGCCGAACGCATGAAGGCCGCCGGTGAGGCGTCGCGGAAACAGTTCGAGAAGTTCAAGACGGGGGCGGACGGTGCGGCGGCGGCGATGCGAAACGCGTGGACGACTGACCGCGGATCGGACGACCTCGCCAAACAGGCCCGTATCGCTGTGCAGATGGGCAACCAGTTGAAAGGCGGTGCGAGTGCATTCCACGCTCAAATGCAAAAGGTGTGGGCGGACGGCCTCGCCAAGTCGCGGGAAATATCGGCACTACTGGGTAAAGCCCCGCTCGGTGCCGGTGCCAGGTCGGCGTTCGGCAGCATCCCGGCGGCCGGCGGGATCATGGCCGCCGGCGGCGTCGGTGCCACGTGGGCGAAAGGGTTTAGCGGCACGCTCGAAGCCGGCCGCATGGACCGCGAGTTCGAACTGCTCGGCCGCGAAGTGGCGGGCATTTTCAAGCCCGTCACGGACTCGCTCACCGAGGCGATCCGCAGCTTACGGCAGACGTTGGAAAAGCTGACGCCCAATCAGCAAAGCGCACTGGCGGCGACGGGAATCGCGGCGGCGGGCGGATATGGGGTGAGCAAGGCGACGGGGGGCGGCTTTGTCGGGGGTACTCTTACGTTTATGGCTGGCTTGAAGATGATCGACAACCTTCAGCAAGCATACGAAGGAATGAAGTACGGGAAGAGCTTAGTTCAGCGGGAAGTCTTCGGCGGGAGCGTTCCCGTCAGCAAGGAAGAGTCCGACAGCTACGGGTATCGGAACATGACCGAGGATCAGCTTGGGAAGGAAAGTAAAAAAATCAACGACTTGAGAAACAAGCACGCCGACTATCAGGCAAGCGTTACAAACGCCATCGGGATGAGCGTTGGTTCAACGTTAAAGGTTTTCGGGAGCGACATCTTCGGCGTCGGGCAAACGTCGTGGGGCGAACACTGGAAAGCCGGGTCGGAACTTCTCAAACGACAGCAGGAAATCCGGAACATTCGCTACGGCAGGGGGCAGGAGGATGGCGACGGACCCAACGAGAATCGTCGTCGCGTCACGGCTGACAATATTTCGTACGGCGAGCTGGGTTCGTCGTACGAGGAAGCGACGCTGGGGCTGATGAAAGTGAACGCCGGAGGAGACAGTAAAGACGCGAACGATTATCTCAGAGACATTGCAAGGTATTTGAAAAAAATGTCTGGTGAAGAAGGCGTGAACGATCCTGATCGTTCGCTAGATGAACATCCCGTCGCCAATTTGACCCGTTAATCTTTTCGAGGTTTTTTAGAGCGGGGCAAGGCATCGAACCGCGTCACGACGGAAAATGCAACGGCGAGAACAAGAGCGTTGACTAGTATCGCCGTTCGAACTGATGAAACCGAGATTTCTTGAATGGCACCATTTGCGGTTGAAAGCACTTGAAAATAATTCTCATTCCCAACGGTTCCCAAATAAAGAACTCTAAGCCACAAAAAGAATTCTATCGCTCTTGAAAGCGTACGGAACATCGTCGAGATGGCCGCCACGACGGCGTTAGCGACCGTTTCGATTTTGTCATTCACATATCCCATGAACCGCAGCAACCAAAACCGCTTTCGCTGCTTTTCTTCCCAGTCGATTTTGATCTGTTCGCGGGCTTCCCACTCTTCCTGCTCCATTTCCCGACGCCGTTCTTCTTCCTCCTCGATCTCCCGCGACGTCTTCGGGAACGCCTGTTTCGGCACGTCCACGGGCGGCAGGACCGGAATCACGTCGTCATTCCCCGTCGCGGGCTTGGCCCGTGCGGCTCGTCGCGGTGCGTCGTCGTCGGTCGGCATGGCGTTGGCTCCCCGGAATGACGGTATAGCTTACCCAGATTGACGCGATTGGTACAGGTGCGGCCGGCCGCACCTCGGCGTAGAATGGAGGGAGCCGGACAGCGGGATTGATCCCCCGCTGCAAAGCTGGGCGGCGACGTCGGGATTCATTCCTACCCGAATGTCGCCGCTCAGCCCTTCGGTCAAGGAATGAATCGATGGCCACCATTCGGACGGTACAATGCGAATCATGCAAACACATATTTCAAGTTCCGATTCCGGACCGGATATTGAAAGAATCAACGGAAACGGAACCACCGCCGAGAATGAAACCTCTCAGTGTGAAGTGCCCGAAGTGCCCCGCGACAGTTGTGGTAATCGCATAGTCGTTGACGAATCGGGGAATCCTGTTCTCGACGAAAATGGACTGCCAATCATCAAAGGAGAAATCGCGTCGTACTACGACACGATGCTGACGGCGTACGCCGAAAAGCAGTGGGAACAATCCGTCCCCAACATGAAAGACACCCTGGGAAAGTTTCTCACGCTCGACATGGCTTTAATCGGCGGAACGTTCGCCCTGATCAAAAATGGCCCGTTTCCTTTTTCCGTTTCGATTGCCGTGCTGATTTTGTTGACCAGTTCTCTTTCCTCGTCGCTCTATGGACTATGGCCGTTCGAATCGGATGTGACGATCAACTGCCCGAGCGAAATTTCCGAATGGCGTCGTGAGGTCATCAAACGCAAAACGCGATCTCTGATTTACGCAGCACTTTTCTTTTTCTTTTCCGTCGCCGTAGCGATTCTCGGCGTCTGCCTTAAACACGAGTAAAAATCACATGGAATCGAACAGACCAGATCATGAGTCGAGCTATATCGAAGGGCCAGTGTCGAAATTGGGACGGCCATTTTCGGCGGAGCAATTGAAAAAGCATATCGAAGAATCGGTTGCCGCTGCCGGTTTCGACGACGACGAGGTTCGTCGCGAAATGCTGGACAATATTGAAAACTTTGCAAACGAAAAAGCGGAGATCGCCGACGTCATTTGCAGTGAATCACCAGCCAGCCAAGAGAGCCAGACTGGCCAACCCTTTAACGATGCTCGCAATGCCGAACGCCAGTATGAAGAATGCTGTCGTCGAACAGCCGATCTTGTGCCGGCTGAACGTGAACTTTAAATCGTCGATATAGTCTGACCTGTTTTCTGCGTTGCTCATCGCCGTTCCTCGCGTTGTTAGCTGAGCTTATCCGAGGTGCGGCCGGCCGCACCTGCCCCACCCCGTCGCCGGTACGCTCGGTGAATGGCCCAATTCCCACCGATTGGCACGACAGCGCCGACCGTCTCGTTGCCCGCCGAACCGGCGGACCCGGCGAACGGCGTCCCGGGCGCCCTCGGTGCGAAAGTCGCCACGTACAAGACGCTGTCCGACGCCGGCACCTGGGGCGAGCAGCGGACGGCCCGTGCGTCGACGGCGAAAGTGCGGTTGTCGTGGGACACCGTCGACGACTGGCGGATCACGAAGGCCCTGCTCGGCTATTCGTACGTCGCAAATCAGGCCGGCCAGAATGAGCTTTTCCGCGTCGTGCCGCTGCGTCGGCCGAGGTCGCGGGCGAAGGCATACCTGCGGGAGCTGAATCTCGTCGGCGTCGGCCGGCGGAGCAGTGCGCCGAACAACATCAACACGCTCGGCCAGTCCGGTGCCGTGCCGGCCAACGATCCGAACGCCGGGGCTTATGTCGGTGGCGTCTACATGGACTCCGACGGCTGGCCGACCGGCGAGAAGATGACGTACGAGGCCACGTTCGGCCCGCTCGACTGGCCGTCCGTCGGCACGGGCGACGCCTACTCGTGGACTGTGGGCGGGTTCTCGGAAATGAACCGCTACACGAAGGGCGTGCGGAATCCACGGCCGAAAGAGTTGAAAATTCCGGGGGCGGGATTTGGCGGCCTCATTTACGACACGGCAGACGCAGCCGTCGGTGCGGCGGGGATCACGGGCACGACGCCGGCCGCCATCGGTACACCCATCGTCCAAACGGAAATCGAGTACACGTACACCTGGTTCCAGCTCCCGGTCAGCGGCGGGATTCCCGAGGCGGCCCTCAAGTACAACCTGAACAAAGTCAACAGCCAGCCGTTCGATGGGTACGTGTTCGCTCAGTTCCCCGTGTACACGATGCTGTTCAAGGGCTGGCGAGAGTCGGACCCGTATCCCGGTTCCGACGGCGCATACTACGTCGACCTCACTTACGTGTTCGGCTTCCGTGGCGGCGTCGACCCGGCCGGCAACGCAATCAACTGGCACAAGGTCGCACTGCCGAACGGGACGTACGGCACGATTCGCCGGCAGGGTATCACGGACCCGGAGACGGGGCAGCCCATGCGGCTCTATCAGCAAGCCGACCACATGAAACTCTGGCAGGTGCCGTAATGGCGGAACGCCTTCCACGTACCGCCGAGCCGACGGCCGACGATTACAACGATCTCGTCGACTCGCTCAACGAACAGCTAGCCGGCAGCTCGGCGTCGGGCAGCTCGTACGTCCCGTCGGGGATCGGCGGCGGCACGGTCAACGTCGGCCCGCAGCCCATGTGGGCGAAGATCACCGGCGGCGGACCGGGCGGCGTCTATTCATGGACCCGCGTCGTGCCGGCGGGCGATGGCACGACATTCGTCCCGCTCTATCCGGACAACGTAAGCGGAATCACGTCGATGCTGCCGGCCGTCGAGGTCACGGGCCGCGTCGACGTCCCGGTCGACGGGTCGGCGATCGTGCGGCTCGAACAGTCCGAGGTCGGGTCGTGGTTCGACTTCCGGTACTCGGTAGCGGCGACGTCGGGATCGGTGGGGAATCAGATCAATTTCTTTTTTCAATCGCAACAGCCTGGCAGCTTTATTACTTGGCTTGGCAGCACAAACGACGGTTCGATTCAAGGCCAAGCCGGAGTTATCGTGCCTGTCGGATACCTCGTTCGCGGAATTTACACGGTCAACTGGACGGTGGTTGGATCGGTCGGGAACAAGTTTATCTGGGATTCATTGTGGGGTTTGTCATGGCAAAAAGCCGGATCATATCTGACGTACCAAATTGGCGGCGCCGTCACTCAGTTTGGGGCGTTGGTTCCGTGGGGAATGAAAAGCCCGGCGGCTTCCGGTGAACAGTACATCATGTCGTTCTCGTGCCAGATCGGTTTCTATGGCATAAGCCCGTCGACGACACCGGATCAGGTTTTACTTGGGGTCAGCTATGGCCCCAGTTTCAGTTCTGCAAATTCGCTCATTATTACGAGCCAGTCGGCGATTTACACAACAATCCCGCCGGGCGGAACGGCTGCGCCGTCCGGGCACACAATCAGCGTTTAACGAGGGGAAACAATGTCGATTTCAAAATCATCATGGCTTTCGGCGGACGGCGACGGCGGCACGCCCGGCCCGGTCAAAACGGCAAACACCAACCGGGACGGAACCGGGACGGTCAACACGCTGTACACCGGCGGTTCAAGTGGCTCGACCGTTTCGAAAATCAGTTTTCGCTCGGCAGGCACAAACGTCGAAACCGTGGCCCGAGTTTTTATTAACAACGGTTCCACGAATACCACGGCGGCCAACAATATTCTTGTGGGCGAAGTAGCCCTTCCCGCAACGTCGGCCTCGCAAGTCGGCGCCTCGCAGCCCGTGGACATCAAAGGGCCCGATTTTCTTCCGGCAGGTTACAAAGTCCTTGTCACCATCGGCACGACCGTCGCCGGCGGATGGTACATCAGTGCCGCCGCGACCGATTTCTAATCCCGTCGAAAACGCCCGCCCCGTGGCCGGTTTGACATAATCGGCTTTTCCACGGGGACTGGGAAAATGCAAGGCGACTTTCAAATCGAACCCACGATGATTGTCGGCGGTGCCATTGGGTCGACCGCCACGGCTCTCGCCAATCGCTCGCCTGATAGCTGGCTCAGAAAAGTAAGCGACTGGCTTTGCGGCGCTCTCGTCGGGATCTTCGTCGGGCCGGCACTCGCGGTCTATTTAAAAGTCGAAGAACGGCACTTCCAAACGGCGATCTGTTTCGGCGTCGGTGCGGCGGGCCTCATCCTGATCGGGGCGTTCCTCGACCTCGTCAAATCGGAAAAGGTCCGTGCGTGGCTCTCAAAAAAGTTCGTCCCGTAACCGAGGTGCGGCCGGCCGCACCTGTCGGGATTTCATCATGCCACAACCCTGCCGCGTCGACCGGCTCACCGTCGCGATCTGTGTGATGCTGTTCGTGCTGGCCGTCGAACTGACGATCCTCGCGGTCCGGTTCCCGGCGTGGTATGCCCACCTGGCCGCGTCGACGGCCGATTAATCCCGTCGAAAGAAAAACCGGAATTTCGGTCGCCCATCGCCCTTTGCCCCCTGTCCCGTTTTGTACGCTCGAACAATCAACCCCGTCACCGGAGCCACCCGTGATGATTCGCTCTGTGTTACTGTCTCTTCTTTTTGCCCTGCCGGTCTACGCAACCGATCCGCCCGCAAAGGACGTAATTCGCCTGCCGCAAATTCGACAGGACACGGCCCCTCAACCGATGCCGGTTGCGGTCGACTCGACGGTTCGACTAAATCCCGACGTGATTTACGTCGTCGAGTCCGACGTGGATTGTCTCGTGTTCCTTTCGCCAGGCGGAAGTGTGAAGGTCACGAAAGAAACCGGTCCGCTGCGGTTCCGTGGCAAGTTCGCCGACGGCAACGGCACGACCGAGACGCGAACGTTCAATGGCAAGTTCTTGTTTCTGTTCGACGCGATCAAAGACGGCCGCGACGAACTGATTATCGTCCCCGTCGGTGCGAAAGCCGAAACGGACGCCAAGCGGGTGACGTTCCAAGTCGGTACACTCCCGCAACCACCGCCCGTGTCGCCAGCCGATCCCGTAAAGCCCGTCCTGACTCCTTTCCAGCAAACCCTCGCCACGGCGATTAAGGCCGACAATGCAACGGCTGCACAAATCAGCAGTTACGCGGCCCTTTGGCGAGTGGCCGCCACCCAGACGGTAAACGACCCCACGATCGCCACGGGGGCCGAACTGCTCAAGGAAATGCAGACCGCCGTGAAATTGCTCGGGCTTCCACCCGGTTCGCTGGCCAAGACCGCTCGGGCCGTGGCAGACGAATTGAACACAACGCTGGCCAACATGGGCGGCAAGATGGACATTCCGACCCGTGGCCGAATTGGAGCGTTGTTTACCCGGATCGCCACAGACATTGACGCCGCAGGGAGCAAATAACGATGGACGATACGAAATTCCAGCCCACTGGCCTGATCCTGCCGGCCGATCGGACCGATTCGCAAAACGAGGCACACGCAGCCGCGATGGCCGCGATGCCGAAGTTCGCCCTGCATTACGACGCCCCGTCTGGCCCCGTGAAGGTAATCCTTACCGACTTTTGGAAGAATCCAGACGTCGTGGCGGACATCGGGTTCGAATTCAACGGGTTTTACCAGTTCACTGGGTCGTGTGTTGGGGCTTCGAGTGGCAACGCGGCCTTTACACTTTCGGCTGTCCAGCGGGCCATTGCGGACGCCCCGACGAAAGCGTTCGTGCCCTTTTGGCCATTCGCCTACGGGACGACGCGATACGCCGAAGGGGACAGGGGACAAGGCGAAGGGGCAGTCGATTCGATCATGGGGCAAACTCTGGCCAAAGTTGGGACCTTGGAAGCAACGCAGCCCGGTTTGCCACCGTTCAACCACACGGCGGACGGATTGCAGCTATCGGCCGCAATCGAAATGCAGTGGAGCGACGGCGGCAGGATTGACCCAAAGTGGAAACCTTTGGCCGCACCGCAAACCATGACGGTTGCCCCGTTGTCTACCCCTGATGACATCAAGGCGTGTTTGATCAACGGGTATCCGGTGCTCGATGGGTGCGGGTATTTCGTCGGTTCCGGTCACATCAAGGGGAGCGGGGCGAACGCTTACGTGACGGGCAGGTACGACAATCGAGGGGGCCATTCGACGTGTTTCCTCGGCTACTGGGATCACCCGACCGATGGCCCGCTGTTCCTTTATTCGAACCAATGGGCCACCAGCACTTATCCAGTTGATCCCGCTGGCGGTGGCCGGTGCTGTGTCTGGCTCCCATTGTCCGAAGTGCAAAAACTGTTCAACAACGGCGGGAACGGGGGCGAGACGATGGGGCTGTCCCATCTGAACTATTTCCCTGCACAGCCTCGCGTGCTCGATTGGCTCGTCGCCCCGTAAGGAACCGTCATGTTTTCGATCATCATGATGACGGCTGCCGTTGGAATCGCTGACGCAAACGCGGACGCGGCGGCAGCATTGGCGTTGGCGAAAGCCAAACGACAACGGGAACAGGTGACGAAAGTCGAACCGGTCCCGGTGCCTGCAGCAAAGGCCACGACGGTCAAGGTCGTGGACCCTTCGTCCCACGTCCACCGCTGCCAGACTTGTGGTCACGAGTGGAGCCATCCGAATTCGTCAGCAGGCGACAGGACAAAACACACATGCCCGAAGTGCGGGGTTGAGTTGCCCCGCCCCTGGTGGCCCAGTGAACGCGGGGTCCGGATCAAGGCCGCAAAGGTGACGTATCGCGAGGTGGTTGAGGCCGTCGAGGCTGGGGAATCGCTGACGGTTTCGGTCGGGTTTGAAGGCGAGGCGGATTGCTGGGTGGACTCGATCCCCGAGACGGAACCGGGCTTGTGGAAGTGTTACAAGCAAGATGGCAACCTGATGATGAAACGGGAAGACCCGCCGACCCCTGCCCCGATGGTGTTTCAAAATGTCCTGAATCTGTCCGGCTCGCGGTGAGTCGGGCCATCCTGTCCGCCGTGAGCGGGCTTTCTGTTCGAAAGGATTCTCTGATGAAACGTTTCTTACTCGCGGCGACGGTCGTCGCCCTCACGGTTGCATCCGCTGACGCAGGTTGTCCGAAATCTGGTGCGGCTGGAAAAACCGGACCGGTCCGGAAATTTATCCAACACTTGCGGGACAAACGGCCAGCCAGCACGGCGGTTGCCAACACGCTGCACGCGGCTGGTGCGTTCGTGGAATCGCGGCCCGTCGCCACAGCGGTCAAGTCGGCGTTCAGTGCGTCGAGCTGCCCCGGCGGCGTCTGCCCGACGCGGTAAAGGGTCCGCCGATGAGCTGTCTCGACGCGAGCGAGTACTTCCTTCAGTGCTCGTTCAACTTTGCCAAAGGATCGTTCTGGATCTTGCTCGGAGCGATCTTCCTTCTTGGGGTCGCACACGTGGCCCGAATCATTTACGACGACTGCCGGGGATAAGCGTGGGAATGCTACAGCAGAATCCCGACGACAGTTTCCGGCCGAACCTCGGCTTTGTGGTCGCGATTATTGTGTTCGAGGTCATTGGGATTGTCATGACGGTGGCCATGTTGGTCGGCCGTCATTTTCAACCACTCAGGGTGCATTAACATGGGTCCGCTCCAGGTCCGTCGAGTCCGCGTCGAAGTCATGAAAGAACTACTCGCCAAAGGCGTCGCGATTGAAGACATCAACAGTGTCATCGACGTCGTAAACGCCGATTTTGTTGGCAAGTTGGCAGCGACAGACCCCGCCGTGGCTGCCGAATTCAACAAGGTCGGCACGCTCGGCGACGGCACAATTTTGAACAACATCATTTCGGCGATCCAGAACTTTTTCAAATCGCCCGGCGGCCAGCAGCTCATGGCTGCCATCATCGCGGCACTCATGAAACTGCTCGTCCCGTAGTCGACGGGATCTCACGCCGGCCTCCTCGCCCATTACCATCCACTCACACGCCGTACCGCCCGGCATTCGGCGGCAGGAGTCCTCGATGAATTTCTCGCACCTGATCTCGATGTTCCTTACGGCCGGCGGCAAGCTGCCGACGTTCCCGATCCTCGCCAAGCTCATCGCGAAATGGTCGGCCGACGTGATCGATGCCGCTCAGACCGTAAAGGATTGGTCCATCGACCCGTCCGCGACACCGACGATGTTGCAGGCGGCAATCACGACGTGGCTGCAAACGCAGAAAGACTCGACGTCGAGCCCGACGCACAAGATCCTGTTCACGTTGTTGATCCAGGTGGCCCCGCTCGCGATCAGTGAAATGTGGACCGAGCTGAACACGCAGCAGCGAGTCGCCAGCCTGCCGGAACATCACCCCGACCTTGTTGGCAAGTGCATCATCTTGAAAAACGACATTCAAGAATGCGACATCATCGCCGAGTGCGTCCACGAAATGAATCCCGTCGACCATTCGAACCTATTAGGCCTGCCGGCCTGACCCGTATCCGGTCGGCCGAGGGACGTTTTTCTTTCCACGTGAAGGGAGAGTGATCCAGTCAAGGCTCCGACACTCGGCCGGCCGGTGTTATCATCCCCCAGCAGGCCGCCGATCGGTGGGCTGTGTTGCTTTTATGGGACGTCCGTTATAATCATCGGCATGGCGATCCGCTCGATCATCCCGTTCAAACGGCCGCTCCGCATCTTTCCCCCGACGCAGGCCATGCCTCGCGTCGCGAAACGGTCGACAGCCACGGTCCGTAAGGCGAGTGCGGTACGGCGGCCCGAGCGGACGTACGGGCTGTTTGCGGCCCTCGAACTGGTCAACGATCGGTTCAACAACGTCGTCCGCGACTCTGACCTCGGACTCACCGAGCGACAATTTACCGAACTCCTGCACCGCACTTTCCCCGAACTGTACGCCTCGCCGCCTGCGCCGCCGAAGTCGACCGACACGTGCATCGGCACCCCCGACCGCGTCGCGATCTACGCCGCACGGGCCGCGGCTGGCAAATCGCTGTTCCATCCCGCCGACGTCAAAGCCGACCTTATCGGCCACCGCTCGCCGATGCTTGGCGGGTTCGTCAACCAGACCTGCTTCAAGGTCACGGGCTGGGCCGAGCCGAAGTACAACGGGCCGCCGGAAGATCCCGACGCACCGTGCCCGGACTGCGGAATGGACCTGCCGCCGAGCCTCGAACCGGGATTCTGCCACTGCGGAATTTGAGTTTTGGTATAACCGTGTACCGAAACTCCTGATCTGTGCAGAATAGCAGGGAAATTGCGGAGTCCTTCGGAACGTCACTTTCTGTTTGCAAACCGTCTAAAAATCGTGAATACTCCGGGGAATTGCCAGAACGATGGCGGCTTACCGGTGTGATTCACACGGACGAAGTCACTGGTTCAAATCCAGTATCGCCCATTAAAACCCCCGGCAATTCCGGGGTTTTTTCGTTTCTGGCTCACAAACGGACATTGAGTTTTGGTCTAAATGTACCGAAACTCGACGCCGAGGAGCCAACTATGCCACGTCCACGTAAACAAGTTCCCACCGTCGAAACGTCCCGCGGCTACGTCCGGGCCCGCTATTCCACCGACGCAGGCCGGCAGTCGGTCGTGCTCGGCAAAGCGGATAATCCCGCCGAATGGAAAGCCGCGTACGTCCGGTTATGCGACCGGCTCGCCCGCAACCCAAACGCCGTCCTGCGAACACGGGGAGAAATGCTCTGCTCGGAGCTTGCACTCGAGTATCTTTCGCAATACCGTTCGACGGTCGATCGACGCCGGATCGTCAAACGGGCGTTAATGCTGTGGGCCGGGCCCGGCGCTCCGTTCACGCTGTTCCCCGTTCGCGACTTCAAACCACAAAACCTTGAGGAATTCCAGCGGTATCTTGTCGGACTCAAGAATCCGAAACACAAACGGCCGTACACCGCGACGACGGTGAATTGCTACGTCGCCGTGATTCGCGCGGCGTTCCGGCTGGCGGTCCGTCGTGGTTGGACGGAATACGACCGGTACGAGGCCCTCGGCACGGTGCCAGGCGTCGCCGCTGACGACGAGCAGCTCCACCCGGTCACAGTCACGACCGGCATACCGCTCGACGCGCTGCGGGCAATCCGGCCGTTCATGTCGAGGCCGACGCGGGCGATCCTCGATCTGCAGCTCCTGACCGGGACGCGGCCCGGCGTCCTGTTCGGCATGACGCCGGCCGACATCATCCGCGGCGGCGTGGCGGACCTACCCCGGATCGGCGTCGTCGACCTTGACCAGTTACCCGGGAAGCCGTGGGCTTACTGCCCGCTAAAACACAAAACCGCCCGGCTCGGTCACAGTTCCGTGGTCCTTTTCGGCCCCGAGGCCCGGGATGTGATCTCGCCGTTCCTCGACGGCAGGCCGGCGGACCGGCCGCTGTTCTCGCCAGCGGACGCGAGCCGGGACCGGTGGGATGATGAACGGCGGGAACGGGACGAGTGGAACCAGCTCGTCGCGGTCAAACGGCACGAGCTGGGCGTCGTCGAGGCGAACGCGGCGGGATTCAAGATCCGGCGAGGCAGCAACAAGAAGCGAGTGGCGGACCCGAAACGGCGACCCGGCGACCGCTACGACCGCACGTCCTACCGCAACGCCGTGATCCGGGCCTGCCGGGCTGCGGGCGTCAAGGAATTCACGCCGTACCGCGTCCGGAACACGGCCCTGCAACTGGCCGAGCTGGCGACGGACTTGGACGGCGCAGCTGCCATCGCGGGACATTCCAGCGTGAACACGTCGAAGCGGTACACGAAACAAAACATCCGGCGGGCCGCACTGGCCGCCGCCGGCGTGGCGGGATTGGTGAACGAGCACGCGGCGAAGTTGTGACTTTTGAAGTCACAACGCGAAAAAATTGGAAAACGCAATGAATCGCAATTTGCCGTCGAATTGCGATTTGAACTGTTAGGAAATGCCTAATAGTTCGATTTAAGGATGGTTAACAATGTCTAATTACGACAGGTGCGGCCGGCCGCACCTCCGGAAAGTTTGCCGAATCTACTCAGTTTCTTTTCGCTGACCTGCGGAACGGTAGTGGTCGGTTGTACATTACTTGAGTTGCACGACGCCCAGGTGCGGCCGGCCGCACCTCACCGGGGAAGGATGCTCAACGGTGGGCTGACGAGGCAGCAACGGTTCGGCTCAGTCGGCGGCGAGGATGCCGCCGGCCGGGGCCGGGCTTACTTATTGGAAAATGACTTTGATGTCTTTTATGGCGCTTGCGATGGTGTGAATCATGAATGCCACGAACGTGATCGCGCCGACGACGACGAATGCCCAACCGCCAATCGGATGACGTTTCAAAGTGAATAAAAGGTTTTCGTACACGTCTTTCGGCTCCTTGCGTTTTCTTTCTTCCTCTTCAAAGTAACGCGAAAGCTGTACGGCAGTGGGTGTGATTTTGAACCACGAAAATCGCGTCTCACTATCATGCTGAACATTTTCGATGACATCGCTCGATTCGAGCACGGATAAGACTTGTGAAAAGTTTTCTTTTGAAAGCCCGATTTCTTCCCACTTTTCAGACGCATCCCAAATCGACTGGTCGTTTTCAAATCGCTTCGCAAGCAGTTTAATACATGCAACTTCAACACCATTGAAGGTGAATTGGCTCATGTCTGATTCCCTTGGCAGGAAGGCGACGGGCGGAACGAGCAGGGAATCTAAACCCGTTTCGCCCGTCGCTGTCGGCGGTTAATTACTCCGCCGTCCGGCTGTCGGGATTATATCGCTTTGATGACGAATCCGACGACAAACCAAAAAACCGCGAGCAACACCCAGAATATTCGATCGTTGCGTCGTTCGATCCGTCGCCGTTCGTCCTGCTGATCTTGATCACTCGGAAACATCGTCCCCTCCCCCTTCCCGCACGCTCTTCGGCGGCCGGCCGCGTCGTTTCTTTTTCAGCGTCGCCGGCGGCGGCGGGTCGACCGCCAACAACGCCTCGTTGAACGTCGCACACGGGACCGCCAGGGCGCGGCAGAGCTTCGCCAGTTCGAGGGCGCCGGGAGACCGAATCCCCTGTTCCCACGCAATGATCGATTTAAAAGACACCTCAGCCATTTCAGCCAATTCGTGACGAGACAATTCCGCTGACTCGCGGAATTCCCGCAGTATCGACGAAAAAAGACGAATTCCCAAAAATGCTACGATTGTAGTTGACAAGTACTACAATCGTAGCATATAACAGTAATGCCACAAACGTAGTACGGAACTCACACGGCACTTATCTTATCGCCCCTCCCACCCCGGAGCAACCATGAAGACGACGATGACCCCCACGACGGCCGAGTACACGCTTTACGCGGACGGTACGTCCGGCAAAAAGGTTGGAACCGTCATCCTGCCGGTGTACGAGGACAAGCCGCAAGCGATCGTGCACAACGACGTGATTTACCTGCCGAGCGGTCACTACCCATACAGGAATTACCACGCCGTCAGCCTCGTTCACGTCGCCACTGACAGCGAATTCACGCCGTTTGAATCCGAACCAATTTACCCGACCCTCCCCGCCGTCGAAGCGAACCCGGACCCGGACGCCGAATTCTAATCCCGTCGTTTCCCCACCCACCACTACCGCACCCCGGAGCAACCATGTCCCCGCAATCGTCTATCTGGGTCGACCGTTTGACCCGCGTCACGTTCCTCAAAGCCGATCCAGCCGGCCTGATCATGCAGGATGAATGGCACGTCGATTTCTGTGCCGACCCGCCGAACCCGAACCCGAAAGTCGTCGACCCACGCGAGGTCTACCTGACGATCCGCGTCCGCGAGACGCCCGAAGGGTTCGCCACGATGGACCCATCGACGCCCGAAATGGCCGTGAAAGCCATCGACGCCGTTGAGCAGGCCGAACAGCAGAACGACGCCCTCGAAGTCGAGACGAACGCCGCCCTGCAGAAACTGTTCACCGGCGTCGCGGCCGGACTCGTCACCGTCGCCGGGATCGCGGCGTAGTCACACCGCCCCACCGTCCGCCGGTTACGGTGGACGGTCCACGATTCATGTTCAAAGGAGCCAACCATGAACGCTGAACTTTTTCGCAAGATCGCCGACGTGATCGAAGCTGAACCGGGCTGCCATGATCAAAGAATATTCTCATCCGCTTGCGATGATGACGAACCTCTTGAAGCGGAACTTATCACCCCAGAGTCAATTCATACCTGCGGTACAAAGGCGTGTATCGCGGGCTGGGCCGTGCATCTGACGCCGAAAGAAGATCGACCCGAAGCCGAATCGATCATGGAATGTGCGGCGAAGTTGCTGGGTCTATCCGACGGCGAAGCAAACACGCTTTTTAATGGCGATTGGTCACCTCGTGAAGGCGTCACCATTCCGCAAGAACTTCGCAGAATCGCTGACCAACAATCAATTGGTGAAACGGCCACGGCGGGAGACGCCGGCACGGCCACGGCGGGATACGCCGGCACGGCCACGGCGGGAGACGCCGGCACGGCCACGGCG
>Ga0209698_10003891_pt1 | contig 16506 bp, 20 predicted proteins | sample LitLauG_LLR_2012_FD_187203 | JGI IMG/M metagenome (GOLD analysis project Ga0209698, IMG submission 187203) | Freshwater sediment microbial communities from Pennsylvania, USA - Little Laurel Run_MetaG_LLR_2012 (SPAdes) (version 2) | ecosystem: Environmental > Aquatic > Freshwater > Creek >...
CCGGGATCTACCTTCACACTTCAGGCCAGTCAGACTCTTTACGCGTCGTGGACCCGCAACACGTACGTGGTGTCATTCGCCATACCGGGTCTAAAAGGAGTAGTGGCTCCCATCTCAGTGGCCGCGGGAAACCCCATCCATCTGCGCTCCTCATCGAAGCTGGTCAAGCCAGGGTTCGTTTTCGCAGGATGGTACACGGCGTCGAGCGGCGGTCGCCTCGTTGGCAAGAGTGATGCGATCTTTCGGCCCACATCGTCGATCACGCTTTATGCGCACTGGACGGGCAACCCAATCGTCGGACTCGAGTTCTCGGACAATGGTGGGGAGGGTCACATCAAGGCTCGCACCACGCACCGTGGTCTCGCCGTGGTGATACCTGACGGCTCCCTTCTGCATCGCACGGGGTACACCTTCCGAGGGTGGGCGACCACTCCGCGCGCGTCGGTGCCGTCGGTGAGAATCGGCTCGTCCTTTGTGGTGACCCGCAACAGGATTCTCTACGCCCTGTGGCGTCACAATCTGCCAGCGTCAACACCGCAGATGCTTCTGGGGAGCGTCGGTATTTTCTCGCCCAACTCGAGTGCCCTCAGCCTCGCGATGCGTCGCAACATTGCGTCCTTGGCTTCTGGCATCAATGTGCACAATCGCACGCAAGTCCTGCTGTACGGATACGCGACGTCGGCGGACTCCGCGCGGGGCTCCTCCTTGCTCAGTTTGAGACGTGCGCTCGCCGTCGAAAAGCAACTGAAAGATGATCTCGCCAACCTGAACGACGTCGGAGTGGCGATCCGCGCCAGTGGAGAGGCCCGACTCACGAATTCGGTTCTTGCCTCATTCCGCAATGTCGAGGTGTTCGCCAACTAGGCCTCATTGACGTCGCCCACGGGTCGTCGACTATTGGACGACGCTCGCGCAGTGACGGCACTTGGTCGCGGCGGCGGGCAGATCGCTCGACAGGCACTCCGGGCACGTCTTGGTAGCCGCGGGCGGACCGAAGACGGTAGTTCCCTTGCGCGCCATGTAGACCCGGTAGGGCACGACGAGAGCGAAATAGATGACGGTCATGAAGATGACGAAGTAGACGATGGCCGAAATGAACGCACCGACGTCGATGTGCTGGCCGTTAACCGTCCAACCTAAGCCACTCGCGACGCCCGAACCCTCTGCGGCGTTCACCAGTGGGGTGATGATCGAATCGGTGAACGCCTTAATCAAAGTGCTGAACGCCAAGGCGACGACCAAACCGACCGCAATGACGATGAGGTCACCCTGGAGCAGGAAGTTCTTAAAACCTTTAATCATGTTGACCCTCTTTCTCTCGATTTCCCTAGGTGCAACATAGACCAGTGGGGCATCAGCGTCACTCCTGCGTGACAAAGGACGCCGCCGCGACGAAGGGTCGAATTTGCGACGTCCGTCCAAATGTTGTCGGATTGGTTGAGTGCCGGTGGAGGGATTTGAACCCCCGACCTGACGATTACAAATCGCCTGCGCTGCCAGACTGCGCCACACCGGCTGAGAGGTTCCTAGGTTACTGAATGTTGACCTTAGAACCCCGGGCTATCAGCCAACGCCCGGTCAAGAGTGCGCAGTGCCGTTAATCTGTGGTGGTGGCTACTACCAGAGACTCGTCCCACTCCTCTCAGGGCGGCTCGCACTACCAGCCATCACTCGGGGTCATGGTGTTGATCCTGGTGCTCTTCGTCGGCGCGACCTTCGTGGCGCTGCGATCGCACACTGTTTCTCACGCGGGGGCGAACACCCCAACGACGACCGTGCACAAGTCGAGCGCGACCACCACGACGACGATCAAGGCGACCAACGGCACTGTCGCCAAGTCGCAGGTCAGCGTCCAGGTGGCCAACGGAACCACGGTGAGCGGACTGGCGGGAACCTGGACGACGAAGCTGCAGTTGCTGGGCTGGAACACACTGCCGCGTTTGAACGGTCCCACCGAGACCGCGACGGTGATCTACTACCACCCGGGATTCTTGTGGGCGGCTCAAGAAATCGCGACGGAACTCGCGGTGCCGGCGACCGCCGCCAAGCCCATCGGCACGTCAGCGCCGGTTCCGGGGGCGACGGGTGACGACATCGTCGTCATCCTCGGCCCCGACGTCGCGAGCTAGTCGTCGTCGGGCATCTCAACGTTGAAGCGGGTGAGGGCTGCCCTCAACACCTCAACCGCCATTGGTCGAAGTTCTTCGAGGGGACGGTTGCGATGGCGGCGAACCCCGAGGTCGACCTGAGCGAGTGACGAGACGCCGAACTTGAGCGCCACGTCGATCAGCATGGCGATCTCCACGCCGTAGGCGGACTCGAGGGTCAAGGACTCGAGCGTTTCGCGTCGCGCGGCGGTCTCACCGGCCAGGGGCTGGCGCATCTCACCGAGTCCGGGGTAGAGCAGCGAGAGGATCGGTCGGGCCGCGAGCTCATTGACACGACCTCCGCCAGTGGGCATGTCGTGCAGCGGGCGCTGGTAGTACCCCTTCACGAAGTGGATCTCGGGACGAGCGAGCAGTGGCTGCACCATCCGCGCCACGTAGTCCATCCCCGGGTTGAGCACGTCGGCATCTAAGAAGACGACGAAATCACTGGTCAGGGCCGCCAGTCCCGCGGCCAGGGCCTCACCCTTGCCACTGGGGCCTTGCAGGTCGTGGACCCGAGCCCCGTGGTGTCGGGCGACGGCGTGCGTATCGTCGCTCGAGTGGTCGTTGACGACGAGCACCTCATCGACGAATCCCTGATGGTGGGTGACGGCGTCGATGACCGCACCAATGGTCGTCGCCTCATTCTGGGCCGGAATCACGACGCCGATGCTCTGGCCTCGACGCATTTCTCGTACCGCGTCGAGGTCGAAGTCGGACTCGCCAAGGGTCCAGGGTGCGTCGGGTCGATCCATACCTCGAGGATATGAGATGGGCGTTGCGCACGGAACTTGACACCACTAACGTGTCCAGTCAGAATAGTTACGTCATCAAGAGCGACTGAGGGGCGGGCCCGATGAAGTCGCGACAACCAGTGTGAGCCACAGTAACCCTGTCACACCAGGTGCCAAAGCCCGAACGATGAAAAGGGAGATCATGAGTTTCGCTACTGGCCTTGTATGTCGAGAGTGTGGTACCGCCTACCCGGCGGAGGCTCGCTACTCGTGTGAGTTCTGCTTCGGGCCCCTCGAGGTGAATTACGACCTCGCCGCCGCCCAGGGCGTCGTGACGCGCGAATCGATCGAAGCGGGCCCCAACTCCATCTGGCGTTACGGTGCCCTGTTGCCCGATCCCGGTGTCGAACCGGTGGACCTGGGCGCGGGCTGGACCCCGCTGCGACGCGCGACCCGACTGGCCGAGGTCCTCGGCGTTCGTGAGCTCTGGCTCAAGGACGACACCCGCAATCCCACCGGCTCCTTCAAGGACCGGGTGGTCTCGGTCGCCCTCTCGAGTGCGCGACGCCTCGGCTTCACGACGGCGGCCTGCGCGTCGACAGGGAACCTGGCGACGTCGGTGGCCGCGCACGCGGCCTTCATCGGCTGGCCGAGCGTCACCATCATTCCCTCGGACTTGGAGAAGTCCAAGATCGCGATGACCGCCATCTTCGGCGGGACCGTGTTGGGTGTCGAGGGCAACTACGACGACGTCAATCGCCTCTGCGTCGAGCTCGTCGCCGAGCACCCGGATTGGGCCTTCGCCAACGTCAATCTGCGCCCCTACTACGCCGAGGGTTCCAAGACCCTGGCCTTCGAGATCTGCGAGCAACTCGGCTGGACCACGCCGGACCAGGTCGTGGTGCCGCTGGCGTCGGGTTCGCAGTTCACCAAGGTCGCCAAGGGTTTTCGCCAGTTCATCGAACTCGGACTGGTCGAGGGGTCCGAGCCGGTCCTCTTCGGCGCCCAAGCCACCGGTTGTTCACCGATCGCCACCGCCTTCGCAAGTGGAGCCGACGTGGTCACGCCCCAGCGGCCCAACACCATCGCGCGCTCGCTCGCCATCGGCAACCCGGCGGACGGTCCCTACGTGCTCGACGAGGTGCGCGCCCACGGTGGCGACATCGGTTCGGTGAGCGACGAGGAGATCCTTGAGTGCATCGGACTCCTGGCCCAGACCGAAGGGGTGTTCGCCGAGACCGCCGGCGGTGTGACCATCGCCTCGCTGCGCCAGATGATCCAGCGCGGCACGATCGATCCGAACAAGTCGATCGTCGCCATCATCTCGGGTCACGGTCTCAAGACCCTCGACGCGATCGTCGAGACCGCGACCGTCACCTCCACCATCACCCCGTCGCTCGCCGCCGCGGAGGAAGCCCTTCGATTCCACCAGTTAGTGAGTGCCTCATGAGCGTGATCGTCCGTCTCCCCAGTCAATTGCGCACCCTCGTCGGAGGAGCCGGTGAGGTACCGGTCGAGGCCACCACGGTGCGAGAAGCCATCGTCGCCGTCGACGAGGCGTATCCCGGCATCGCCTTTCGCGTCCTCGACGACAAGGGCGCGCTGCGCCGATTCGTCAACGTCTTCGTGGCCGACGAGGACGTGCGCTTCCTCCAGGGGCTCGACACGGTGCTCGACGCCGGGGTCACGGTCTCCCTGGTGCCGGCGGTCGCCGGCGGCTGACGTCATTTAGCACTCGAACCCTTAGAGTGCTAATATTGACTTTGCACCAATAGCGGTGCAGTCGCACTAGGAGGAATCGCCGTGGCGAAACTAATCGCTTTCGATGAAGAAGCTCGTCGCTCACTCGAGCGCGGAATGAACAAGTTGGCCGACGCCGTGCGCGTCACCTTGGGACCCAAGGGCCGCAACGTCGTTCTGGACAAGAAGTGGGGCGCCCCCACGATCACCAATGACGGTGTGTCGATCGCCAAGGACATCGACCTCGAGGACCCCTTCGAGAAGATCGGTGCCGAGCTGGTCAAGGAAGTCGCCAAGAAGACCGACGACGTCGCCGGTGACGGCACCACGACCGCCACGGTGCTCGCCTGGGCCATGGTCCGCGAAGGCTTGAAGAACGTGGCCGCGGGCGCCAATCCCATGTCACTCAAGAAGGGCATCGAGGCCGCCGTCGAGGCCGCCGTCGAATCGCTGCACCAGTTGGCCAAGCCGGCCGACACCAAGGAGCAGATCGCCCAGGTCGCGTCGATCTCCGCCGCGGACACTGAGATCGGCCAGATGATCGCCGACGCGATCGACAAGGTCGGCAAGGACGGCGTCATCACCGTCGAGGAGAGTCAGTCCTTCGGCATGGACATGGACCTCGTCGAGGGCATGCGCTTTGACAAGGGATACATCGCCCCCTACTTCGCCACCGACACCGAGCGTCAAGAAGCCGTTCTCGAGAACGCCTACCTGCTACTCGTCTCGGGCAAGATCAGTTCGGTCCGCGACATCCTGCCGGTGCTCGAGAAGGTCATGCAGTCGGGTCGCCCGCTGTTGATCATCGCCGAGGACGTCGATGGCGAGGCCCTGGCCACGCTGGTCGTCAACAAGATCCGCGGCACGTTCAAGTCGGTCGCCGTCAAGGCGCCGGGATTCGGTGAGCGCCGCAAGGCCATGCTCCAGGACATCGCGATCTTGACCGGCGCCACGGTCATCGCCGAGGAAGTCGGTCTCAAGTTGGAGAACGCCGCGATCGAGCTGCTGGGCCAGGCCCGCAAGATCGTCGTGACCAAGGACGAGACCACCATCGTCGAAGGCGCGGGCACCGAGGAAGAGATCAAGGGCCGCGTGTCGCAGATCAAGGCCGAGATCGAGAACACCGACTCGGACTACGACCGTGAGAAGCTCCAAGAGCGTCTCGCCAAGCTGTCCGGTGGTGTCGCCGTCATCAAGGTCGGCGCGGCGACGGAGGTGGAGCTCAAGGAGAAGAAGCACCGCATTGAGGACGCGGTCTCGACCACCAAGGCCGCCATCGAAGAGGGCGTCGTTCCCGGCGGTGGCGTCGCGTTGCTGCGCAGCCAGACCGCGATCCTCGCGCTGGCCGACACCCTGAGTGGTGACGAGGCCACGGGTGCTCGCATGGTGTCCAAGGCCGTCGAGGCTCCGCTGAACCAGATCGCGGTCAACGCCGGTCTCGAAGGCGGTGTCATCGTGGACAAGGTGCGCAACCTGCCCACCGCGACCGAGGGCCTCAACGCCGCGACCAACGTCTACGAAGACCTGCTCAAGGCAGGCGTCATCGACGCCGCCAAGGTGACCCGCTCGGCGTTGCAGAACGCCGCGTCGATCGCCGCGCTGTTCCTCACCACCGAATGCGTCATCGTCGACAAGCCCGAAGAGGCTGCGCCGGCGATGCCCGGCGGTGGCATGGACGACTACTAGACCGCTCCTGGTTTGCGTTGACACCGCGGGGCCCTCGGGCCCCGCGGTGTCGCGCTTCTAGCGCCATCCCTATCATGGAAGTCATGACCACCACGCCACTCTCGCCCTCGCGCGGACTCAATGTTCTGCACCTCTTTTGTCACGTCGAGCACCCCGTCGAACGCGACGTCGTGCATCAAGCGATGGACGAGGCGATCACGGCGGGGCTCCAGGTGGTGACGACGGCGATCATGGGGGCCAAGGCGGACCTGTGCTTCATGGTGCTGGGTGAGGATCTGTGGGAACTTCGCAAGTTCCAGTCCAAGATCCAGGCCGCCGGCCTCGTGGTCTCGGAATCGTACGTCTCCGTGACCGAGGTCTCGGAATACGCGATGGGCATGCCCGAGGAGATGCTCAACGCCCGCTTGTATCCGGTCCTGCCTCCCTCGGACATGAAAGCCTTCTGCTTCTATCCGATGTCCAAGCGCCGCGGTGAGGAGAACAACTGGTTCGCCTTGCCCTACGACGAGCGCGAGCAGTTGATGCGCGAGCACGGCAAATCGGGTCGTGACTTCAAGGGGCGCGTCTTACAGGTGGTGACGGGTTCGACGGGTCTGGACGACTGGGAGTGGGGCGTCACGCTCTTCGCGGTTCGTCCCGACGACTTGAAGGAGTGCGTCTACACCATGCGTTTTGACGAGGCCTCGACCCTGTACGGCGAGTTCGGGCCCTTCTACACCGGCCTCGTCGGCGACCTGGACCAAGTTCTCGACGCGACGCTCGCCTAGAACCAAAGTAGCCTCGGCGTCATGAGTGCTTCCGCCTCGGAGAAGGACATGCGCCGTTGGGCCGAAGCGCTCTCGGGCGTCGCGCGCACCGGACTCGCCTTCACCGAGAACCAGTTCGAGCGTGAGCGCTACGAGGAGATCTTGCACATCGCCGGCGACATCAAGGCGGTGGCCGACGACGGTCGCGACGGCGCACGTGACGCGGACGCTCACGTGGTCGAGTGGATGAAGGAGCTCGGTACCGGCGTCGCCGGATACGTCACCCCCAAGGTGGCGATCGGCGCCGCCGTGGTCAATGACGAGGGCAAGTTGTTGTTGATCCAGCGTGCGGATTCCGGCGTCTGGCTCTATCCGACCGGTTGGTGCGACGTGGGCTATTCGGCGCCCGAGGTCGTGGTCAAGGAAGTCCTCGAGGAGACCGGCATCGAGGTCGAGGTCGTGCGCCTCATCGGAGTCCTCGACGGGCTGCGCCTGGGCGCGTCGCGGGTGCCGCTCTATTCCCTGGTCTTCTTCTGTCGTGCAACGGGCGGGACTCTCAAACCCCACGAGCTCGAGTGTCTGGACGCCGGCTGGTTCGCACGTGACGAGTTGCCCGCCGATACCCTGGGCTCAGAGAGGTGGGCACCCGAGATCTTCGCCGCCATCGACGGCGAGCGACGAGATGTCTTCTACGACGACCTGCGTCGTCCCGTCTGGAGAGGTGAAGAGTGACCGAAGTCAACACCGCCCGGTATGCCTCGGAGGAGCTGTTGGCCGAGGTCAATCGTTTGCTGCCTCAATTATCCTCGTCAGCCCCTGCCATGACGATGGAGCAATTGACGGACTTCCTCGACTCCAGTGCGATCACCTTATTTCTCGCGACGCACGAGGGCCGCACGATCGGCATGCTCACCCTCGCGATGTTCCCGATCCCCACGGGGATCCGCGCGTGGATCGAGGACGTCGTGGTCGATGCCGATGCGCGAGGTCTGGGGGCCGGGGCTTTGCTCACCACCACCGCGATCGAGCACGCGAAACGACACGGCGCCGTCACCGTGGATCTGACCAGCCGACCGGCGCGAGAGGCGGCTAACGCTCTCTATCGCAAGGTGGGCTTCGTGCAGCGTGAGACAAACGTTTTCAGGTACTTGGTCGAACCTTGACGACCATCCATACTCTCCGCTGGATTGAAATGACGCGGGCGCCTTTTGCCAAGTCGATGTATTGCGTGATGTCGCACCCACGAATCAAAGGCAACAATTATCTTCTCGATAGAGGCTAGCTTCACCTAGAAGTTCAGGAAACCCGAGCGAGAGTGGCGACATGGGATCTGCTGATGAGTCAGACTTCAACTTTGCCGAGATGTCAACGAGCGGCCTCAAAGTGTTGGAGAACGGTCTGCCTCACGTCCCGCGTCAATTCAATTCTGAAATGGCCATCCCCATCGCCTGTTGGGAGGGCCCGAAGTGGGCGGCCGTCCTCTTCCTCAGTTACGCAAAGAATGACGACGGCCATGCGACACCCAGAGCCATTCGAGGAATTTTTCGACGCGATGAGACGAATTGGGTTCCACTCGAACATTGGTCAGGGTCAGGATGGTCGCACGATCCATTAGTGGATGCAGATTCGATCAGTGACCTTGGCGGGCGATGCATCTACGTTTCGGGTGGTTCGTATGGAGAGCCGCCGCTTGAAAGCCATCCGGCAATCGTTATGAATGGACGCCATTCACCTGTTGTGAAAACAATCGCGGTCACTCAAAATGGGCTGACCCAGTCGGTGGCCGCCAACGGCCTCTGGGGCGCATGGATCGTGAGTTTGACAGAGTGGGCGCCATACAAAGTCGCTGCTCTTGACAAAGATGGGAGCGAACTCCAAATAATCGAAGGGCCGACGCCATTGCCAAGCGGGGCACGAATGGAGTGAGCCAAAAAGATTGAAGAGACCACGGTCATCGCTTCGAAATGCTTCAGTCAAAAATCTGGAAACCAACGTGTATCGACTCAACCTTGACTGAACGATGTGTCACGAAGTGTGATAGATAGTTGCCATGCCGGGAAGGCTCTCGCAATCGATCTCATTTCGACTCGACGCTGAGTCGCAGCGCCACCTCCGTGCGCTGGAGGCTTCCGGACTCACCCGCTCCGAATCCATTCGAGAAGCGCTTCGCTACGCGGCTGAAGGGCTGACGCGTCGTCAATCGGTCCGACGAGAAGCTGAGATGATCGCAGCTGATCAGCAGGACCGTCTCGAGATGCAACAAATTGCTGCACTTATGGAGTGCCTACGTGGCGAGGGGTGACGTAGTTCGGCTCTTGCCTCACGCGCGCTCGGATCATGAACAACAAGGACCGAGGTTCGGTGTGGTCATTCAGAGCAATGTGCTTGCGCCTTTGTCGACATTTCTCGTGGCGCCGATATGACAGAGCGCCACTGCCGCGACATTTCGCTCAGAGGTGACAATTGACACTCAGCCGACACGTGTCCTTCTCGAACAGATGGCCGCTGTTGACATCAGGCGAACAAGTGATTCAATTGGCCGTCTTAGCGTGGAAGAGATGTGGGCCGTGGATGAAGCCCTTGCCCTGGTTGTGGGTCTCCATATTTAGTCCATGATCTCGCATCGCCTTTCTATGAAGATGTGACGCTTGACCAACGTTCATAGATTCTTGGTCGAAAACAGAAACCACGCGCGCCGACGCGGTGAGGCCGTAGCCACTCCTCGTGGTGGGGAGCGTTGGGCGATTGATGATGCGCGGGATCGCGTATTCACTCTCGATGGAAGAGGCTGTTGAACCCCGTGCGCATCGAGTCAGGGTGGCATTGGACTACTGTCGTCGCCATGGCAATCACCCCTGACGATAAAGACTGGACCTGGGTACTGCATCAACCCTGTGGGGAATGTGGTTTTGACGCTCGGCGTATGGACGTGGCGACGACTCCCTCATTAGTGGTTGAATTCACGGATGCCTGGCAGGCGGTCCTGAGGCAGCCCGACGTCTCGACGCGCCCCTCACCTGACAAGTGGTCGCCACTGGAGTACGCGTGTCACGTACGTGATGTGTTCCGCCTCTTCGGGACCCGACTCGAGTCCATGATCGACGAAGACGGCGCCCGATTTGAGAATTGGGACCAGGACAAGACCGCCATCGAGAGTCGCTACGACGCGCAAGACCCGCTGGTCGTGTCGCACGAGATTGTCGAGGCTGGCAGCGAACTCTCTCGTCGATTCGCTCGCGTACACGGAGATCTCTGGCACCACCGCGGGATCCGCTCCAACGGCAGCGAATTCACCATCACGACCTTCGCCCTCTACTTCGCGCACGACCCGATCCATCATCTCTGGGACGTTCACTCGCCCTACGTCTTCAACCCCACGCCTTAGGAGTCGAGGCGACGACGTTGAGGGTGCCTGCGGACACCCGTGACCGTCGCTGGACACAGAGCTCGTGCATCGCGAAGAATATCGGCGGATCATTCGTTAGGCGCAATAATCTCTGTTCCATGCCGTCGTGGAGCCACGTCAAGAGCCAAGAACCTGAATTCGCTGAGCGAGTGGAGCACCTCTTCCAAGTAGGTCGCCACAAGACGATCGCGACGTTGCGGGCCGATGGCTCTCCACGCATTTCAGGCATCGAGTGTGATTTCGTGGACGGCGAATTGACGTTCGCTTCCATGTCGGACGCTCGCAAACTGGGCGACTTACGTCGCGACGCACGGTTCTCTCTTCACGGGCCCAGTATCGATCCCGAAGTGGGACGAGAAGCCGCCTGGCCCGGCGAGGCGAAGATCTCCGGCATTGCGGTGCCCGTCGTGACCCCGGGACCGAGTGTCGACGGAGCGTCCGATGCTCAGGGCTTCGTCGCCGACATCAGGGAGGTCGTCGTCACCCACCTGAATACGGACGCGACCAAACTCGTCGTCGAGTGGTGGACACCCGAGGGGGGACGCCAGCGGGCCGAACGCGACTGACGGGTGGCGCAGGGCGACCCGCCGGATTACGGATTCTTCTGCCGACGGCGAGCAAGTCGGTTCCGGGTGAACATTTGGATCGCCGTGCCCACCACGCAGTCGAGTGCCGCGATGGGCACGCTCGCCCGCAGGAGGAATCGGGCCCAGGCGAACCAATACGCCAGTGACACGGCTGCCACCGCGTTGTGCGAGAGTCGTCGCTGACCGAAGCGCTTCATCACCCCAGTATTGAGCATCGACGCCCGAGAGACACCTTGGCCCCTAGGGACCTTCGATGCGGCGCACCGGTTCAGTGGATGCTGCTGATACGTTCATGGCGGCGCCAGGCGGGTGTACCCCACCGAGGAGTGAGGTAGAGCCGCTCGCCCAAGCTGTCAAAACTCCGCCACCAACTCTCTGACGGCGAACTGATCGAGGTGTTACGGGGCATTTCGCGAACGAACTCTGGCGGGCGACCAATGCGCCTCGCCGAGGCCCAAATAAGGATCCGGCGATTCGTGGTCACCACGTATCGCGTCGTTCCCTGCCAGAGCGTGAGGCTCAACGCCAGCAGGACCGCGCAGACGGCACCGACGGCGAAAACGATCTCGAGCTTGTGCCCGAACGACTCGAAGAAGATGGAAACGGGAAAGAGCGAGAAGAGCCACGCCGGGTGGTACGTCTGAGCGAAGGTGATCTTCTCCACGTTCTCGCCCGGCACCAACCGTGGTGACGCCATCGCGAGAAGCTTCTCCCATTGCCGGTCACTGATCACGGTGCTCCTCGCAGGTCTCGATCATCACCGCCACCCGGCGTCGCCGCCGAGGTTAGTGCGAATCTTGCCCGACCGCGCAGCGGTGCCGTACCGGCACGGCGACGGCGCCATGGACCGGGCCCGGAGCACTAGAGTGACTCGTCACGCCACGCAGGGGGAATGATGGACGCATTGAGCGTTACACCACTGATCGGACGCCGCGTCCGCCTCGAACTATTACGGTCCTGCCACGTGCCCGACCTCGTGGTCGCCGCCACTCAGGACCGCCGCACCTTCGCCTACACCGTGGTTCCCGGCGATGAGGTCTCCATGGCGGCACACGTGACGGGCCTCCTGGAGGACTACGACCACGGTCTCGTCGTACCCTTCGTCCAGGTCGACGTCGCGAGTGATCGTGTGGTGGGCATGACGAGGTATCTCACCATCCGTTCGCGTCCCGGGGAGCGATTTCCCTTCGCCGTGGAGATCGGCGGCACGTGGTTGGCGGCATCGGCCCAACGCTCGGGTGTCAACACCGAAGCCAAATTCCTCCTCCTGCGTCACGCCTTCGAGGAGTGGGGTGTCGCCAGGGTCGACCTCAAGACTGACGATCGCAACGAACGTTCCAAGGCGGCGATCGCGCGATTGGGAGCGACCTTCGAAGGAGTGTTGCGCCACTGGCAGCCCTCGCAGCTGGCGGGCGAAGAATCCCTCTACCGGGACACCGCGATGTTCTCGATCATCGACGCGCAGTGGCCGAGCGTCGCTGATCGTCTGGCGGTACTGATGCGCTGATCAGCGGTCTTGGACGCGGCGTTCGCGACGACTCGATAAGGTGGCGGCGTCCAATGACGTGGGAGGTGCCATGCAAGTCAAGGAACTCGGCCACTTGGTGCTGTACGTGCGTGATCTGTCGGCGTCGGCCCATTTCTACCGCGACGTCCTCGGTTGGCGGCCCATTGCCGACGGTTCCCAGGGCGCCATGCCCTTTCCCGCCGCGGCGTTCAACGCGCCGGGCGGACGCACGCACCACGAACTGCTCCTGATCGAGGTCGGCCCACAGGCGGCCGCGCTGCCCGCCGGCCGGCGCGTGGGTATGTACCACTTCGGACTCAAGATCGGCACGAGTGACGACGAACTCCGCGACGCGCTGCGCGTCTTGCGTGAGAATGACGTCACCGTCGTGGGAGCGACCGACCACGGCATGACCCACAGCCTCTACATCACGGACCCCGACGGCAACGAGATCGAGCTCTACGTGGATGTGCCGGGCGTCGACTGGGAGGATCCACAGTTGTGGGCGGCGCCGGTGCTGCGGCCACTTCGCCTCTAGAGCGCACGGCCGGTTGGTGAGACGTTGTGGAGATTGTGGAGGAGTTCGAATGCACGTCGATCGCCGCGTGGGCGTCGTGGTTGGAGAAGAACCACGCCTCGTCAACCGGCGTGTGGCTCGTGACGCACAAGAAGGCATCGCCGGAGGCATCGCTGGATTACGACGAGATGGTGTGCGAGGCGCTGTGTTGGGGTTGGGTCGATTCGAAAGTGGGGCGCGTGGATGAGTGGCGCACGAAGACCTATTTCACTCCTCGACGTCCGACGAGCGCCTGGTCGACATCGAACAAGCTGCGCGTCGAACGTCTCGTGGCCGAAGGTCGAATGAGGGGTCCGGGCCTCGCCGCGGTACAGAGGGCGAAGGCGTCGGGTCGCTGGGCGTAGGCGACGGGAGAATCCTTGGCGCTGTTGGTCCGACGTCAGCTCAGGGCGGCGGAATGGCTGCGGCGGCGCCCGTAGTACTTGCACGCGAGGCGCGGGCTCATACCCAGGGTCTCACCGATCTGTCGCCAATCGGCGCCGAGGGCCCGCGAGACGCGCACGAAGTCGACCATCTGCAAGTGGCGGATGTCGACGACGTTGTTGGCTCGCGCCAGTGACTCCAGCATCCCGTTGCGCGACGCGACGCGAGAGATGATGTCGAGAGGGATGCCGACACCCCTCGTTTCAAGCTGTGGCTCACCCATCTCTCAATGCTATGCAGACCGGTTGGGAAAGTGGTGGGAATTGGAGAAGTTTCTTGTGTGAACCTCGACGAGGCGTGGTGAGCGGTGCGCGACCCGACGCTGAGTGACGAAGGGGGGACCCCTATCGTGGTGAGCGGGGGATTCGAAGAACGAGCGAAACGCAAGGCCCTATGACATCACCCGACGTGAAGGAACGACTCGAACCGGCTCTCGTGCGTGCCGCGGTGGTCGTCGTCCTCGGCACCATCATGGCGATCCTCGACACCACGATCGTCGCCGTGGCTCTGCATCGGCTCAGCATCGATTTCCATTCGACGGTCAGCACCATCCAGTGGGTCACCACGGGCTACCTGCTCTCCTTGGCCATCGTGATCCCGCTCTCGGGTTGGGCGATCCACCGCATCGGGGCCAAGCGGGTCTACATGATCTCCCTCGCCCTGTTCCTCCTCGGATCGGTGCTGTGCGCCTGCGCCTGGTCGGCCAATAGTCTGATCGTGTTTCGCGTCCTGCAGGGATTCGGCGGCGGCATGATCATGCCGGTCGGCCAAGCGATCATGGCCCGCACCGCGGGCCCGCAGCGCATGGGCCGGGTCATGGGGATCGTCGGCGTCCCTCAATTGCTGGGCCCGATCCTCGGCCCGGTGCTCGGTGGCCTGATCGTGTCTAACACCTCGTGGCGATGGATCTTCATCGTGAACGTGCCGATCGGTCTGGTGGCGCTCTGGCTCTCGCGCACCTATCTGGCGCCGACGCCGGGCGACGGCGGTCACCGCTTCGATCTCGCCGGATTCTTGTTGCTGGCCCCGGGTCTGGCCTTCATCGTCTACGGGCTCTCCGAAGTCGGGGTGGTCGGAGGTTTTCACGGCCGCCCGGTCTGGTTCAGCCTGATCCTCGGTCTGGCCCTGAGCGCCGGTTTCGTCGTGCGTTCGAGCACCGCGCCGGAGCCCCTGATCGACCTGCGTCTCTTTCGCGACCGGACGTTCTCGCTGGCCGCGATGGGCATCTTCCTCACCGGGGTGACGCTGTACGGGACGATGTTCCTGCTGCCCCTCTACTACCAGATCGACCGCGGCGATGCCGCCTGGAAGGCCGGTTTGATGATGGCGCCCCAGGGCATCGGAGCGGCCCTCGTGATGCGCCTGGCGGGATCGCTCGCCGACAAGCACGGGCCGCGCTTCGTCGCGGCCGGTGGCATGGCGGGTCTGGCGATCGGGACGTTCTTCTACACGACGGTCGGCGCGCACAGCAGCTACCTCCTCCTGGGGCTGGCCCTCTTCGTCCGCGGCGTCGGACTCGGTTTTGGGATGATGCCGGTGGTGGCGGCGTCGTATCGCAATCTCACCCACGCTGACGTGCCCAAAGCCACCTCGGCGACGAACATCGTGCGTCAGATCGGCGGATCGCTCGGCGTGGCGGTCTTCGCGGTGGTGCTCGACACGCAGATCTCCCAACGTCTGGGCTCGCGCACCGCTGTCGCGATCCAGAACGGCGTGGCCGCGCCGAGCGCGACCCAACTCGAGGGCATCGCCCGAGCCTTCGGACACTCGTTCTGGTGGTCGTGTGGCACCTGCGCCCTCGGCATCATCCCCGCCCTCTTCCTACCGCGCACGCCGATCGTGCGTCGCGACGTCGCAGTGGTGGAGCCCCTCGGCGTCGAATAACCGCCGCACCGCGTCGATTACCGTGGACGGCAATGACCCGCTCGGTTGCCATCCTCGCCTTCGACCAGATGGAGGCTCTCGACTTCGCGGGACCTTTCGAAGTCCTCACGACGGCCAGCCGCGTCGCGCAAGGTCGCGGTCTCGCCGCGCCCTTCGAGGTGTCGTGCGTGGCGGATGCGCCGACCGTGCGGGCCCGTGCGGGTTTGACCATCCACGTGGATCACCACCTTCGCGACGTTGCCACGGCGGACATCGTCGTGGTCCCTGGGGGAGTGACCAGCGCCGCCGAACGCAACGTGGTGCTGACGACGTGGCTGTCCGCCATCGCCGCGCGGGCGCAGATCATGGCGTCGGTCTGTACCGGCGTCTTCATACTCGCCGCCGCGCGCGTGGTCACCACGCACAACGTCACCACGCACTGGGAAGACGCCGATGACTTGGCCGCGAGATATCCCGATCTTCGCGTGCGTCGCGACGTTCGCTGGGTGGACGAGGGTTCGGTGGTGACGAGTGCGGGCATCAATGCGGGCCTCGACATGTCGCTGCACCTCGTGTCCCGCCTGGCGTCCGACGACCTCGCGGTCGCGACCGCGCGGCAGATGGACTACGACTGGCGGCGATGAGTTGCGACGCGGCCACTGAGCAAGGAGGATGACCCATGACCATCGTCACGGTGTTCCGTAGTCGACTTCGCGAGGGCGTGGACGAGGACTACTCCGTCGTGGCCGACCAGATGAGTCGCCTGGTGCGCGAGATGGACGGCTTCGTCGATGAGACCTTCTACAGCTCCCCGGGCGGCGAACGCGTGACGATCGTTCGCTTCCGCGATGGCGCGAGTCAACGCGCGTGGGCCAGTCACCGTGACCACCGAGCCGCACAACGGCGCGGTCGTGAGGAGTTCTACGCCTGGTACGACATCTCGGTGAGCGAGGAGACGTACGCGCGCACCTTCGACGCGTCGACGGGTCCCTGAGCGGCCGTGGGGCCGCCATTGCACGCTCACATCTTGTCGTAGGTCGCCTGGACCAGAAGTTCGAGCAGACGGTCGATCTCGCGGGCGGTCTCGTCG
>Ga0209698_10003892_pt1 | contig 16504 bp, 10 predicted proteins | sample LitLauG_LLR_2012_FD_187203 | JGI IMG/M metagenome (GOLD analysis project Ga0209698, IMG submission 187203) | Freshwater sediment microbial communities from Pennsylvania, USA - Little Laurel Run_MetaG_LLR_2012 (SPAdes) (version 2) | ecosystem: Environmental > Aquatic > Freshwater > Creek >...
GATATAGGTCGAGACCTGCCCGCGCCCGAACACCGCGACAGCAGCGGCAAACGCCTCGAAATAGCGATCGAGCGGGACCTGCGCCTTGCCGGGCATGATGCGGGCGCGTATTTGCGGGGTCACGGCTTCGAGGTGCATGCCGAGCGCGTCGATGCCGGACTGCTTCATGCGGACGAACCAGGCGTCGTCGTCGGGCGGCTCGCATTGGCCCTGAATCGGCAGGTCAACGGCGGCCTTTACGGCTGCGGCGCTCTCCGCAAGGATCGCGGCGCCGCGGTCGCGCCCGGGCGGCGTTCCGGTCGTCATCACCATGTGGGACACGCCATCGAGCGCGACGGCCACCTTGGCGACTTCGGCCAATTGTGCGGGCGTCTTGCGCTCGACGGTGCGACCGGCGGCGAGCGACTGCCCGATGGCGCAGAACCGGCAGGTCTTGGTCCGGCTTTGGTAGCGGATGCAGGTTTGCAGCACGGTGGTGGCGAGAACATCGCGGCCGTGCAGTACCGCGATCTTCCAGTACGGAATGCCGTCGGCAGTGGTGAGATCGTAGAACCGTGGCCGCACCGGAAAGCTCACTTCGCCGAGCGCCACGCCGTCGCGGCTGATGCGGCTGCGGCCGAGATCGTCCGGCTTCTCGACGAAATACGGGCTCGCGAAGGCGGGCGCAATGTGGACCGGCACCATGACGGTGGTACCTTCGATGGTCATCGCCTTGTGGTCGGACGGGCAGGCGCCGCCGCGGCGGCTCTCGTGACCCGCCTTCGGATCAACGAGCCGGACCCCGCAGGACTGCAACTCGTTGATCAGTTGCGCGGTCGGCATCGCTATCGGTATTGTCGGCTTCATCGGGTGCAGTCCCAATCGGGGGCAGGGCAACGGCCGCCCCGATTTCCATCGGGCGCGCCGGACGATCATTGAGAACCAGGTGGAGAAGTTCGGGGCGGGCGTAGTGGCCGACCGAGTCCATCATGCGCTTGCGCTTGACGATGAGGCCCATGTCGAGATCGGCGAGGAGCATGCCCTCGCCTTGCGTCAGCGGCGGGACCACATGCGCGCCGTCCGGCGACACGATCGCCGTCATGCAACCGCCGCGCAGCGCCTTGCGGAGCTTTTCGTCGGGCGAGATTTTTGCGATCTGCTCCTCGGTGAGCCATCCGGTGGCGTTGACCACGAAGCAGCCGCTTTCAAGGGCGTGGTGCCGGATCGTCACCTCGATCTGATCGGCGAAGATCGGCCCCACCATGGAGCCGGGAAACTGAGCGACGTGAATTTCCTCATGCTGTGCCATCAGGGCGTAGCGGGCGAGCGGGTTGTAGTGTTCCCAGCAAGCCAGCGCGCCGATGCGCCCGACAGCGGTATCGACCACCGCAAGGCCGGCGCCGTCGCCCTGTCCCCAGATCATCCGCTCATGAAACGTCGGCGTGATCTTGCGGCGCTTGAGGACCAGGCGGCCGTCGGCGTCAAAGATAAGTTACGCATTATAGAGCGATCCGTGGTCGCGCTCGTTGATGCCGAGCACGACGACGATATCGTGGCGTCGCGCCGCCGCCGCCACAGCCTCGGTCACCGGCCCGGGCACCGCCACGGCATTCTCGTAAAGCCGGATGTGCTCGGCGCCGGTGAGAACCGGAGGATGCACGAAGGAGAAATACGGATACCAGGGCACGAAGGTCTCGGGAAATACCGCAAGATGCGAGCCCTTCCCGGCGGCCTCCGCAATGGCGTCGAGCACCTTGGAAACGGTTCCGCCGGACGTTTCGAGGTCGGGGGCGATCTGCACCGCCGCGGCCCGGATGCTGGATGTCTCTGCCATCTTCCCCTCCCTCATCCGAGGTCAAGGGCCGGCGCGTTCCGGCCGCGCCGGCTCAAGAACGTCCCGACGCCTAAAGCGTCCAGGTGTTAATGATGAAGGCGTTGTCTCTGCGGTGCAGCAGAATGAGGTCCAGCACATCGAGCGGATTGATCGGCCGGATTCCGGCGATGAGCGACGGCTCGCCATGCCCATAAAGCGCCTGAAGCGCGAAACGGCAGGCATGTGGTTCTCCTTGCGCGACAGTGGCGTGGAATTGGAATTAAGAGGTGGCTCCCTTCGACGGGCGGTAAGCGACGGCGAATTTGCAAGGGACGTGGCAATGGCCGGCATGCATATCCATTCATCAAAACCGGTCATTTTGCGTTCAATTTTGCAGTCAATCGATCGCAATCGTGCTCAATGCGACATCGCCGTCATCACGGGATGAAGATCAAAAAGGCACCATTCTGCTGATACTCCAAGCACGACGCGCTTGACTATTCATGCCGCGATACTGGTGGAATATTGATCGCGGTGCCGCCTGGTTAATCTCGCAAAACAGTCCGCAACAATATACAGTCAATTAATACGCGGTCATTGACCGATCGGATTTTGTTTGCCCTCGGATACGCGGCCGATCCGCTTCAAGTCCGATTAAATCGGAGCACAACCGGCAAATGTCGGACTGGGTACCGAATCTTGCGACGAGCGACAAGCCGCGCTACCTCGCCATTGCGGATGCCATCGCGGAAGACATCCGCAACGGGCGCCTTGCCACATCCGATCGGCTGCCGCCTCAGCGCAAGCTCGCGCGCCGCCTCGATGTCGATTTCACCACCGTCGCCCGCGGCTACGTCGAGGCGCAGAAGCGCGGCCTGATCGAATCCCATGTGGGGCGCGGCACTTTCGTGCGCGGATCGGCGCGGCGCCGGCACAGCCCGATGGCGCGCCATCCGGAAATCGTCGACCTGTCCATGAACCTGCCGCCCGAGCCGGACGATTCGGAACTGCTCGACCGCATGCAGGACGGGCTCGAAGCGGTGGGGCGCGATCTCGTTTCGCTGCTGCGCTATCAAGGATTCGGCGGCGTGCAGGCCGACAAGGATGCGGCCTCGAACTGGCTGAGCCGCCGCGCCCTGGTGCCGCCCCAGGACCGACTGTTCATTGCGCCGGGCGCGCATCCGGCGATCCTCGGCATACTGGGCCTGCTCACCAAGCCGGGCGACGCAATCCTTTCGGAAGCCATCACGTATCCGGGCGCACGTTCGATCGCGGCCCAGCTCAGCCTCAAGCTTTTCGGATTGCCCATGGACGACGAAGGCGTCGACGCCGATGCTTTCGCGGAGGCCTGCGCGCACCATGCCCCCAAGGCGCTCTATCTCAATGCCACGCTGCTCAACACCACGACCCACACAATCTCCGCACCGCGGCGGATCGCCATCGCCGAGGTCGCCCGGCGCTTCGGAATTCCCATCGTGGAGGACGACCCTTACGGCCTTCTGCCGGCCGGCGGGCCGCAGCCCTTCGCGGCCATCGCTCCGGAACTCACCTGGCATGTGGCGGGGCTCGCCAAATGCCTCGGTGCCGGCCTGCGCATCGCCTATGTGGTGGCGCCGGACGTGCGCTCCGGTTGGCTGTTCGCCTCGTCGGTCCGCACCGCAACCGTAATGGCCTCGCCCGTCACGGTTGCGCTTGCCACCCGTTGGATCGCCGACGGCACCGGAGACGCTTTGCTTGCGGCAGTGCGCCGGGAATCGATCGAGCGCCAACGGCTGGCCGCCGCGATCCTGCCCACGGCCCTGCCGAACGGCAGCATCCGCACGAACCCGTTCGGATTCCATTTATGGATGTCGCTGCCGGAATCCTGGACCCGATCCGCCTTCGTCGGTCACATGCGCGCGACGGGGATCGGCGTCGTCGCCAGCGACGCCTTCGCGACCGAGGGGGCGCCGCCCGAAGCCGTGCGGGTCTGTCTCGGCGGCCCCGCCGATCGCGCCGCCGTGCGCAGCGCGCTCGAATTCATGGCGCACGCCCGGGCGGAATCCCCGACGCTGGCGTCGACATTCTTGTGATCGAATGCTCGGCCGCCGACGCCCCCCGATGAATGCGAATCTTGAGAAATCATCCAGGGCCGGCTCGCCGGAAAGCTCTTTGATCCTTCTTTCCCTCGCCTGACCAGCCGCGACGATTTCCCCGAACAGCAGGCGCAATCGGCGCCGTGGGAGACTTTCAGCGATGACAGCGGCTCGGCAGTTTTGAAGATACATATGCTTGGTCGGCGACGCGGTTTCACATATTGTTAAGCTGCGCCGATTCAAAGTGGATCGAAAAAGCCGCGGACCGGCCGGATTTTGGCGATCGGACAGGAGTCGGACAGGGCGGAACTGCGAACATGAAGTATCAATCGTCGCCTGCCGGCCCGGCATCCGGTGCAGAGCCCACGCGGCGGAAGCTGTTGCTGCAATTTTCCGCGTTGGCACTTGCAGCGCCCGGAGCCGTTTCGGCCGTGCGCGCCCGGCCGACCGATCGCCCGCTTGTCGGCGCGCTGCGATGGGATGCCTGGTACGTGCCCGGCTCCGAACCGACGACCGCGATGGAACGCTCGCTCTCGCCACCGCAATACCAGTTCCGCCTGCCGTTTTTCGCGCGCCGGACCCCCGACAACCATGTGTCGCTGCCGGCCCTCTCGGCAAATCTCATGGCGCTTGAAATTGCGCAGGCCGCCTATGCGGGATTGGATTTCTGGGCGTTCGTGGCCTATCCGCGCGAAAGTCCGATGACGGTCGCATTGCGGCAATATCTTGCAGGACCGACACGCCGGATGGGCTTTTGCATGTTCACACAGCTCGATAGCTGGGGAACGGCCGGCGCGCCGGCGCCATTGAGCGAGGAACATATCGCGCTGATGAAGCACGAGGCCTATGTCCGGGTTGCGGATGGCCGGCCATTGTACTTTCTCGGTTTCATCACCGCCGCAAGAGCCAATGACAGATGGCACGATCTTGCCGGCCTGCGTGCGGAAATCGCGCATTTTCGCTCGCGTTCGCTCGCGGCAAATGCCGGAAATCCCTACATCGTACTCGGCGGCGCGCCGAAGGAGATCGTTGCCCTCGCACCGATGCTGGATGGCGACGCGGTCGGCGCCTATGCGATTTCCGACGGCCGCGGCATCGGCGACTACGCGGCGCTTGTTCGCATAGCGCAAGCCGGATGGCAGACTTTGGCCGGCGCGAATCTGCCGGTTGTTCCCACCGTCATGACCGGATGGGATCGGCGGCCGCGGGTCGAGCACCCGGTTCCATGGGAGCACCAGCAGCGTCCCGGCGCCGGTATGGAATATCATTTCGGTGCGCCGCGGCCGGAGGAAATCGCCGCGCATCTGCGCCGTGCGATTGCCTGGATGCAGGGCCAGCCAGCCGATCGCCGCGCGCCGGCGGTGCTGATCTATGCGTGGAACGAAAACGATGAAGGCGGCTGGCTGGTGCCTACGCTGCCCTGCGATACGCGGCGGCTCGAGGCGTTGCACGGCGTCTTGACGCAAAACAGGCACATCCGGCCACCGGGCTGCGCCATCGCGCCATGAAACTACATCTTCACCGGAAGATTGTTGGCGCGCAGGAAGTCCACATATTGCGGATACAGCGTCTTATATCGGTTGTTCAGCGCCGCGGCGTCGACCTTGTCGTACAGTGCTTTCACGTCGACCGATTTAAGATCGACGATATTGACGTAAGGCAGCCCGAGAAACCGGCACATTTCCTCGGTCCTGGTGTCGTGGCAAACGACGCACGCCGGCACGCCATGCTGCAATGCGACCATGTTGCCGTGGAATCTGTTGCCGAACACGAAATCATAGCCGCGAACCGCGTCGATCCAGTCCGCGACGCAGAAGAACACCCGCAGGTGTTCGCCGGCCCAGCCGCGCACCTTCGCGTCGTCGGCGACACCGCGAAGAAATCCGCAAATCTCATCCAGCGCGGCGTTCGCGCCTTCATCCGGCACGCGGTCGGCCAACGTGATTTCCGCGTTTTCGCTCTGAGCGATGAAATCGGCGTCCCAGGCAATCGCCGCGCGATAAATCCCGCGAACGATTTCGAGCATCTTGACCGCGTCGAATGCATGCCCGATCACGTCGCGCGAAGCGTTGACCGAGATTTTTCGCACCTGGTCGAAATGCGGTTTGGTGAATTCCGCGACCGGAGCGCCGCGCATGTAGTATGAAGGGCAGCCCGTGACGGTCACGTTGCGGATGCCGCGCCGGTCGAGAACCTGATGAGTGAACGGGCCGCGAACCCCGATGCTGACGGCGCGCTCCGCGACAACCTTCAGAAACCGCTCGGTGCCGGGCAGCAGTTCGATATCCGGGTCGTAATTGCGCGCCTGCGCGCCCAGCCCCACGATCGCAACCGGGAGATCGGCCTTTTCGATGTAATCCGCCATTCCGCCGAAGTCGAATGCGGGAAACAGGAAATTGGCTGCCGCGATCACGAACATGTCGAAGCGCTCGTGGACCTCGCGCGGGTCGACTTGATAATTCCACGAAATATCGCTGTAGGCGATCTGGCCGAGCAGCGCGTGCGCGATGATTTGATTTCCGGTATTGCCGCCGGTCCGCGCAAGCTTCGAAATCGGATCCTGGCCAGGCTCCGGCGGAATTTCCGGGGTCGCACCCAAGAGAAAGATGTTCAAAGCCACGTCTCCTTGTCCGACGCCGAGAGGAAACTGCTCGCGCACCGAAGCGCCGGGCTTGTCCCGGCGGATGTCGTCACGCCGGCAAATCGGTGAAACGCGCAGGTCGTCGAACATTCCAGCTTCGCCCCGACACACTTAATGGACGCCTAACAGGCGATTATTTTCCGCCCACGAGTTGCTTCGTCACTTCGTCCCTATAGCGCGATTGCATTGTCAGCACCGCCTTCGGAAGCTTGAATCGTCGCCGGATTACGTCCTGGACGGCAGCGATCTCGTCGACATGGGTTTGCGCCTTCAAGGCGTGCGTCACGCTTTGGGCGTGCCGTCGGTGCACATTGAGCGGATCGGCGAGGTACGCGATCTTTGCATCGGGCGTCGACAGGCACTCCAGATAGATTCGCCAATCGCCCGCCATCCGGTACTGCGTCAGTTCGTTGTGGCAGGCCGCAAGGGCGCCACGTAAGGCGTCGCGCCGCCACACCACGGAACTGACGTTGAGGATGGTATTCTTGACCGACAGGAATCGGACGATGAACTCCGTTCCGGTGAATATTTCCGTGCGCGTGAGGGCATTCGGCTCAAGCGTCGCGAAATAGGGTTGGTAACTCGCATAGAGAGGTGCCCCCTCGGCGTCGATCGATCGGGAATCGCAGAATCCGCACCGGATGGAGGCGTCGGCGCGCATCAGCGCCAACATGCGCGACAGGAACGGCGGCTCCGACAGATCGTCAGCCTCGGCGATCCAGACGAATTCGCCGATGGCGATTTCGACGCCCCTTGCCCATTGGGCAAAGACCGATCCGGAGTTCGTCTCGTTGATCACCAGCGTCACATCGCGTTGCCGCTTTTCGGCGCTGGCCTCGATGGCCGCAATGCTGTCGTCGGTCGATGCATCGTCAAGAATGATGATTTCCTCGACCGGATGGGTCTGATCGAAGATGGTGTCGAGCCGGTCGTGCAGGCAGTGGGCATAGTTGAAATTCGGCACCACGACCGAGATGGCGGGAAGCTGCGGCAGCGCCAGCCGAAGCAGATCGCGAACATAAGGTGCAAACGCGAAGCGTTGCTCACAGGCTTCCTTGGCGCGCGTGCGCATATGCTGATCGACCGCGCGCGAGAGGACGCTGTCGAGCTTCGCCGCCAAAGCCGGAACGTCGCAATAGGGCACCACATAGCCGAGTCCGCTTTCCTTCAGCACCTCGGGAATTCCGCCCGACCCGTCGAACGCAAACACCGGAACTCCGGCCGCCATGGCTTCGAGCGCAACAGTTGGAAACGGGTCCTCCCGCGATGTCAGCGCAAACGCATCGGCCGCGGAGAAGAAGGCGTTCACGTCGTTGCGATAGCCGACCATGTGGAATGTACCCGACGCCTTGGCGGCGTCGATTTCCGCGGCCAGCCACTCCGCAAGACCGGGATCGATGTCGCCGACCCATGCGCAGTGGACCCGCGCTCGCGACCGCCCGGCAAGCCGCCACAGTTGGAGGAACAGATCGAAGCCCTTGCGCATATCGGCGTAGCCGACCCCCAGAACAAGCGGGGAATCGAGCGCAATGCCAAGCTCATCGCGCAGCGCCGATCCGGCGTCCGGCATGGCAGCGATGTGCTTGTAGATGCCTTGCGGCCGGATCACCAGTTTCTCCGCAACCGGTATCTCCAGCGCGCCCGCCACCTTGTCGCGCACGAACGCCGCCGGGAACACGACGTGTTTTGCAGCCGTGATTCCGGCGCGGGCTTTGTCTTCCAGCCGCTTTTCGCGCAGCAGCCGAGGCAGTTCGTGCACCAGAAGAACCGTATGGAGACCGCGCGCCGCCAGCATGGCGGCCGCATCGCCGGCAGCGGTCGTATTGACGATGGCAGCGGCGAAGCCGCGCTTCGCCAATTCTCCGATTTTTCCCGCCAGCGCCTGCCCGCTGTTGAGAACCGTGAGGGGGGCCACCGCTGCGTATTCTTCTTCCAGCCGGCCCCCCGCCAGCAGCAGAAATTCGACTTCGACCCCGAAAGCGTTGCGCAGCGTCCTTCCGACGTTCAACAGAAGATGCTGCGCGCCGCTCGGAAAAGCGTCGTGTCCAACCAGCAGCACCTTGGAACGCGCCGCATCGAGGGTGAGGCCCGCAACGGCGCGGCCGGTGGCGTTGAGATAGGCCGACCCGAAGTGCAAATCCGGCTCAAGATAGGCCCCCTCGCACCATTCGTTCCACGCATTGATGCAGACGATCGGCTCGCCGAAAAACGGATGGCACCCGGCCCTTTCGATCAGCGCGGACAACCACGCCTCGTATTTGGCCGGAGTCGATCCATGAATGACCAGACCGGTGCCCTGGCGCCGGGCGTCGTTGTCCCAGCTCGGAACCGCGGTCTTGATCAGCGGAAAATCCGGAACGGTTTCGTCAAGCGAGTATTTGACCACGTCGTCGAAACGATAGACCTGGCCGCTGAAAGTGTCGTCGAGGCATTGCACATCCCGATTGATGCTGGGAATGTCCTTGGTGACCTTGTGCGGCGGAAATTCGATCGCTCCGTCCAGGCCATGGGGGCGCGGGTCGTAGTCGTCGAAGCTCTGACTCATCACGATGATCGGATGCTCTGCGAACCTCTCCGCAAACAGCCGCCGCCACCGCGCAATGGCCCTGCCGGTGTCGGGAATCAGGCCCGGCCGGTAGATCATCAACAGCGGCCGGCCCTGCAGGCGGATATAGCGGGGATCGCGGAAGTGCCGGACATAGTCACTGAGCAGCGCTTCCTCGTCCTCACCGAGGTAATCCTGCGAGATGAGAACCTCGCCCTCCATGCCGTCCCAGCGCCGGGTCCAATTTTCATTGGCCCACATCAGGCAGAACGGCATTTCGATGTCGGGCGTCCTGAGAAACTGCTCCAGCGGCCTTTCCAGCAGCCGTTTTCCGTTGAACCAGTAGTAATAGAAAACGAATCCATAAACGCCCGCAGCCTGCGCCAACGCCGCCTGCCGGCGCATGACATCGACGTGATCGAGCGAATAAAAGCCGAGATCGCGCGGGATGCGCGGCTGATAATGATCCCTGAACCGCGGCAGGCCGCGCCCGATGTTGGTCCACTCCGTGAATCCGGCGCCCCACCATTTGTCGTTTTCCGCAAACGCGTGGAATTGCGTAAGGTAGTTGACCAGAACCTTGGCGCGCGGTCTCGCGCTCGACGGCAGCGGGCGCAATTCCTCGAAATGAGCGCCGGATCTGGTGAAGCGTCTGACCTCCGCCGGGACGGTCGCTTCGTTCTCGGGCGCGCGGCCGAAAAAGCCGCCCTTGTGCCGGTTCTTCAGGTAGTGGACCAGCGGGTTCTCGTCGGCTTTTCCTTTGAAGTAACGTTGGACATAGAACCTGGTATCGAACTCCGCCGACGGGTTGCGGCCTTCCCGATATCCCTGAAACATGAAATGCTCGAACGGGTCGACTTTCGCATCGGCAACATCCTGATAGGTTTCGAGATAGTATTCGGCATCGAATTCGGGAATCGGGCTGTACGCACCGATGCGATGCTTGAGATAATGAGACAGCGCGTTTTGATCGGCCGGAATGTGGTATTTATCGCGATACCAGACCGGGTCGAAATAGAGGTTCGGCCTGCGGCCTTCGCGCTCGCCGAATTGGGCGTAGTGCAGCAAGGGTTGAACATCGAGCGCCGTTACGTCCGGATAGGTCGCAAGGTACCATGCCGGATCGAAGATCGCATTCGGCTGGCGGCCTTCCAGATAGCCGTGCAGAAAGAAGTGCTCGAACGGATCTATCCGCGCCTCGAGAATGTCCGGATATGCCTGCACATAATAATCCTGGTCGAACAGGCCGATCAAACGGAGATATTTGCGAAATTGTTTCAGATCGTTCGGCGATCCGGTTGACTCTGTCGCATCTGCCGGTTGCGACGGCGGCGTCTTCTCCTTCGCTGCTTTGAAGGCCGTCACGCGCTCCGGGTTGTTTCCCTGCTTTTCGTCGGATAGCTGGGCGGCGTTTGAGAGAAAATTAGACATGCTGCGCTACGCTATCCATGGTCAACGACGTGATCGCCATCGGGGACGATCGGCGATTGCCCCGACGGTATCTTCGACTTCTTACAAACCGGTGTGTAGCCGCGGATGACAAACCGTTAAATAAACGCAAAGCATCGTTGCCATCGCGCCCGCCCGTTGTGCCGCGGGTAGTTCAGCGGAGGATCATGGACGCTCATGAAAGCTGTTCGTCCTGACAAAATCGAGATTTGCGACGCCTTGGTGTTTTCCGACCGCAAGCGCGTGTTGAACGCAGGATCGGGGCGGCCGTCGGGTCGCAGCCTGCATCCGGTCTTTCGAAACGCGGCCTGGCGGGAGGTCCGGATCGACATCGATCCCGGCGCAGTTCCCGACCTCGTCGGTTCGGTCACCGATATGCGATCATCCGTTTGGTCCGGCAGCTTCGATGCGGTTTGGTCGTCTCACAGCCTTGAACACCTTCATACTCATGAAGTGCCAAGCGCGCTTGCGGAGTTCCGGCGCATTCTCAAGCCGGACGGTTTTGCCCTGATGGCGTGCCCGGACCTGGCGGCGGTCGCAGCCATGCTGCTGGATCGCGGTGCGGAGCATGTCGCCTATGTTTCCGCCGTCGGGCCGATCGCGCCTCTCGACATGCTGTTCGGTCACTCCGCGTCCATCGCAAAGGGGAACGGGTATATGGCGCACAAGACCGGGTTTACGGCGGCGCGGCTTGGCCGGTTGCTGCTCGAGGCCGGGTTCCCGACAGTGCTCGCCAGGACGGAGAATTTCGAATTATGGGCGTTGGCCCTGATGCCCAAGGCCGACCGGGCCGCGATCGACCATCAGTTGCACGCGGTCGATTTCGGCATATTCGACGGTCCGGCATGCGGGTGACCGACATGCATTTGTTCCAGGTGCCGACGCCGGAGATCGTCGATGTGGGGTGAGCGGTCCATCGCGCTCGAAAAGGAGGCATTGCGACGGCGCATCTATGCGCCGGCTGCCTATGCGCCGGTCCGTGACACGGCGGTGGTTCCGGTGGTTCATTCGGAGGCCTATCGGCTGGCCGCATGGTTTCCGCTCGCGTGGCGCAAACGTGGGCCGGAATTCGAATTGGTCGGCGTGAGGTCTCTGCTCGACGACCAGCGCACCCAGCCTCCGGCCGCGCGCGCGCTGCTGCCGCTCATGCTTCATGCTTATCCGTTCGTTTTCGATCCGAAAATTCCGCCGGATAATCATAGTCCAAGAATGCTCGACGATGTCTTCGCCGATGCACCGACCGACGCCGGGGCTTCGATAACGACCGCCAACGGCAAACTGTCCCGCGCCACCATCCAGCGCTTTCGAATTCTCGACAGCCTCGCTGTGGAATTGTGCACCACGCGGGCAATTGGCGCATCGCTTGCCGATCGCGAACTGTTCGAGCCGTGGGAACTGAGATTCGATATCGAGGGTCGGCCGGTCGGGATTTCCGGGCTTTTCATCGTGCGCCAAAATGCCTTCGTTGACGGGATGTTCGCGCCCGTCCTGGAGAAATACGGCGCCCCGGCAGCTATGCTTCTCGGGCTGCACCGCGTCTCGCTATTTCGTGCCGGACTGCTGCTGGCTGCCGCGCGAAGGGCGCTGAAGCCCACACCGGCAGGATTTCAGGATGACAATGCTCATTCCCCTGCGTGAGGTCTCGCACCTCGGTCTGGTGCTGCCCGCCGTTGAGGTGGGGATGGCCGATACCGGATGGCTGCCGGTGAGCCATACGGAACTTCATCTCGCCAGCCTCTATTTTCCGATTGCGGTCCGCTTCGTGGATGGCAAGCCGTCGCTCGGATTGATTCTCCAACCGCAGTATCTGAAATATCCAGCGATCGATCCGTCCGGCAAATGGCGGGGCGGGTACCAGCCCATCGCGCTGCGCTGCTTTCCGTTTCAATCCGGCGGGATCGGCGCGGACCCGCTCGGCGACATCCTGATCGCATCGGGTTCTCGCCATCTCGTCGCCGCGGGCGGCACTGCGTTGGTCGACCGCCGCGGCGAGCCAAGTCCGCTGATACGTGAAATCCATCGCTTGTTCAGGCTGCTTCGGGAAGGTCTGGAACACTTCGCCGACGCTCTTGATCAGTTGCTGATCGCCGATCTCCTGGTTCCGCTCGACATCGCGGAAACAAATCAGCAGGCCCCCGGCACGCCGCCATTGTATGTGGTGGACGGTTCGCGATTTCTCGAAGTCGACAAGCGCGCCCTCGGCGCCATGGCGCGTCATCGCTTTACGGCACTCGACATCGCGGTCACATGCCTGTCCTCGCAACGGCTATTGCGGGACCAATATCGACCGGCCGGCCCGGCGGTCGCCGCAGCGAACCTGCAAGCGCTGGACGCGGCCGTTCCCCCTGGCAACGCCTTCGGTCTTGAGGGGGTCAACCTGGTTCTCGACGACGGCGAAATGATTTCGCTGGCCGATATCGACGCCATGAAGCCTGCGTAGGGCGGGTTCTCTTTAACCCGCCATTCCATGCGAGATGGCGGGTTAAAGAGAACCCGCCCTACGCAGGCTGCCGTGCCTCGTTCGGTTCCCGGCCGCGGACCGCCTCACCTTTCGTGCATGGATTTTGCCAGCCGGTTTCGCAGCGGAGCGGTCAGATAGGACAGCACCGTGCGCTCCTGCGTGCGAATGATGGTATCGACGACCATCCCGGCGGTGATCCGGTCCTGCAACTCGGCCGCAATCGATGCGCGATCGACCGCGACCTCCACGGCGAAATACGGCAGCGCCTGACCGGAAGGGCCGGGCGTCGGATCGATCATGCTGTCCTGCGATATGCTGCGCACCACGCCGTCGATCGGATTGATAACGAATTTCATGAATTGCGGGATGCGGATATCGACCTTCATTCCGGGCACGATCCGATCGACGTCGACCGGCATGACTTTCGCCCGCACCACGAGAATATCCGACTGCGGCACCAGATCGAGGATCGGATCGCCCGGCCGGATCACGCCGCCGATGGTGAAGACCCGCATCTGCTGGACCGTGCCGGTCACCGGCGCCTTGATGTCGACCCGCTGTCGCGCGTCGCTCGCGATGACGGATTGCTGCCTCGCATCGCTGATGGTCTTGCGCACGTCCGGGATGGCGTTCGCGGCCTCCTGGCGATAGTCCTGACGCGCCTGTTCGATGCGGGCGCGCAGTTCGCCGATCTTATCCCGGCCTTTGACGATGTTGATCTTGGCGGATTCGTATTGTCCCCTGGTTTGCATCTGCTGTCGCTCGAGCGTCGTGACCCGCGGGATTGCCACCAACCCTTTGGCCAGCAGCATCCGCAGGTTCGGAAGCTCGATGTCGATCGAGTCGAGTTGCTCCTGGGCGGTGTTCTGATCCACGGCGGCCTGTTCGACTTCCCTTTCAGCCTGTGCGATCTGCTTTTCCAGAACATCGATGGCGCGCAACAGCGATTCGCGGCGATTGTGAAACTGGCCCACATTGTCCCGCATCGCCACCGCCACCAGCGGGTCGTCCTTCTGCAGGAGGACCTCGTCGGGAAACCGCACCTCATCCAGCATGTCCCGCTGGGCAAACAGCCGCGCTTCCATGGCAAGCGCGATTGCCAGTTCCTCGCGATACGTCTTGTCGGTTGCCTCGCTGCGGGTCGGGTCGAGCCGGAGCAGCACATCGCCTTCGTGGACGAGATTGCCGTCCCGGGTCAGGATTTCGGACACGATGCCGCCTTCAAGATGCTGGATCGTTTTGCGGCTGGTTTCCACCGCGACCAAGCCATCCGCCACGACAGCGGAATCGAGTTTCGCGAATGCCGACCAGCCGCCGAGACCGACAAACGTCGTGGCGATGACGGCGAAGCCGATCCGAACCATCCGGGGCCAATCCGTCGATGCCGCCGGCACCGCGATCGATTCAACCTGTTCGACCTCCTTCGTCATGACCGGCGGCCCTCGGCGCTTCCCGCGACGACGGTCAGCGGCGGCGTCCCGGTGAGCCGCGGAATTCTGCCGACGATCTGATCGCGGCTTCCGAATGCCTGGACGGCTCCGGCATTGAGAACCAGAACATCGTCGCAATAGTTCAGCGTCGTGAGCTTGTGGGTAACGATGACGACAGTCGCCTGCGTGGCCCGCAGCTTGTGGATCATATCGAGAAACGATTGCTCGGCGCGGGCGTCGAGGTGGGAGTTCGGCTCGTCGAGGACGATGAATTTGGCGCCGCCATAGACCGCGCGCGCCAACGCGATGCGGCTGCGTTGCCCGCCCGACAGGACGTGTCCGCCGGGCCCCACCTTGGTGTTGTATCCGTCCGGCAGCGACCGGATCAGGTCCTGGATGCCCGCGAGGTCTGACGCCGCGATCACCTTGGACGGGTCCGAAGCCGCTGCGGTATCGAACCGCGAAATGTTTTCCGCGAGCGTTCCGGGCAGGAGTTCCACGTCCTGGGGCATATAACCCAGATGGCGGCCCAGTTCGTCCTCGTTCCAGTGCGCAAGCTCGTGGTCTCCGATCGCAATGCTGCCGGCGCGCGGCGGCCAGATGCCGACCAGCACCCGCGCGAGACAGGACTTGCCGGCGCCGCTCGGCCCGACGATGCCCAACGTCCGCCCGTTTCCGAGCGTGAACGAGACGTCGTTCAACACCGGCCTTTCGCCGCCCGGCGCGAAGGCAAAAACGCGCGCCACCACCAGGGGGCCGGCGAGCCGCGGCAGCGACATCTTCCGGCTCCGCGTGTCGATGCCGCGCAGCACGTCATCGAGACGATCGAGTGCCGCCATGGCGGCGGAATACGTTTTCCAGTTCGAAATCACCGAATCGATCGGGCCAAGCCCGCGCATCAGCAATGTCATCGCCACGAACGTGTTCGTCGGCGTCACTTCATTGTTCAGGTAAAGGAGCGTCCCCACCGCGGTGATGCCGATCATCTGGCAGGATCGCGTGAATTTGATGATGTAGGTGAATATGTCCGACCATGCCGACGCGGCGGCCTGCCAGCCGAGCATCTTCCCATGAAGTTCGTACCAGCGGTCGCGCAGCGGCGGCAGCATTCCAAGCGCTCTCGCGGTTTCGACATTGCGCGAAACGGCCTGGCTGAACTCCAATGTTTTCATCGACATCTGCTGATAGCGATGCATATCTGTTTTTGTCAGGTAATGATTGAGCAGCGTCGCCGCGCCGGTGAACACGATGAGCAGCAGCGTGATGAAGCCGAACATCCAGTGAACCATGGCCATCACCACGATGAAGAGCGGCGCCCACAACGCGTCGAACAAGGCCGTCAGCATGTTTCCCGACAGGAAATCGCGGACGGTATTGAAGTCGGCGAGAAGGTTGGGCGAGCGCGCCACCCGCGCGGCGCCGTTCGCCCGATGCAGCGTCTCGAACAGAACGCGGCTGAACCGCTCGTCGATCGCATTACCGAGCCGCGAAAGGGCCTTCTTGCGAACCCATTCAAGAATGCAGAACATCACGATCAGATAGGTCGCGATCACCGCCAGGACGAGCAGCGTATCCTGGCTGCGGCTGTACATGACGCGATCGTACATCTGCTCCACAAAGATCGGCGAAGCCAGATAGAGAATAGGGCTGAAGAAGCTGAAGCCGAACAGCGTCGCATAAGCGGGCAGCAGCGGCCGCAGTTCGTTCAGGATCGGCGACGACAGGGGTTTCCTCATGGCAGCTTGTGATCGCCGTCGGTGAATACCAGATCCTGGACGTGGGACGCCGTAACGGTCTGGCCGTCGGTAAAGTGAATAACGGTGACGCCGCCTGCGGTATGAAGCGAGGCAATGTCGGAGGAGGCGCGCGTGTCGAAATCGATGACGTTGTGGCCACCGCCGCCGTCGACCGTATCGTTGCCGGTGTGCAGGTCGATGTGGAACACATCGTTGCCGGCGCCGCCGAACAGCGAGTCGCCTCCGGACCCCGCATAGAAGACGTTGTTGCCGGAGCCGCCGTCGAGCAGTTGATGGGCGCCGTTTCCGGCATACAGCACGTCGTTGCCGGCGCCGCCGAACAGCGAGTCGTGGCCGCCATTGCCTCCCCACAAT
>Ga0209698_10003893_pt1 | contig 16504 bp, 6 predicted proteins | sample LitLauG_LLR_2012_FD_187203 | JGI IMG/M metagenome (GOLD analysis project Ga0209698, IMG submission 187203) | Freshwater sediment microbial communities from Pennsylvania, USA - Little Laurel Run_MetaG_LLR_2012 (SPAdes) (version 2) | ecosystem: Environmental > Aquatic > Freshwater > Creek >...
CCCCCAGGACCGTCGACGCCAAACCGACCTTAGGCGCAAGTAAGGTTAGGGGTGGCCCGCCCGCCCTTTCATGTATCTCCCAGCCTGTAGCTAATACCCGTTCCCAATACGCTGACCGCATTCTGTTTCCGACCGAAACAGGCCGAAACAGGGAACCGGAAGCGCCTTCAAGGCCACGGCGGGGCTCGCGACGATGCGGACCGCCGCGGAGGAAGTGGCGGCCGGTATCGGAGCGAAGGGGACTTGATTGGAACGCGGATTTCTCGCATTCCCGCCGTGGCCTAGGGTCATTTGGGGAGGTCTCATGTCGAAGAGGGATCTGGTTCGCGCTTTGCCGCTGCTGCTGGCGGGGTCGCGCCGCGGAGGGTGTATGCAGGACTGCAGAGTTCGGAAAAGAGGAATCCAGTACGTTGCCCCGGCATTCGCCGTGGGCTTGGTGGCACTGATGTTCGCGGGCCCCGCCTCGGCGCAGAGCTTCCGCGTGCAGTGCCCGACGAGCACGCTCACGCACCCGGTGGCAGCGAACAACAATGCGGAGCCCGCGTACAGCGGGCCGACCCAGTTCGGCACGGTCACCGCCCCCCCCGGCAAGACCGGGGGCTACGTGACGCCGACGTCTAACGTCAACGGCGCCATCAAGTGCCAGCAGATCTCGGGCGGCGACGGTTACTCGACGATGGCCGACGGCACGCAGACCTTCATGTTTGCTTTCGGGCCGCTTTCGGGGCTCGCGGACGTTGCCGCCGGGCACCCGGCTACGCAGTTCCCGAGCGCCTTCGACACCATTTATTCAGGCACGCTGGTACCGGGTGACCCGGCGACGACCGACGGGGCAAAAGCTGGTAATGCTCCAGGGAATGGTGGCACCGCAGCGGCCGCGCTCACGTGGAACGGTGCCGTTGGACTCGCGCTTGATACTGTACAAACGGTGACCGTGGCCAACCTGCTCGAGGGCCCATTTCCCGCTACGACCCCAGTCACCACTGCCGGGACCTGCACCGCCACCCCCACCGCTAACACGGTAACAGCCTGGACGGATGCTCCTTCGGGCTTCGTAATGGGACAACAAGTCACGATCTCCAATACCGTTGCCGAGGGACCAACTCCCACGCCACCGGGCTACGCAGGTACCTGGACGATTACGTGCGTTTCTTCCACATCCGGCATGAGTCCAGATGGATTCAACGAATATCCGTTTCAGTACATCGACACCACGGCAGGACTGCCGTCAGATACCGGCAATGATGCTGCAGCCATAGCCTCTACACCGGCGGCGCTCGACGGCCACGTCGATCCCCGCCCGATCATCAACGTCGGCGTGATGAACGGCAACATCCCCGCCCCGCTGTCGCAGCTTGACGAGGACGACGAATTCTTCCTGACGCTGACCAACGTCGGGATGATCATGCGGCCGGACCTGTTCGAGCAGCACACGGTCCACTTCCACGGCTATCCCAACGCTTCCAGCTTCTACGACGGCGTGCCGGACGCTTCGGTGGCCATCAACATCGGCGCCAGCTTCACCTACTACTACCTGGCGCCTGACGCCGGAACGTATTTCTGGCACTGCCACATCACGCCGCCCGAGCACCTGCAGATGGGCATGGTCGGTCAGCTTCATGTGCGCCCGCGGCAGGACCGGGTGCCAGCGGGGGGGAGCCTGTACACCTATCTCGGCTATCAGAACGGGATCGGCCTGCCCACCGGGACAGTTGCTGATCTGCGCACGGTCTGTAACCCCGGCACGGACATCCTGTGCTCGGCCACGATGCCCGCTGTTCCAAACACGGTTACGGCCAACAGGTCGCTCACGAATCCGACGAGCGGATTGCAGGGGACTGACTTACTCGGCAACCCACAGCGCTACACCTACAACGACGGCGACGGTTCGACCGCCTATGACACCGAGTATCCCCTGCAGATGCACGGCTTCGACCCCAATTTCCATTTCGTGGGCATGACCTTCAACCCGGAAATATTCGTGGATATGAAGGACAAATATTTCCTGCTCAACGGGCGGAGCTACCCCGACACGATCGCGCCCGGTCCACAGGCATCGATGTCGAGCGATGGACAGCTCCACTACTCGCAGCCGATGCCCGCCATCATCAACATTCCAGTCGGCGGGAAGGCGCTGCTGCGCATGGTGAACCTGTCGGTATCGGAATATCACACGCTGCAATCGCTGGGCGTTCCGATGAAGGAAGTCGGGTTCAACGCCAAGCTCCTGCGCGACCAGGCGGGACAGAACACTGAGTTCTACACCAACTCGATCACCCTCGGCGGCGGCGAGTCGCTCGACGTTGAGCTGGATGCCAGCGATGCTACTTGCGCCGCGACCATGGGCGCGGGCTGCGGGGCAAAGCTCTATCCGGTGGGGACCTATTATCTCTACAGCCCCCAGCTCGACCATCTCTCGAACGACGCCGAAAACTTCGGCGGCATGATGACCGAGGTCCACATCTGCAACAGCGTCACCGGCGGCGAAACCTACGGGAATGTTTGCAACTAGGAAACGGCGGGGAAAGCGACCATGAACAGAGCGATCTTGAAGAGCGGACGGCTCCTGGCGCCGATGGCGTTGCTGATAGGCCTCGCGGCCACGGCTAATGCCGCGGTTCCCGGCATAAGCGGAACGGCGTTCAACCTGATGGCGGAACCCGCCTTTATCAACCAGCCGGACGGAGAGTCGATTTACTCGTGGGGCTACGGTTGCAGTAGCACGACGGGGAACACGTTCGTTCCGGCGGCGATCCAGCACCCGTTTTGCAACACGATGCAGGTGCCGGGCCCCACCCTGGTCGTCACGGAGGGTCAGACAATCACGGTGACGCTGACCAATAAGCTGCCCGCGCCGGTCGGCAACACCTCGATTCTGTTTGCGGGTTTCAACGTCACGACCAGCTGCGGCGCGGCGACCTCTCCCAGCGGCGTTCAGGGGCTCTTGACCTGCGAAGCCGTCCCCGGCGGCACGGTGACGTACACCTTCACGGCCTCCGCGCCGGGGACGCACGCCTACTACAGCGGGACGCAAGGCGACCTGCAGATCGAGATGGGGCTGTACGGCGCTGTCGTCGTTCTTCCCGCGAACGTCCCAGCCAACTGCGACGCCGGGTATCACGCCTTGAATTCGACGTCGAAAACGACCTGGGGCGAGCCCGATTTTCGCCTGGCGCACGCGGCCTACGACCATCCCGGGACCTGCTACGACCGGGAATACCTGTTCCAGTGGGCCGAGATGGATCCCCGGATTCACAAGCAGGCGTTGGCGCAGGTTACGGCGCTGGCCGGCTGCTCGGCCGGAGCCGCGGGATGCAGTCTCGACGTCCAGACCGAGCCTTACCATCCCGCCTACTTCCTGATCAACGGGCGCTCGATGCCGGATCTGATGGATCCGAACTTCGCGGGCGAGTATCCGCACCAGCCCTATAACGGCAATCCCCACACGCATCCCGGCGAGCTGATGCTGATCCGAACCATCGGCCAGGGCCGGTGGCAACACCCCTACCACGAGCACGCGAACCACGTGCGCATCCTGGCACGCGATGCGAACCTGGTGTTGACCTCCACGCCCGCGACCGGGTGCCCCACCACCGCTACCGCACCTGGTGCAATCGCTTCGGCACAGGGCTGCGTCGCCTATTCGTCCGGTCTCTCCGGAGACACGCCTGTAGTGGCACCGGGCCTCGCCGGGCTTTTGATGTTCAACACCGACACCACGCCGGGCGAATCGTTCGATGGCATCTTCTACTTCACCGGCAGGGGATTGAACTGGGATCCGTACGGTCATCGGCCGAATCCCAACGCGCCGCTCCCCGATTCGGACCCTAACGCCTCCCTTCCCTGCACTCCCGACGTGAACGGGTACAACTCAGGCGCTCCTACGGCGCTGAACTTCATGGAGTGGTGCCAGGACCACAACAAGCCGGTACAGGCGAACCCCTTTGGCGATGTGCCGTCAGGCGGCCCGGTCACGCTGCCCGATCCCAACGTCTTTACCAACGGCGCCTGGTACGGCGGCAGCCCCTATCTCGGTCCGGATGCGTCGCTGCGCGGCAATGCTCCCGCCTGCGTGGGCAGTCCCTACGGCATCGCGAACCCTACGACGCCCAGCGGCGGAGTCGGCACCACTACCCCTGCAGTCGCCACGGCGAACTGCACCAACCTGAACCCCGCCAACCTGCAGCTGAACCCCGCCAACGAGCGTGGCTGGGCGTTCATGTGGCACTCGCATAACGAGCGCGAGATCACGACCAACAACGTTTTCCCGGGCGGGATGCTGATGATGTTGCTGGTCGATACCCGGGAATTTGTTATCGACGAGAATTTGTAATCGACGAGAAACGGTAAGCGGCAAGCACAACGGCGATCGGCGATCAGAGAGAAACGAACCATGCATACGAACCATTTCACAGCGACCCTGAAGGTCGCGGCCCGAGTACTCGCGATTCTCTCCTTCGCGACGACGGCGGCGTACGCGCAGCAGGTGATCAACCTGACTGCCGCCCCTGCCGCTGCGACCATGCCCGATGGCTCGGTCGTGCCGATGTGGGGCTACAGCTGCGGTGTTCTCGCAGGCGGTGCCACTACTGCGACCTGTGCCGCGCTAAACCCTGCGGCAGTCACGACCGCAGCCAGCACCGGTGCTGCAGCCGTAATGAACGGCTGGTCGCCCGTGCTAATTACCGTGCCGGTTGCCACTAGCGGGGCGACCAGCTTAACGATCAATCTCACGAATAATCTGTCGTTCACACCGGCAGGGGCCACGACGGCGAATGCGATTCCCACCTCCATCGTCATCGTGGGACAGGTGGGCGGCGGCCTCGGGAATGTGGGGCTGCGAACCACCACGCCAAGTCCCAGCCACGCCAACGTGCAGAATTGTCCCTCCTGGTTTATCGCTGCCAATGCTCCAGGCGTCCCCTGCACCGGGCCGACCTCGGGCGTTACGACCAATACGCCGCCGAACCAGGCGAACCGCGTGCAGTCGTTCAGCACTGAAGTAGAAGCGGTGAGCGCGACCACGGCGGTGACGTGCATGCCGGTGACTACCGGCACGGCGACCGGAGGATGCGCCGCACTGACGTGGAGCAACCTGAAGCCCGGTACCTACCTGCTCGAATCCGGCACGCATCCATCGATTCAGGTGCCGATGGGGCTGATCGGCGTGCTGGTGGTCACCACCCCGCCCTCGGGGACTACAGGCACCGCTTATCCCGGAGTGACCGGTGCTACTGCTGCGACTACGGTTCCCGCGGTGCAGTACAACGCCGAGCTTCCTCTGGAGTTCAGTGAAATCGACCCGGTGCAGAACAGCGAGGTCAACACCGCTGTCAATACGGTTGGTTTCAGCGCGACGAGGGTGTGGTCCGGCTTGCCGGTCGATCCGCAGGGTAATCCAGGCTGCGGCAACCCGGCGTCAAGCACTTATCACACCTGCTACCCGCCGGCGGTGAACTACACGCCCTTTTACTACCTCATCAACGGCGTCGCGTTCAACAAGACCAATGCGGGGGGCTCGCTGTTCGCGGCGACCGCAGGCGTTGGCACAACCGGTCTGCCCGTCACGACCGGAATCACCGGCACGGTTTTAGTTCGCCTGGTGAATGCCGGCCTGCGGATGCACGTGCCTTCGATCGTGGGATCGCAAACCCAGGGTTTCAACGGAGCAGGCGTGGCCGGCCTGGTCAGCGGATTCACGTTGATCGCCGAAGACGGCAACCCTGTGCCGGGCGTGCAGGTTCTGGGCGCTACCAACGTTCCCGCGGCTCCCCGCGTGCAGACCGACGTTTTTATGGCCGCGGGCAAGGTCTTCGACGTGATGGTCAATGTGCCCGCCACGCCCACCGGCGCTACGGCGCCCCCGGCTCTTCCCATCTTCGACCGCGAGTTGAGCCTGTCGGGCAACTCTTCGGACCGTGACGCCGGAATGGTGGCCTATATCGGCGTCAATAATGCCGCGCTTCCGATTGCGGCAGGCACGGGTATGTTTGCAGCCGCGCGGGCTAACCCCGATACCTACAACTCCATGGTTGCGGGGCAGCCCTTCAGCGTGACGGATGTCTCCAAAGGCGTGATCGCCAACGACGTCAATGTCTATGGCGTTGTGCTCCTCTCGGGCCCGAGCAGCGGCACGCTGAGCTGCAACGCGCAGCCGCAGAACACGGTCGCAGGGATTTGCAGGAACGGTACCTTCACATACACCCCCACGGGCACGACCGCGACGACGGATAGCTTTACGTACTGTGCAAACACTTCCGCGGCGACGATCGCGGCCACCGGCTGTCCTGCCGCTCTCACCGGCATGGTGACCCTGGGCGCTTCGAACCTCAGTGGCAGCCCCACCGCGATCCCCCAGGCCTACCCGGCCACATCGTCCACCTATATAAAGATTCAGTCGCCCGGCCTGCTGCTTGGCAACTCAGACCCGAGCAGCCTGCCTCTTAACGTTGTCGTTCCCACCACAGCGCCGACAGTCACACTAACGGGAGTGGCTGGGACGCCGACCCTGGTTATGGACGCCAAGGGTGGGTTCGTGTTGTCGATACCGGGTAACACAACGGGTGGCACAGCTAGCTTCCCCTACACGGTACAGAACTCCCAGGGAAGGATGTCTACCAGCGGAACGGTGACCGTCACCTTCCCGGCCCCGAGCAATCTGCAGGTCTACGTGGTGGATGCCGCGGCGTATCAAAGCAACGGCTGCAATCCCCTCTCGGCTGCGAGCAGCTCCGGGCTAACTTGCGGCTCGACGGTACTGCCTTTGATTACCGACTACCGCTGGATCATCGAGGAAGACAAGACCTTCTGGGTCGACCCGAACTGCACCACCAACACCAGCGCCACCACGCCGGGTTGCCCAGCAGTTGTGGCAGCCGGAGGCACCGTTCCGACCTTTGGGACGAACTTCCACGCCAGCAGCATGCCTTACGTCGCCCAGGGCTGCACCGGGCCGCTTTCGTGCGAAGCCGGCCAGACGATGTTGGTTGGGGGAGTGCACGTCCCCGCGGTTTGCGACCTGGGCAACGGCGCCTGCCGGCCCGACCCGATTTGTACGGCTCTGCCCTGCTTGACAACCGGCGGCACTACGCCCTCGCTGCCGAGCTCGATCCATCTGGATCCGACCAAGCGCTATTACATCTCGATATTGCCGGGCGACGCGGGCAACCCGTTCCCTGCCTACACGATGGCGCCCAATTGCTTACCCACCCCGTACAACTCCACGGGCACTGGCCTCAATACGAACTGCGGCCACACCATGGGCGGCGCTCAGGTCCCACCGGCCTGCAACATCTTCCTCGACACCACTCTGCCACCGTCCACCACTTCCGTCTGTAGCCCGACCACCGCCGCGGCTTTCGCACCGGTCATTGTGAAGGTGGCGCCCACTCCGCTTCCGACGTCGAAGCTTTCGGTCATCGTTTTTGAAGACGACTTCCCCCTCAATGGCGAGCAGGATGGCGGGGGCGGAAACGGCACGGTTGCCCCCATCGAGCCCGGTCTGGGCGGCTTCGAGATCATCCTGTGGGATACCTATGGCGGACTCGGTGATTTCACCGGCCAGGATACCCACGACATGTTCAACCAGCCCCTGGCGAACGCCCTGTCAGGGACCATCGATCCCTCCACCGGCATCGACGCCTGCCCGATTGCCGCGCAGGCGGAGCAACCCGGCCAGGCCGGCATCACCGGCAGGATCGTGACGTGCCCCAAGTTTGAAGCCGACGGCGCCACGCTGTCGCCGCTGGCCGGGCAGGCACTCATTGCCAATCTGATGCCGGACAAGTTCAGCGTGCAGGCCTACCCGGGAGCTGACCGGATTGCGCGCGGCGAAGAATGGCTGCAGACCAACACGCTGGATGGCCAGCACCCCCACGATGCGTTCCTGCGCATCGGCGAGCCCGGCTACTTCCAGGAGTTCGGGCCGAGTGGATTCCACGTGGCTATCGGCTTTGCCAACCCGGCAATCATCAATGCCCGCCACACCGACGTTTGCAACGGCGCTTACGGTTCTGTCGGCCCGTGCACCAACACCATCACAGGGCAGGCGGACGTCCAGCGCATCAGCCGCACGCCGGACCAGAGACTCTATCCCAGCGGTACCCGCGATGCGTTCGCGTGGACCCAGTGCTGGGTCAGCCTGGGCGATGTGGACGCCGAGGACTTCATGTTCACCAAGTGCGACGCCAACGGGAACTTTAAGTTCACCGGCGTTCCCGGCGGCAACTGGAGAATAACCATCGGCGACCAGTGGAACGACCAGATCATCGACGGCCTCTCGACGCCGGCGAACGTGGGCTGCACAGTCAACACGCCGAACCAGACCATCAACGCCACCACCTGCCCCGGCGGACAGACCCTCAGTATGGGGCACATCGGCGTTCAGCAGTGGCAGTCGAATCTCTATACCCGGTACTACGTTGACGACAACAAGAATGGAATCCCGGATCCCGGCGAGATCGGGGTAGCCCAGGTCTATACGCGCATCAAATACCGTGACGGCAGCAATGCCAACGCTCTGCTGACCGACCCCAACGGCGTTGCCAACTTCAACGAGACGTTCCCGTTGTTCAACTGGTACGTCGTGGAACCGGACCTGGGCCGCTACAAGCGCACGGGGACCCACACCGTCTACGACGCGGGCGGCCCGGCCGACGGCACCTGCGGTACTGGGGGTGTGGGCGCGGGCGGCCGGCCGTGCGGAACCTCGACCGGTTACAACTACCTGGCGAACACTTACGAGGCGCTTCCTCTGCCCTCCGACCTGTCCGTGCCGGGCGCGGTCTATTGCGCCAGTGCGGATTGCACGACGGAAGCGAACAATTTCTTCGTGAACGGCACCGCAAACCCCAGCTCTGCAACGGCCTCCACCGGCCGCATCGATCCGCCCTGGGTTAACTCCGAGGGCTGGTCGGGCATGACCAGCCAGGGCAATTGGATGGAGTTTGGTGTGGCGCCTTACGCGGCCTGCGACCCGACTTCCGCGGCAACAATTGCGGCTTCCGCCTGCGCGACCGTTCTTACCTTCGCCCCCGGAGCTACTACGCCGACTCTCAAGCTGGTGGGCGAGAACGGCGGTATCCATGGACATACCGCCTATGCCGCCACGCGTCCCTTCGACGACGCCTCGCAGATGATCGAGCAGCCGTGGGCGCCCCTCGTGCCGAACGTCACGGTCAACCTTTATCAGGAAGGCGTTGCGGCGGATGGCGTGACCCCAACCCTGACGATGGTCGACACTACGCAAAGCAGCAGCTGGGACGCCTGGGCGCAAGGCTTCTACCCTGGTAGCACCGCTACCGCGGGCACCGGGCAGACCGCAGCCCAGAAGCCCTACATGAGCTGCCCTGGCCAGGGAACCAATGTCGCCGGCAGCCCCAACCAGGACCTCTTCTTCTTCTCGCTGTATGACCAGCCGGAATACCTTGACTGGTACAGCTATCTGCACAACGGCGGCACGCTGCACACGCTGCCTTACAACGCGCAGTACAAGTGCTATGACTCGATGCACATCTGGAACCAGATTCAGCCGGCGCCCTACGACGGCTATTACCAGTTCCCGAGTTCCCTCGGCGTCAACGCGACCACCGGGAAGCCGCTGACCACTTTCGGGTCGACCAATGGCGTCACCTCCAATATGGCCGGCACCAACTGCACCATCTGCGTGGCGAATCCGGACAAGACCGACGTCTATCGCGTCGGCACCCCGATGCTTCCGCCCGGAAAGTACGTGGTGGAAGTGATCATGCCCCCCGGCTACGAGGTCGAGAAGGAAGAAGACAAGAACCTGCTGATCGGCGACAACTTCATCGCGCCGGTCACGGTGCAATTCCCCGGCTTGGGCGGCAGCGTCTTCATCATTCCCGACCAGGCCTCGGTGGCGTCCCTGTACGAACCCACCGGAACCGGAGTCGGTTACAACGGCACCAACTATCAGAACTCGACTACCGGCTTGGGATTGAACGAAGAGCTGTCCGGTGTCCCGGGCACCCCGGGCTTCCAGGATCCTGTCTGGCCCTGCGTGGGCGAGATGCGCGTGGTGCCCGATTACCTGAGTCTGTTCCCGCAGGCTTTGGAAACGGCTCCGTTTGCCGGAGCGACCCGGCCTCTGTGCGACCGCAAGGAAGTGACGCTGGCCGACCAGATGAACGTGAGCGCCAAGTTCTACATCTACACCTCCACGCACATCGCGTCCAAATTCACCGGCGTGATCACGAACGACTTCACCTCGGAATTCGATCCGTTCTCGCCGCAATTCGGCGAGAAGTTCTCCCCGCCCAACATGCCGGTTGCCACCAAGGATTATCTGGGCAACGAAATCTCCCGCGTGTACGCCGACCATTGGGGCACGTACGAAAGCCTGAATTTCTCGACCTGGGAAGTGAATCCGCCCAACATCACGGGCTACTCGCCCACGATGATGGTCCAGTGCATGAACGACGCCGGCCCGATCCTGGACACCCGCTTGACGGTTCCCGATCCGAACAACCCGGCAAACTCGATCTCGAATCTGCCTGCGAACGGGGGGACGTACGGCCAGCTGATTACCGATCCCTTGTACGACTCGGCCTACAGCCAGTTCTGCTACGAAGAGCCGTACATGCCGGGCCTGACGACCTACCTCGATACGCCTGTGGTGCCCACGCAGGCGTTCGTGGGCGCGGCGTACAACAATGTCGATTGCGCCTATCCCGAGGCCACACCGGCCATCAAGGAAGTGGATGGCGATGGCCTCGGCCCCTACGTGAGCGCGACCGGCGCCAGGAAGCTGACCATCACCGCGCTCGGCAATGTGCTGGTGGATAACAGCGCCTACGCGGGTCCCTCGGCCAACACCGTGCCGTTCAATTTGAAGAAGGAAAACCGCCATTACGGCTTCGGTGCGACGAAGGGAACCGTGCAGATCGGTACGTATACCGTACCCGCCGCTAACGTCACGACCTGGACCGATAGTTCGATCGTGCTCACGATCCCAACCGGCGCCGCCGTTCCGGCCTGCGGCATCCAGCAGCAGGCACAGTACGGGGGCAGCGCGGCGCAGTGCGGCCAGCTGGTCATCACAACCGCCAACACAGCCGCCGCTGGCGCCCCGTCGAACGCCAAGCAGTCGATCGACACGGTGACGGTCACCATTGGCGGCAAAGCTCCGACGCACGTCGCTGCCGCGCAGACGATTCAGAGCGCGATTGATGCCGCGGCTCCGGGCGACTTGATCATGGTCGATCCCGGTACTCACCAGGAAATGCTGATCATGTGGAAGCCGGTGCGTCTGCAGGGCGTCGGAGCGGCTTCCAGCATCATCAATGCCAATGCCAACCCGGCCGGCACGTTGCTCGACCCCTGGCGTCGGGATATCAACTGCCTGTTTGGCTTGACGCTGTCGGGCGTGCCGATGACTGGAACGGGTTCGACGACGAACCCAGCCTACGATTCGACCGGTACGTATGCGTGCTCGCCTAGTGTAGGAACCGGGGGTGTCGTTGGCCCGAATGGAAATACCTGGAAGTACTTCACGACGCCGGGCACGCCAGGCGTGCCGCAGATTGACCGCTTGCCATTGGAGGCGGTGGTGGGCTGGAACGCCACGGTGAACGGCAACCTGGCCGAACAGCTGCAAGAGCCTTCCCTGATGGGCGCGTACGAGGGAGCGGGAATCACAGTCCTCGGGAAGGGCGTGTGGAACTCGCCCGGAGAGAACACCTGGACTGACAGCGCTGAGGGAGGCGCGTTCCCCGCCGATACCCTGCTCCTGCAGGAAGTTCCGGCAGCCCCGGACGATACGGGAGCCCTGGGGGCACCCCAGCACGCCTATTGTTTCACCCCTGGGACCACGACTGAGCTCAATCCCAACCCCTACCCGAGCAACTTTGAGTGCAACCCGGCGTCGATTGACGGCCTCAGCGTCACCGACAGCTCCCAGGGTGGAGGCGGCATCTTCGTTCACGGCTGGGCGCATAACCTGCAAATCGCCAACGACCGGGTCTATAACAATGCCGGTACGCTCTCGGGCGGAATCTCGATCGGCCAGGGCGAATTTCCAACATCGATCACCGTTGTGGCCACCGGAGCGACCCCCGCACTCGGAGAGTCCTCGCTCGACGCTCCGCCCTCGTGCATGTTTGTCGACGTAATTAATGCGCACCTGCCGTACTGCCTGGACTTGAACGTCAACGTACACAACAACTTCATTACCGATAATGCCGCGCTCGGTGATGAGCTGTTCTCGGGGACTTTGTCGGGCGGCGGCGGCGTCACGTTCTGTACCGGCGCCGACTACTACAAGTTCAACTACAACTGGGTGTGCGGCAACCAAAGCTCGGGTGAGGGCGGAGGCATCACTCACCTCGGATTCATTTACAACGGGGACATCGAGCACAACACCATCGTGCTCAATCAGAGCACCAACCCCACCATTCCCACCAATGGCGGCGGGATCAGTGTCCAGGGGACCCCGGATACCGATCCGATTTGCGGGACGCAAATAGACCTGGATTGCCCGCCGGGGATTAGCGACGGCACCGGCCCAGGCCTGATGATCAACGCCAACCTGATTCAGGCCAACTCGGCGGATAGCGGCGCCGGGGGTGGCATCCGCCTGAACCAGGTCAACGGCACCGACGTTTCCCTGTTCGCGTCCGGGTGCGTCAGCCCCGGAGCACCGGCATTGATCCCCGGAACCACTTGCACGGGTGGCACAGTTCCTGCCAGCACCTACTGGAACAGCGTGTCCATCACCAACAACATCATCAACAACAACCTCGCGGGTTGGGATGGCGCGGGAATATCCCTGCAGGACTCGTTGAACGTGTCGATCGTCAACAATACCGTCGCCCACAACGATAGCCTGGCTTCCTCGGGGGTGCTTACCCAGAGCGTCGGCACGCCGCAAGCCAGCGCCCCGGCGGGGAACTGCACGATGGCTGGGCCGACCGGGCCGGATACGGCCTCCTGCCCACAGCCGGCCGGAGTCAGCAGCACGCTCAATTCCACGCTGCTGACCACCACCTTCACCGGGCTCACGATCACCTGCCCGGCGGGACAAACCCCGGCAACCGGTTGCCGGACCATCTCAAACCCGATATTCAGCAACAACATCATCTGGCAGAACCGCGCGTTCCAGATCGGCATTTCGGGCCCCGGGACAGGAAGCCTGAACCAGCAGAACCTGGTTGCGCTGTACAACGCGATCTTCTCAGCCAGCGGAGGCAGGGGCACCGGAGTTGGTACCCTTGCTCCGCCCCAGACCGTCACCGGCCAATGCGCCGCTACTGGCAACAGCTATTGGGACATCGGCGTCCGTGGCGACATGGGGCCGGGCGATCATTCAGGCGGTGGTACGCTTACCCCGACCTACTCGGTGCTCACGAGCACCACCGGAGGCTACGGCGGAGGTTCGCTGCACAACTCGACCAGCGCTCCACCGGTTATCAGCCAGTACTGCAACGGTTCGCGCGTTCCGCCGGAATGCTCGGTGACGGATGGATGCGGCGGACCCTCGGGGTTTGGCGTGCCTCCGGGTATCGCGGACGCTACGACGCCGAACCCGGTCTTCAGCCTGACGCCAGCGGCGACCGTGGACGAGGGCAACAACTGGATCAACGTGAGCTGGGGTCCGTTGGCGCTCACCAACCCGGCCGCTCAGGGCACCACGGTATACGCGCCCTCAACCAGCGGCGATTACGGCGGCGGTCCTCTGCTGGCCAACTACTCGCTGAGCGCGGCGATCGACACCATCCCGACGAGTGTCGCGCACCCCGCGACCGACTTCTTCGGCAATGCGCGTCCGGAAACCAGCGGCGACGGCCACTTCGATCCAGGCGCGGTCGAGTTCGGGTCAGGTACCGGCGGCGGTGGCGGCTGCTCGGTAACCGTCACGCCCTCGACGCTCGCGTTCGGAAGTCAGACCGACGGAACGACGAGCGCCACCCAGAACGTGACGATCCACAACGGCTGCACCACGAGCGCCAGAGGTGGCAGCTTCACATTCGGCGGCGGCACGCCGCAGCCATTCGCGCGGGTGACGACCGGAACCTTCCCGGCCGGCGCTCCGAACTGCGGCGGTACGCTGGCTGCAGCCGCCTCGTGCACGATAAAGGTCGACTTCCATCCGCCGCTGGCGGCCACCACGACGTACAGCCGGACGCTGACCGTAGCGTACGGCGGCGGCGTCACGGTTACCGGCTCGCCGGTGACGCTGACCGGCACCGGCACGGCGGTGGGAACGCTGAGCTTCACCAGCGCGACCAACGGAACTCTGGGCACGGTCCTAGGTCTGCGCACGCTGACCTTCGCGATTCCGACTCCGCGCGCTGCGGTCACCAGCGTGGTCACGGTGACCAACACCGGCAGCGCATCGCTGGCGATCACGGCAGAGACGCTGGCGTTGAATATCGGAAGCCTGTACAGCATCACTGCGCAGACCTGTACGGCTCTCTCGCCGATTGCGGCCGGCGGTACCTGTACGGTCAGCATCCGGTACGCGACGCCGGCGGCACGTCCGTTTCTCCCGGACATTGGCTTACTGAACGTGGCCAACAACGGTAGCGGAACGGCTGGAGGCAACACCGGACTCCTACTGGTGGCGCAGTAGACCGGCGATAAGGTGTTCCCGGTACCGCCCCGCTTCGCGGGGCGGTACCCCAAGGGGGAAAGGACGATGTCACGCAGGATACGGATGAGCAGGCAATTCCGACCGAACTATCCATACGCAAAGGCAGCGCTGCTCAGCGGCATCTGGGCGGCAACATCCCTGGCGATCGCAGACCCACCGAGCGCACCTGAGCCCGCAGTCGACGGGCGTGCGCTCGGCCTCGCCGAGGGGCTGTTCGCGTACTGCACTCATGCCAACCCGCAGAGCGCAGACGCACTGCAGGCTCACATCGACGAGCTCATCAAAGATAGCCCGAAGGAGACGGTGGCGCGGCTGCGCGGAACCGGCGACTACCGGGAAGCCTACGACGGCATCACAAAATTCGCAGCCGCAGCCCCGCCGCAAAACGCAAAGCTGCTATGTTCGGGCGGGGCGAGCTAATAGCGAATAGATAAACCGTGCGGTTTCCCCTCGATCGAGAGAATCCTGCGCGGTGCTGCAGGGCGATGGTTCTGCTCGCCCTCGGCCTCGCCGGCACTGCCGGTGCGATTGCCCAAACCGGCGCCGCGCCCGTGGGGCATGGAGCAGTCTAAGGAAATCTGATGACTCAAAGACTCATGATCCGCACTTCGCCCCTGCTCGCGAGAGGTGCCTGGATTCTGCTTTTGGGAGCACTTGGCAACGTGTCCGCCCAGACGCCCCAGCCAGCGGCTCCTCCGGCGCAAACCCCTGCCGCAGCGAAGCCCACGCCTGCTCCGGCCCAAGCTCGTGCCCCGGCTGGAGCCGCGCCTGAGAGCGCGCACACGATCCTGGCCAAACACCTTCCGATGCAGGCTCAAAGGTATTACGAGGGGGTTTGGGGGGTTGATTCGCTCACCGTAAAGTACACCGAGTCAGGTGAGATCATTCGTTTCAGTTACCGCGTCCTGGACCCACGAAAGGCGGCAACGCTCAATGACAAGAAGGTAGGGCCGTCTTTAATCGATCCGCAGGCCAGGGTGAGTTTGGTGGTTCCGCAAATGGAAAAGATCGGGCAATTGCGGCAGAGCAGCACGCCGATCGCCGGCAAGTCATACTGGATGGCGTTCTCGAACACCGGCAGACTGGTGAAACCCGGTCACCGCGTGGACGTGCAAATAGGCAACTTCCACGCGGAGGGCCTGGTTGTCGAGTAAAGGAAGCGGTTGCGAAATATGAGCAAGATCGCGTTCGTGAAAACGGTCATCGCTGCAGGCGGATTCCTCTTTCTATGCGCAGCGCCGGAGCTGGTAGTCGGGCAGTCGATTCAGGGGCAGTCGAGTCAGCCCGGTGCGGTGCCGCCCGCGCCCATCAAGTCCGGCTTGGCGCCAAGAGGCAAGTCGGCTGCCCCACCCGACTTGCTGGAAGGACTGACGCTCGCAGACGACCAGAAGGCGAAGATTGATCAGATCCGTGAGGAGACAAAGTCCCGCATGGCTGCGGTGACCAATGACAAGAAGCTGAGCCCGGAGGCCGCAGATTCAATGCTCCGGGGGTACCAGCGGCTTGAAAACGGCAGGATTCTCGAAGTGCTCACCTTGGAGCAGCAGCAACAGGTTCGCAAGCGGATCGCCGATTGGAGGGCCACGCAGGGAAAATCGCAATATCCGTTGCGGCGAGCCCCCGTATCGGAGCAGACTTCCCGGGCGCAGTAGTACGCACCGAACGTTCAATTTCCTGATAATTCGCGGGCGGATTTTCTAGAGGAATGACTATGCATCAGGTATTTCGACGGATTTGTGGTTCCTTGATTCCGGCCGCTTGCCTGGCTGCGGCGGCCGCGGCTGCCCCTCCGCAAGCCAATCTTTCGGCTGCCGAGATCGTCGCGAAGAATGTCGCTGCCAGGGGTGGGCTGGAGGCCTGGAGGGCAGTCAAGACGATGTCCCTGTCCGGAAA
>Ga0209698_10003894_pt1 | contig 16504 bp, 13 predicted proteins | sample LitLauG_LLR_2012_FD_187203 | JGI IMG/M metagenome (GOLD analysis project Ga0209698, IMG submission 187203) | Freshwater sediment microbial communities from Pennsylvania, USA - Little Laurel Run_MetaG_LLR_2012 (SPAdes) (version 2) | ecosystem: Environmental > Aquatic > Freshwater > Creek >...
CAGCGTCTGCAGCGGCGTGTCGAGATCGTTCTGGCGTGGGCCGCCTCCGAGGAAGTCCAAGCGCTCGGCCGGCTGGCGACCGGCCATGGAAGAGGCGCGCGCGACATTGCGCGTCTCGTGCATGAAGCCGGCTACCAGAGGATGATCAGCAATCTCGAGGAGGAAATCATTCAGTTCAGCGGCTCCGACCCGGCGCCGGTGAGGGATCCGAAGTCCATTGCCAGTGCCCTGATGGCGCTGATCGCCGGCTGGCTGGTCACGATGCGGCCGGGGGCGATTCCCACGCGGGAGGAGGCGACGGCCATGGCGCGCCGTTCCGTTGAACTTCTCTATCACGGCCGACAGCGCTGGTGAAGAACCGCAGCGCAGCTCGCGGTCGCGATCCGCATTTCCGGGCCCCGCCGTGAACATCACCTGGGTCGCGGCACGGACGATGGATTGTATACTTTGTCCTGTCGACCCGGGGTTCGGATGCAGGAGCGCGCAAGCTTGTCACCTACGATACAACTCTGGCACTGCCCCGACTCGCGCTCGTTTCGCGTTCTCTGGGCGCTTGAAGAACTCGGCTTGCCCTATGAACTGCACCTGCTGCCCTTTCCGCCACGGGCACGCTCGCCGGATTACCTCAAGGTCAATCCGCTCGGGACCGTCCCGGCCTTCAGTGATGGGCAGATCTTCATGACCGAGAGCGTTGCCATCGTGCAATACCTGGTAAGCCGCCATCCGCCCAATCCACTGCTCGTGCCTGCGGCGGAGCCTGAATATGGCGCCTGGCTCAACTGGCTGTATTTCGGTGAAGCGACGCTGACCTTCCCGCAAACCCTGGTGATCCGCTACCGCAGGTTCGAGCCCGGTCGGGCGGAGGCGGTCGCGGACGACTATGCGCGCTGGTTCATGAGCCGCCTGCGCCACGTCGACCGCGCGCTGGGGAAGGCGGAGTGGCTTTGCGCCGGGCGCTTCACCGCAGCCGATATTTCCGTCGGCTATGCGCTGCTGCTGGCGGATTTTCTCAAGCTGTCGGAGCGGTTCAGCCGTCCCGTGGCCGATTATTGGGCGCGCCTGCGGGCTCGCCCGGCCTTTCAAGCCGCCAAGCGCGCGCAGAAGATCGAGTTCGAGGAATTGCTGCGGTCCTGAGCGCCGTTCGCGCCTGATGACGACGGGCTGGTGCTGTCCCGCGACCATTGATCGGGGTACCTCATGAACATTGACGGACGTTGTCACTGCGGCTACATCCGCTACGCGGCGGAGATCGATCCCGAGCGCGTTGCGATATGCCACTGCACGGATTGCCAGACTCTGTCCGGTTCCGCGTTTCGAATCGTAGTCTTTGCCCCCAGTGAGGCGTTCACGCTGCTGGCCGGCACGCCCAAGATCTACGTGAAGCCCGCCGACAGCGGAGCGCGGCGCGCGCAGGCGTTCTGTCCGGAGTGCGGCACCGGGATTCATTCCTCGGACGCCGACCATCCGAGCTATCTTGGCATCCGGGCGGGGACGGCCAGGCAGCGTGCCGAGCTGGTCCCGAAGTATCAGTTCTGGTGCCGCTCCGCCTTGCCCTGGCTCGGGAGCGTCGCGGTCATCCCTTCGTTCGAGCTGCAACCACCACTGCCGCGGTGACCTGCACAGGCGCCCAGGTGGGGCCAACGATGCGTATGCCGGCCATGATGAAAGCGCACCACTTCGCGGCGATTCGCGTTACGCTCGCTACCGCTATCGGTGCGCGGCCGCGCAAATGCGCAACTATCAAGGAGTAAAGCACAATGAGACGGTCAGTCGATGGGCGCGACGGTGCGGGTGTGGCGCGGATCAATGTGCGAGCTGAGTCTGACCTGGGTGCCGGACATCGGCTCATCAGCCGGCGCGCGACCGTGTCGCTGATGCTGGCAGGCACTGTTGCCATGATCGCGGGCGGGCGCGGTGCAGCGTACGGCGCGACGGACGCCGCCGCCGGGCCCGTTTTGGCGACGCCGGAGCAGATCGATGCGGAGAAGACCCTGCTGCGCCTGCTCGCAGAGCCGCGGCTCAGGCGGATTCAGGATGAAATTCGGACGAAGTGGGCGGCGTCGCCTCGCGGCAGGACGAGGGACGGCGCCGCTCGACTCGACGGGGCGATCGCCCAGTGGACCAACTCCCTGATATTCGGGGAACTCGCGCAGCATCGCGCCAGCCCGGCCTTTCTCTGGGGCACCGACGACACGCCGCGCACCTGGCTTGGCCATACCCTCGGTGGTGTGGGAACTTCCGGTGACAACCCCGATGCGGTCTATCGCACCGCGAATATCGACGGCGACGGCCGCTATGAAATCCTGGGTAAATGGGATCCGGCCGCAAGGCCCACGCAACTGGTCATAGAAGTCGATACGGGCTCACTGACCAGGATTCCAAAGATCGACTACTCGAAGAATGCGGACCTCGTATCAACGGTGGCCATGCTGAGCGATCGCGACCTGGTGATCGATCCGGACGGATCGTTCCGCATCAGCGTCGGCGGACCGCAGGACGGTCCCAATCACCTCAAGACGGCGCCCGGCCTGCTCACGGTGGGCGTCCGCGACATGATGCCCGACTGGGACCGGCAGCGACCGACGCGCCTGACTATCCGGCGCACTGCCGGCAACGAGGGTCCGCCGGTCGAATATGCTGAACTGCTGCAGCATCTGTGCGAAGACCTGGACGGCTATGTCGATTTCTGGGCTGTGTTTCCGGATATCTGGTTCGGAGGACTCCATGGCAACAAGATCGCCGAACCGAAAGGCCGCAATGGCGGCTGGGGATTCGTGAATGGCCTGTCCTTCGATTTCAATTCGCCGGACGATGCCCTGCTGGTGACCATCGACCCGGCCGGTGCGGCGTATACCGGCTTCCAGATCATTGATCCGTGGATGATCGCACCGGATGCCAAGAGGCATCAGGTCTGCCTGAGTTCGGCTCAGGCGGCAAGCAATGCCGACGGCACGCGAACCTATGTCATTTCAATGAGTGATCCGGGCGTGACGAACTGGCTGGATACCGCCGGCCTGCACCAGGGACTGGCCATCATGCGTTGGCAGGCCGTCCCGAAGGGCCTGAGCAATCAGGTCCTGGTGCGCGATTTCCGCGTCATCAAGCATGCGGACCTGGCGAAGATGCCGGAATTGGCGCGTGCGACGCCCGCAGAGCGCAGAGCGACGATCGCCAGGCGCGCGCGCGGATATGGCAGCCGAACGCTCTAGCACCGAGCGCCGCCCATCGCCTGGTGCACTCATGCCCGGCACCGCAGCCTGTGGCCGGGCCTGATCAGCCGCCGTATCGCCGAGGTCCAGGTCATGCCGCTCGTGTGCCCGGTTAATCGGACTCCAGCGTCCCCGGCGACGCTTTTTCACCGGCCAGGCGCGACCGGCACAGTAGCGCACATGGGCGCGCTGCGTCCGATCGTTGACAGTGCGGAGCGCATAATGCGACGATCGACCTATTACTTAGCGAGTGCTCAATAATCAGCAGAGGCGGGGCCAGGCCGGTGCACGGCGCAGGATGGCAGAGCTGCCGTGGAGCTGATCCAGTCCCAGCAGTGGCCATTGATCGGGGGAGATCATATGACGACACAACGTCAACGCGCGTCCCGTTGCAGTGCGCGCGCATCGTCCATGGCGCGTACCGCGATTGCCTTTGCGGCGATCTGCCTGATGGCCCAGGTCTCGCCGGCGCCTGCCGCGGATGAGTCAGCCGCGAAGAAGCTCGTCCGGAATCTCGAGTCCGTGTGCACGCCGGCAGTACTTCAGGCCGCGGTGGCCGGGCTCTCGCCCGCCATGACGGTCAGGGAAATCACGAACCCTGGCGGACCGGTGCTCAAGGGCGGCGCGAAGTTCACGCCGGCATCGGCGCAGCTTCCGGCCTATTGCCAGGTGACGGGCAGCTTCGTGACGAATACCAAGACCGGCAAGACCGCAAACTTCCTGGCGACATTCCCGGCAGCGTGGAACGGAAAATACCTGCAGCTCGGATGTTCCGGGCATTGCGGTCAATTCGCCGTCAGCGATCCGGCCACCCCGAGCATTACCGTCACGAACCAGGGCCATCCGGGCCAGATCATCGAAAAGGGCTACGCCACGTTTGCGACCGACGAAGGCCATATTGGATTCGACGCCGGGGCTTGGGCGGCCAAGGGCCCGGGGCAGGTCGATGAGGATGCCATCACGGACTTCTATATCCGCGCCGACCGTGTGCTGGCCGGGCTGGGCAAGAAGTTCACGCTGGCGTTCTACGGGCAGGCCCTGCACGGCCCGCAGAAGCTGGCGCGCTCCTACTTCAGTGGCTGCTCCGGTGGCGGCCGCGACGCCTTCGTCGTCGCTTCACAGTTTCCGGAGGAGTTTGACGGTATCGTCGGCGGCTCTGCCTACAATCTGATGGGGAACGCCTTTCAATTCACCGCGATCACCGCAAGTTCGCAGCGGTCGCCGGGCGCGAAGGTTCCACCGGCACTGGCGGCCCGGATCGATCCCATCGTCAAGGCCCAATGCGACCGGCTCGACGGCGTCGAGGACGGCTTGATCCAGAATCCGATGGCCTGCGACTTCCGCCCGGAGCGCGACCTGCCGCGATGCGACGGCAAGGTGCTGGGCGACCAGTGTTTCACCCCGGAACAGATCGAGACGGTCAGTGCGGCGCTGACCGCCGTCACCGATGAAGACGGCAATGTGGTGCAGCCCGCGTATGCCGTCAGCGAACTGCAGCTGACGTCCGAGACGCCGCGGAGAGCGCCACCCGCGAATGCCGCCGCGGCCGAGGTGCCGGTCCCCGTCGATACGCTGCAGAGCGCCGCACTGAAGGTGTTCGTTCACAAGAACGATCCGGGCTTCGATCCCGACTCGATCGTCCGGTTCCAAGCCGGGGGTCCGGGTTCGATTACGGCATTCCACGCCATTGTCCCCAAGGCGGAGGTTGCAAAGGCCTTGTCGGAGGCACGCATGGCCACCGGGCATTTTCCGGAGGATGCCGACAGGCTGATCAGGCTGAACCGGAAGTTCCTGATCTGGCACAACCTCAGCGATCAGATCCTGACTCCCTACATGTCGATCAATTACTACAAGCAGCTGGCGAAGCGCCACGGCGGCTACGGCAAGCTCCAGCACAACGTCCGCCTGTTCGGCCTGCCGGGCACCGGGCACTGCAGCATGTTCGGCGTCGGCCCCAACGATTTCGATGCCCTGACGGCGATGGAGGACTGGGTGGAAAAAGGCAAGGCGCCTGAAGCGCTGCCCGCCAAGGTGAGCTACATCAAGTTCCCGCCCGGAACGCCGGGGATGAGCTACAACGTTGCCATCACCCGGCCACAGCGGACGATGCCGCTGTGCCAGTTTCCCGAAATGGCTCACTACAGCGGCCAGGGTGACATCGACGATGCTGCGAACTGGAGCTGCCCACCGAACGACACGTCGATGCTGAAGGTCGGTGAGAGCGGCCGGCGCGCCGGAGTCGTCGAATGAGTGCCGGTCATGAAATGCCCGGGAATGCGAGGCAATTCATGACCAGGGACAAGGGGGATGCACGATGAGTTCAAGGGGGCAGTCTTCGGGGGATGCGCGTTGATGTCCGGGCATGCCGGGGCGACGGGTACCCTGCTAGCGGCACTGCTTGCCTGCGCGAGCCCGGCGGCGTGGTGCGAACGGGCGGCAGCGCCGGTTTCGGCCCCGCTTGCCTGCGATGCGTCGCTGAAGACCGCGTTCAGGCCCGATGAGTGGACGGCGGTCGTCGCGGTCAAGGCCTTCAGGAAGGGCGACCCGCTGCTGCTGTCGGGCGAGGCCACCGCACAGACACCGACGGCGGACAGCGATCTTTGCCTTGTGAAGCTCAACGTCGGTCCCGGCAACCCCGGGCCCGCCGATGCACCGTCCACATCGCCGGGCATCGGCATCGAGGTCTGGCTGCCGGCGCCCTCGAACTGGGACGGCCGCGTGCATGCCTTCGGCGGCAACGGCTGGTCCGGTGGCAATGCGGGTTCGCCGACCCGGATCGCCAACGCCATGAATTCGGCCGCAACCGCCGCCGCTGAGGGCGCCGTCACGTCCACCTGCGATTCCGGTCACAGTGGGATCACCCCGGGTCTCCCGGACGTGCCCACCAGCGGCGGCGCCTTCGGCTTCGATCCGGACGGCACGCTCAGCAAGAGGCAGTGGAAGAATTTTTCCTCGCGCAGTCTGCACGAGCAGGCTGTGAAGACCAGGGCCCTTGCTGCCGCCTATTATGGAAAGCCGCCGAAACACGTGTACTTTGATGGCGTTTCTCAGGGCGGGCGCCAGGGCCTCAAGCTCGCGCAGGAATTTCCCGAGGACTATGACGCTATCGTCGCGAACGCACCGGCGATCAACTGGAGCCAGTTCTTCACGAACGGTTCCTACCGGAACTTCGTGTACCAGCGTGACCTTGGCGGCGTGCCGCTGACCGAGGCTCAGGAGGATCTGCTCTCGGTCGCGGCGATCCATGCCTGCGACGTCGTCGGGGGCCAGCACCTGGGCTACATCATGGATCCGGCGGCGTGCCGTTACGATCCGACCGCCGATCCCGATGTCCTCTGTCCGCAGGACGGTGGCAGGAACACGACGTCCGATTGCGTCACCCGGGTGCAGGCCAACACCCTCAACAAGATCTGGTACGGCATCACCGCCGATGGTTCGGTGCCGTCGCCGGCCCTCGACAACGGCTGGGACGGCGATCTCAACGGCGTGCATCGCTGGTACGGATTTCAGCGGGGCACCTCCCTCAACAACGCCTCATTGAAGCGGTTGTTCCCGGCCCTCCTCAAGGTGCGCAGCGCGCCGGGCGGCCATGACCAGCTTGCGCTCGAGCTGCAGAACCCCACCGTGGCGAGTCCGGCCTTCAGGAATGCCTCCGGCAATGGTGCCGACCTGTGGAAGACGCTGTCCTACCCGCAGTTCAACAACGCCTTCGATCGCGGCTTGGCGCTGCAGCCGGTGTTCGATCATCTCAATACCGACAATCCGGATCTGTCGGCGTTCAAGGCTCGCGGCGGTAAGCTGCTGACCGCGCACGGCCTGAGCGACGAAGCGATCCCGGTGCAGGGGACGATCCGCTACTACAACCAGGTGGTCGAGAAGATGGGCGGGCTGGCCGCTGTGCAGAGCTTCTACAAGCTCTATCTCGTTCCCGGTCAAGGCCACAACGGCGCCCAGGGCACGGCGGATCCGGCCGCCAACCCGCCGATCGCACGGTTGCCGCAGCTGTATCAGCTGATGGTCAACTGGGTGGAGCGCGGCGTGGTGCCGGACCGCGTCGAACTCGAGTCGCCGCCGGGTACTCCGGGCCGCATCACGCAGCCCATCTGTCCCTATCCGCAGAAGGCGACCTACCAGAGTGGCGATCCACGCGTGACGACCAGCTTCAAGTGCCTGTAGTCGGCAGAATCTCCAGGGCAACCGCAATGAATGCTTACACGAATGCAATGAATCCTGGCCGACCGAATGTACCGGCATGGGCAGGCACGCTCCTGTTATGCATGACGACAACCGCGCTGGCGGCCGATCCCGGTCCCGGGCCAAGGATGGTCGCCGATCTCGCGGCATCGTGCCGCGCCGAAGCGGTGCAGTCGGCGGTTGCGACGCTGTCGCCCGCGGTCACGATAAAGCAGGTCGGTGACGGGCCGAAACTGCCCGGCGGAACGCAATTTACGGCAGCGACGAAGACCGTGCCCGCCTACTGCCAGGTCAGCGGCAGCTTTGTCACGAACCCGAAGACCGGCAAGACCGCCAATTTTCTCGCGACGTTTCCCGCCGCATGGAACGGCAAGTACCTGCAGATCGGGTGCAGCGGCCACTGCGGCACCTTTGCCGTCAGCAATGCCGCCACACCCCTCATCACGATCACCAACCAGGGCTATCCGGGTGAGATCATCATCAAGGGCTATGCCTCCTTCGCGACCGACGAAGGGCACGAGGGCATGAAGGCGGGCGCCTGGGCGGTCAAGGGCCCCGGCCAGGTCGATGCGGACTTCATCGACGACTATTATTACCGCGCACACCAGGTGCTCGCCCGCTTGGGCAAGCGCATCACGACCGCCTTTTACAGCCAGGCGCTGCAGTCGCCGCAGAAGATCTCCAGGGCCTACTTCAGCGGCTGCTCGGGCGGCGGTCACGATGCCTTTGTGGCGGCGTCCTATTATCCGGAGGAATTCGACGGCATCATCGGCGGTTCGGCCTATAACCTGATCGGCACCGCGTTCCAGTCCGCCGGCACCGCCGTGGCGACGCTCCGATCGGAAGACGCCGTAGTGCCTGCGGCGCTGCTCAAGCGGATCGACCCGATCGTCAAGGCACGGTGCGACAAGCTGGATGGCGTCGAAGACGGCCTGGTCCAGAACCCCATGGCCTGCGACTTGCGCCCGGACCGTGACCTGCCGCGATGCGCGGATGACAAGCCGGGCGATCAATGCTTCACGCAGGCGCAGATCGACACCCTCAGCACGGTGGTGAATGCCGTGACCGATGAAGACGGGAAGGTGGTTCAGCCCGGTTACTCCGTGACGGAACTGAATCCGGGATTCATGCCGCGGGCGAAGGATTTCTCGGCGTCCGACCCCTGGCCGGAACTGGCCATTCCCTCGGGGGACAACGGGCTGTGGGGAATCGGCGATGCGGCGTTGAAGGTCTTCGTACACCAGAATGACCCGGACTTTCATACCCGCTCCATCGTCAGCTTCAAGACCGGGGCGCCGGGGCCTGTGGCCGGATTTCATACAGTCGTGCCGAAGGCGGAGGTCGCCCGGGCAATGGCCGCAGCGCGGCGCGGGATCGGGCATTTTCCCGAGAATGCGGACCGGCTGATCAGGCTGAACCGGAAATTCCTGATCTGGCACAACCTCAGCGACGAGAAGCTGACGCCCTACATGTCGATCAACTATTACAAGCAGCTGGCCAGGATGCATGGCGGCTACGCGAAGTTGCAGAACAACGTCCGGCTGTTCGGGATACCGGGTTCCAGTCACTGCAGCATGAGCGGTGTCGGACCCGACAACTTCGATGCGCTGACGGCGATGGAGGATTGGGTCGAGCAGGGAAAGGCGCCCGACGCGCTGCTGGCGAAGCTCTACGACCCGGGCAGCCCTGTCATCGATCCCGGCAAGACGCCGCTGCGGACGATGCCCCTGTGCAAGTTCCCGGAGATGGCCCGCTACCAGGGCACGGGCGACGTCAAGGACGCGGCGAACTGGAGCTGCCCGGCGGACGACCGGTCGATGCTGAAGATCGGCGAAAGTGGCCGCCAGGCAGGCGTGATCGAATAGGACCTTGCAGCCGGGGCCATCCCGCGCTCCCAACCGAAGGTACCGGAGTGAGGAGAATCATGATGAGAGCTTCCTATCGCAGCGGCGTGACGGCCTGCCTCGTCCTGCTGGCGGCCGGCGCGATCCGGTCGCCGGCCGGCGAACAGGCAAACACGCAGAACACAATCTTTGAGACCAACGTTACGCGCGATCTCCACATTTCGAGCGGCGAACCACAAATTGCCGTCGATCCGACCAATCCGCGCAACATCTCCATCATCGAGTTCGCCATAGGGTCGGCGCAGATACCGGCCTATTCGATGAATCCGATCCTGGATCCCAGGACGCCCGCTCAACACGCCGCTGCGACGCCGCACAACGGTCGGGTCATGCTGTCCACGGACGGCGGCAACACCTGGACCGCGCGGGCTGCGCCGGCCTTTGATCCCGGCATACTGCCCCACAAGGGCGGCGGCGATCCCATGATCGCCTATGGTCCCGACGGCACGCTCTATGTGGCGGACTGCGTAGGGCCCGCTTCAGCCCCCGTCAATCTCAAGGTCAACCTAGCGGATCTGCAGAGCGCTGCGCTCCGCGCCGTCAATATGTTCATCAGTGCCTCGACGGACGGGGGCAGGACCTTCACGACGCCCCAGCCTCTGGAAACACCGCGGGACCGGCCGTGGCTCAAGGTCGATGCATCGACCGGAACCGTCTATACCGCGAGTACTGGCCCGTTCAATCCGAAGACGAAGGTCTACAACGTACCGGGTGATGACGCACCGTTCGACCGCTGGCTCACCGCCTGGCAACCGCATCTCGTCGGGCACAGCGAGCCGCGCCGGCTGGGCGGGCCTGATTTCAGCGCCGCCGGCGGCAGTACCATGACGGCGGCGAACGGCACCCTTGCGGCGGTGTTCGTCATCGGCCTTCCTCAACCACTGGGGATGGGGCGCGGTGAACCGGTGCCCGTTCCGCCTTCACTCCAGGGCCTGATCCGGGATGGGCGCACGACCTGCTCGCTGGCCGCACCCTGCGTGTTCTTCGAGACCTCATCCGACGAAGGCCTGACCTGGAAGCGCCATCACGTTCCAGTGCCGGGGGGAATGTCCGGCTACTTCACCCACGTTGCGGCGGATCCCGGTCGACCGGGACAGTATGCGATCGGCGTTCTGAACGGGAGCGGAGCCCATCTGTCCGTGCTGGTCACCGATGATGGCGGCGAGACGTGGTCCGAACCTCACACGATTCCCGAGACGGCGCAGGGCGCCGATTTCAAGCAATGGATGGACTACGGGCCGACGGGTGTACTGGGCTATATGTGGAAGAAGCGCCGCGATGATGTCAGCACGCCCCCGCCGCCGTCCTTCTCGCCACTGGTCGGACAGACCTGGGGGGCCGCCTTCGACGTCTATGCCGCGATTTCCTGCGATGGCGGCACCACCTGGCTTCCACCGGTGCGTGTCAACGCGCAGACCTCGCCGTCCGGACCGAACGGTTTCGATGACCTGAGCTACCTGGCCATGGATGCGCACGACGCGCACCTGGTCTGGGGCGACCGGCGGAACATCACCAGGATCACCAATGCGCCGACGGGCGTGGGCGGTCTGCAGGTCTATTATGGCCGCGTGCCGTTCACGACCGTATCCCATGGGGCGGCCTGCGGGCGGTGACGGGCGGTACATGAGAGTCGAATTCTTCTTCGATTGCTCCAGCCCGTGGACGTACCTGGCCTTTGAGCGCGTCCAGCCGCTGGCGGCTGAGTTTGGAGCGGAGATCCTCTGGAGGCCCATACTCGTCGGCGGCATCTTCAACGCAGTGAACCCCGGCGTTGAGTACCGGCAGCGGCTGGCGACCGATCCACCCCGGAAAATGGCGTATTACCTCAAGGATCTGGGCGACTGGGCCCGCGCAACGCGCCTCGAGATCAACTTCCCGCCGCCGGGCCATCCCGTGAGCAGCGTCAAGGCGATGCGCGCCTGCCTGGTCCTCCAGGAGCAGGGCAGGCTCGTAGCCTGGGCGCGCGCCGTTTTTCGCGCGTATTTCGGGCGCGGCCTCGATATCTCCTCCGACGCGGTGCTGACAGCGCTGTGCGAGTCCATCGATGTGGAACCGGACCGGCTCCTCAAAGGCATCGCGGAGCAATCGGTCAAGGACGCGTTGCGTGCGAATACCGACCAGGCCATGGCGCGCGGCGCCTTTGGATCGCCCACGATGTATCTCGACGGCGATGACATGTATTTTGGCGTCGATCGCCTGCCCATGCTGAGGGAGGCCATGCAGCGCAAGCGCGGTCACCCGGCGTAGCGCGGCTCAGGCACGCCGCGTGCGCCGAGGCCATCGATTGCGTAGAGGTCGCCGGCGCCTTCCTCCCAGGGTTCACCCAGTGCCCCCTTCTCGATGGTCGTCACGTACAGGCGATCGAGTCCGGGGCCGCCGAACATCACGCTCGAGACCAGCCGCACCGGCATTTCGATGGTGCGTTCAAGCCGGCCATCCGGGCGATAGGCCGCGATCCTGCCGCCGCCGTAGATGGCGATCCAGACCAGTCCGTCGCGGTCCACGGTGGCCCCGTCGGGCAGGCCACCGAGTTCGCGGGTATTGACGAACAGGCGCCTGCGGGCCACATTGCCCGTGGCGATGTCGTAATCGTAGGCGTAGGTCTCGTGGAGGAAGCTGTCGGAAAAATAGAACGTACGGTCGTCCGGCGACCAGCATGGGCCATTCGAGAAGTGGATGCCCGAATCCAGCTTCGTGAGGCGATGATCCGGATCAAGCCGGTACAGCCCCCCGTCCGGCGCAGGCTTCGCGAAATTCGCGGTGCAGGCACCGATGAGAAAGCGGCCGCGGCGATCAATCTTGCCATCATTGAAGACCATGGGTGGCGGATCCGCGAGCGGCGAGAGGGTCACGAAGGCGCCGGTATCAAAATCGAACAGGTGGATGCCCGTCCTGAGCGTGACGACGGCGCCACCGTGCTCGCGCAGCGCCAGGGCCGTTATGACGCTCGGCATGTCCCAGCTGCGCGTCGCGCCCGTTGCGGGGTCGTAACGATGAATCTTCCGGCCCGCGTTATCGACGAAATAAAGCGCCTGTTCGGCAGGGTCCCACAGGGGGCTTTCTCCTCCAATACAGCGAGTCGTCTCCACCCGGGTGATCAGCATGTTCGTGTCCTTCCGCCAGCATGATCTCGTTCGCCATCCTGGAAGCGCCCGGCGGGAGCATTGACGGCGACGCGGATTTCGGAACCAATGCCCGACGCCGGCGGGATCGCCGACGTTGCACTGTACAGAAGTTCAATAATGATAGGGGTGATACGATCCGAGCGTCAAGCTGGCGCCAGGCCCGCCGGGCCGTCGCTGCAGCCGCGACCGACGCGCAGCTCGAATCCGGGAGCCGACCATGAGTGCCGCGACCGCCAGGAAGAAGACACCAACCGCCAGGAAGACGGCGGCCAGCCGGAAGAAACGGACCCGGCGCAAGCCTTCCGACTCGAAGAACCTCATCCTGGACACGACCGAAAAGCTCATGATGGATGAGGGCTATGCCGCGGTCAGCACGCGCCGCGTGGCGTCGGAACTGGGACTCACCGCCGCACTGGTCCACTACTATTATCCCACGACCGACGACCTGTTCATTGCGCTGCATCGACGCATGACCGGGCGGCAGCTCGATGAAATGAATCGCGTGTTCGAATCGGCGGATCCGCTGCGGGAGTTCTGGCGCCTGCAATCCAGCCGGGCGCGAGCGGCGCTGGGCGTGGAATTCATCGCACTGGCCAATCACCGCAAGACCATCCGGGCCGAAATCTCGCGCTACACCGAGCAGGCGCGCGAGCAGCAGGCCCGGGCTCTGGCGCCGCTGCTCGACCGTGCGGTGCTGGATCCCGGGTTCTGTCCTCCCATCGCCCTGGCCGCGCTGCTCGTGAGCGTTGCCCGGATGCTGGTCAACGAAGAGGCCATCGGCATTGTCCGCGGCCATGTGGAAGTGAGGGCCTTCGTGGCAGCCGCGCTGGCCCGGATCGCCGTGCAGCAGAAGGGGAGGACCAGCGACCGGTGAGCGTTCGGCGCCGCGTGCCCGCCTGCAGATCGAGCTGATCCGGCCCCGCATCGGTGCTATCGTGCGGGAACAGCGCCGCGCCGGCGCGGCAGCGCATCGGGAGTCTAGCCGTGGCCCGGAACCTTTATAAGATCCTGCTGTTCATGAAGCGGCGCCCGGGCATGACGTTCGCGGCGTTTCAGGACTACTACGAGAATCACCATGCACCGCTGTGCGAGAAGTACAGCTCGGGCGTCCACCGGTATATCCGGCGCTTTCTCACGCCGCACCCAAATCCGGAAACCGGCGCCACGGAGGAACTGCAATTCGACGTCATCACGGAACTGTGGTTCGAGGATGAAGCGACCTGGCGGGGTACGGTCAAGTACCTGGCCACGAGCATCATGCCGGATGAAGTCGTCGAAGACGAGAAGCAGCTGTTTGATCGGTCCAGGACCCGGATGGCCACCGTCGTCGAGTGCGAGTCCGCCCTGGCGGAATAATCCGGCATTGGCGAGTTCCCCGATGAGAGAAAGCAACCGGCTGGTACATGAATTCTTCGCGGCCGTGACGGCCGGAGAACTGCCGGATACGCTGCTGACCGCCGACATGACGGGATGGACCACAACCCAGGGCCGCATGGACAAGGCGGCGTACCAGCGCGTCATCAGAATGCTCGCGCGGATCTCCGCCCGTCCATTCACCTTTACCATCGATTCGATCACGGCCGAGGACGATCGGGCCGCGGCCGAGGTCCATTCGCACGGAACGCTGATCAACGGCGAGCCCTATGCCAACACCTACGTGTTCGTATTCCGTTTCCGGGACGGGCGCATTGCCGCCGTGGCGGAGCATTTCAATGCGCTGATCGTGCAGGAAAAGATGATCCCGCTGGTCAGGACGATTGGCTGAACCCGGGAAGGGTGGACCTCGGCTGCGCGGGCGTTGCCTGCCAGAGATGACTGCGTTCGCAGGCGATGCGCACCATGGGGTGCGTGTCGATGGCCAGCGGCATGGCGCGGTAGCGGGGGTAGCGGTCGCGCAGCGCATCCAGGATGCGCCCGTACTCCTCCCCATCGTCCACGACGGCCGCGCGTCCGTGAACCAGCAGGTAGGCGAGGGCGGACCAGTCCTCATCGTAGTCGTCGACCAGGAGCGCGACCTGCGGGTTCTCGGCAATGTTGCGCAGGCGCCTGAGCCCGGTGCGCGTGGCCTTGGGCTTGTCATCGATGACGAAGTAGACGTTGTCGCCCACGGCGGCATAGACGATCGGCACGGCATGCGGCGCGCCGTGCCGGTCGGACGTGGCGAGGCGAGCGACGCGGTGGCGATCGAGAAAAGCCCGCTCGGTGTGCGTCAACGCGCCGGGCCCGCGATCAGGACCGGCTGCGCGGCAGGCCGAGGCGCCGCTCGGCGACCAGGCTGCGCAGGACCTCGCTGGTACCGCCGTAGATCGTGGTGGCGGTTGAATGGCGATAGCCCTTTTCCACCAGACCCAGGCCCTCCTTGCCGCGCAGCAGCGATTGCGGTGCCGCCAGATCGAGAAGATCGGCGGAGTCGACGATGTAGGCCTCCGTCGAAAACACCTTGGAAGCCGGACCGTAGGCGAGGTCCGGCTGTCCTGCAAGCCGCGTCCACAGCACGCGCGCCGACAGCGCCTCGGCCACCTGGGCATCGACATAGGCCCGGGCCAGCCGCGCCAGGGTGACGGAATCCTCGATCACGGGCCGACCGTCGCGCCGGGTGTCGCGGGCCCACGCGGCCACGGCATCGATCATCTGGCGAATCTGCAGGTGATAGTAGCCGCCACCCTGCTCCATCGTCAGCGCCGCGGCCAGGGTCTTGGCGCCGGCATTTACCTCGCCGAGGCGATAGCGATCCTCGATGCGGACGTCGGTATAGAAGGTGGCGTTGGTGCGCTCGTCCATGAAGGTGTGGACGGGGCGAATCTCGATGCCGGGTCGGTCGAGCGGCACGAGGAAGACCGTGATGCCCTTGTGCTTGGGTGCGTCCGGATCCGTACGCGTAATCAGAATCACGTAGCTGGCCAGGTCGGCCCCGGAGGTGAACATCTTCTGACCGTTGATGATCCAGTGGTCACCGTCGCGCACGGCCCGGGTCTTTGCGGCGAACACGTCGGAGCCGCCCGAAGGCTCGGTATAGCCCAGGCACGCGCTGATTTCGCCGCGCCCGAAGCGGGTCAGCACCTCCTGCTGGAGCTCGGGCTGGCCGAATTTCTGGACGATGTGACCGATCATGGCGGTGGTGCTGCGGGGCAGGCCCGCATAGCCCACCTCCTGCCACACGGCCAGGCTGGCGCGGGTGGCGTCGGCATCCGCGCCGCGACCGCCCCACTTCACCGGCCAATCCGGATAGAGCAGTCCCGCCTTGCCCAGCGCGCGGTGCACAGCCCAGTCATGGGACTCGAAGGAATGGTCGCCGAGCAGGTGTTTTTTGGGATCCAGGATACTCTGGAACAGGGCGCGCGTTTCCCGCGCGAGTTCCTGCCCGCCCGGCGGGGGTTCAAAATCCACCTCCACCGCTCCGGGCTCGGGCAGATGCGCGGTTTCACCGAGGAACAGCCGGCGTCCCGCGCGGACGAGTTCGGCTTCTGGGTCCCCCAGGGCCAGCGACCAGGCCTTGGCACGACGGTGATAGAGCTGCAGGTCATACTCGTTGGTCAGGCCGTAGCCGCCAAAGGTATGGACTGCATGCGCCACGCACCGGGTCGCGGTCCGGCAGGACCACCAGTACAGCAGCGATACCGAAGCCGCCGCATCGGGTTTGCGGTCCGCCATCGACCGCAGGGTTGACCAGAGCAGCAGCGCCGCACCATCGGCGTCGATCACATCATTGGCGAGCGGATGGGCGATGCCCTGGTTCGCGCCGATCGGCTGGCCAAAGGCGATTCTTTCGCGGGCATAGTTGGCCGCCAGCGACAGGACTTCGCGCGCCATGCCGATGACGGCGGCGGAGGTCAGCAGCTTCCATTCCTCGATACCGGCGGCCCAGATCGCAGGCGCCTGGTCACCGCTCGAAAGGACCAGCCGCTGTCCCTGGCCGGGCCGGAATACCCCCAGCGCGGCGGCGCCCAAGGTGGCCGGTGCGGCGAGCGGAGCCGCCGGGATCTCGATCGCAATCTCGCGGCCGTCGAAGCTCAGGATGCCCTGGGCTGCCGCGCCGCCCGGGACCAGCTGCACCGCGCCGGGCACGGCCTCA
>Ga0209698_10003896_pt1 | contig 16502 bp, 8 predicted proteins | sample LitLauG_LLR_2012_FD_187203 | JGI IMG/M metagenome (GOLD analysis project Ga0209698, IMG submission 187203) | Freshwater sediment microbial communities from Pennsylvania, USA - Little Laurel Run_MetaG_LLR_2012 (SPAdes) (version 2) | ecosystem: Environmental > Aquatic > Freshwater > Creek >...
GACGACTTTCACCGAAATCGGTTGCGTGCTGGTTGCTGATTGAGCTGTGAGGGCGCCAACCAGAAGTGCGTACAACAGAACTTGTGCGCCGAGGCGCAGTGGCCCTTTTGGCAACTGTTTCGATCCTGTCCTCTCGAGTGTCATACAAGAGCCCGCTTCCATGCCGTGCCCGCGAAGTTGCGAGGAGTGAGGAATTGTATCCCACCTGCGGATGCCTCTAGGCGACGATGAGGCGCCCTCTCGCGATTTCGGTGCAGTGTTGTACACTACCGTCCACTTAAGCAGCCTGACGGAGGATGGATGGAGGAGTCGAGCAATCAGGGATCGCTGGACGCAAGCGCCGACTACGGACTCCGGCGCGGGGTACTGTCGCCGATGGAGACGTTGGCGCAATCCGTGGGTACGATCGCGCCGACGACGACTCCTGCCGCAACGATCCCTCTGGTGTGCGCGCTCGCCGGCGAGGGAACGTGGCTGGCGTATGCGCTCGCAACCGTAGCGATTCTTTTGGTCGCTTGGTGCGTCAGCCGCTTGGCGAAATATTCGGCCTCTCCCGGTTCGCTCTATACCTACGCGGCGATGATCCTGCCGCCCTGGCTGGGCGCAACGGCGGCCTGGAGTCTGTTGCTGGCCTACGTGGCCACGGGCGCGAGCGTGATCGGCGGCTTTTATCACTGGGGAAACCTGCTGCTGCGCGACGCCAGCGTGCATCCTGCGTCCGCTGTGCTGCTTGCCCTCGTGGTGACCGCCGTTTCCATGTGGATCGCCTACCGGGATGTGAAGATCTCGGCGCGCCTGATGCTCTGGATTGAGGGAGCATCGGTGACGCTGATCTTGATCGTCGTGATTTTGTTGCTGGTCCGGCACGGCGCGCACCTCGACTGGGAACAGTTGCGCCTGCACCGCATGACCGGCAGCGGGCTGCGCCTCGGATTGGTGCTGGCACTGTTCAGCTTCGTAGGCTTCGAGAGCGCGACCACTCTGGGTTCCGAAGCGCGCGATCCGCTCAGGACGATTCCGCGCGCGGTGATTCAAAGCGCGATTATCACAGGAGCATTCTTTACCGTGAGTGCGTATGCGGAAGTGTTGGGATTCCGCACGGCTGGGCAGGACCTGGGAACCAGCCAGGCGGCCATGCACGTTCTGGCGCGAGTCGCCGGAGTTCCCATATTCGGTCTGCTGATCGATCTCGGAGCGCTGGTTAGCCTATTCGCCGGAACGCTGGCATGCATTACGGCGGCCGCGCGCGTGCTCATGCTCATGGCTCACAACGGTCTCGCACCCGCTTCTCTGCGAGTCACGCACTCGCGCAACGAAACACCCAGCCGCGCGGTGCTGGTCACCGGCGTGGCTGCCGTGCTGCCAGTCGCAGTGCTAGCGGCGAGGGGCGCCAGTGGGCTGGATGTTTACGGCTGGATGGGATCGCTGGCCACCTACGGTTTCATTGTGGCTTACGCTCTGGTGTGCTTCGCCCTGCCGCGCTATTTGCAGGAGCACGGAGCCTTGCGAACCGACACTCAGATTATTTCAGGGCTGGCCTGCGCCGCGATGATCGCAGCGATGGTGGGAAATCTATATCCGGTTCCAGAGGGCCCTTACGGAAAGTTGCCCTATATCTATCTCACGTTTCTGCTAGCTGGGCTGCTCTGGTTCGCGATCCGCGGCCGCACTCCGCGCCCCGCGCTGGCCGAGGACTAGGTTGCAGGCCCGATATACACTCGACGTTCTCCCCATAGAAATATCTGATCGCCTCGACAAAAACTTTCACTAAGCGTTTGGCTATCTCTGCCTGCGCAATTGTCGTACATTGCACGTCAACGCTTTTCGAGGCCGCGGCCAGCCACGTGCGATCTACATTCGCCGGCCGCGATGCAAAACAGAGCAAGAAAGGATTTTGACTTCTTGAAGGAATGCTGCGGACGTGTATCCCATCACCACGAGGGCCATGCTGACATGATCAAAGTTCGAATCGTAATCATGTTCCTGTTGTCGTCGCTTCTGCTGCTAGCTACACCCTGGCTGCAAGCCCAGCAAACGCTGGGTGGCATCACCGGCACCGTCACGGACAAGACGGGCAGCATTTTGCCGGGTACGACCGTCACCATTGTGGGTGACCAGACCAAGTTCACTCGCGCCCAGAAGACCAACGAGAACGGCAGCTACGATTTTGTCAATCTGCCCATTGGCACTTATACGATCAGTTTCACCCACGAGGGATTTCAGACGCAAAAAGTTCCGTCGATCGTGGTGCAAGCCTACCGCACCGTAACCGTGAATTCGGTCCTGCCCGTCGGGCAAGTGGGCACCGTGGTCGAAGTACAAGCGGATCCGCTGATGAACGCGGTGGACACGACGAACGGCTACATTCTGGAGAAGAACCAGATCGAAGATGTGCCGCTGCCCACCGGCAGCTTTACCGGCCTCGCAATCCTGTCGCCGGGAGTGAACGCCGAATTGCCCAGCGGCACCGGAGCCAATGCCGGGCTCGGAAATCAACCCATCTGGGCGAACGGCCAGCGCGACACCAGCAACACGTTTCTGCTGAATGGCGTCGACGCCAGCAATCTCTTCAATGGGAAAAGCACAAGTTCGGTGGCGTCCGCCCGCATCGTGAACAACACCGGCGTCGCCGGCGCTTCCAGCACCACGGCGGAAGTCATTCAGAGTACGGCTTCTCCCTATCTAGCGATCGGCCAAGCGTTGCCCTCGCCCGCTCCGGAGACGGTGCAGGAATTTCGCGTCAACACTTCTATGTACGATGCGCAACAAGGTTCGACCAGTGGCGCCCACATCGACATCAGCACCGCGTCGGGCACGAATAGCATTCATGGCAGCGCCTATGTTCACCGCGGAACGGACGCGCTGAATGCCGCCCCGTATTTTTACAAGCAGGACACCAACATTCCCGCCAATGAAAAGGTCCCGCAATTGCACCGTTACACAGCGGGTGGGACTCTCGGCGGAGCGCTGATCAAAGACAAGCTCTTCGGCTTCGCCAGCTACCAGCACGTTCACGTTTCCGACTTGGAGATCGGTACGTCGCGCACGGCTGTGCCCTTCGGGCTTACAGACGATCGCAGCCCGACAGCCTTAGCGAACGTTTCCAACAACAACTGGGGCTCAAGCGTCCTGCCGATCGTTGGGACACAATCAGGTGACATCAGTCCCGTGGCGTTTCAACTGTTGAACGCCAAGCTGCCGAACGGCCAGTTTTTGTTTCCGTCGGCGAACCCGAAATCACTCCCGACCATTAACTTTCCAGAAAATGCGTTTTTGACCCAAGCTGCCTATTTCATCTCCGATCAGGCGGTGGCCAACCTCGATTACCTAGCTACCGCGAAGGACACACTCTCTCTGAAGTACTACTACCAGCACGATCCCAGCACCGCGCCTTTCGGCTTCTCGTCAGTGCAAGGTTTCACCCAGCGTCTCGACGCAGGAAGCCAAGTCGCATCGATTACGAACACGCAGAGCATCCGGTCGAATCTCAGCGTCGCGGAAGTCTTCGGCTTCATCCGGGAAAAAATCTACAGCACGATCGGCCAACCCTTCACTCCGGGATCGCTGGGAATCAACACTTTCGGCTCGAACGTTTTTCCCGGCATCACGATTTTGGATGATCTCGGGAATTTCGCGTCCCAGAACACTGGAGGCTGCCTTCCTCCTGCGAGCCCGTGTGGCCCCTTCAACGCAGGCCTCAACATCGGCTCCACTGCCGCCTCCCAGGGAGCTTTCACCGGCATCTTTCAGAATCGCTGGATGCCTTCCGCCAATGCAATCTGGAATCGCGGCCGACACACGATCACCTTTGGAGGCAGTTACTCTTACACCCAACTCGATACGCGGGACCAGAGAACCAATACGGGCATGATTGGCTTCGCCGATTTCTCTCAGTTTCTTCAGGGTCTGGTGACACCCTATACGTCGGATGGTTTCATCACCACCGCGTTTCTGCAGGGCAACGCCAACCGCTACTATCACTCGAATGAGACCGGGGCATTCCTGCAAGATAAGTTTCAGGTTCGCTCGAACCTCAGCTTCAGCCTGGGTCTGCGCTTCGATTATCACGGTGGATTGACGGAAAAGAACGGTCGCATTTTCAACTTCGATCCGTCTCGATACAGCTACGACGCGACCAATGATGTCATCCATTCCAACGGCTTCATCGTGGCAGGAAACAACCCGACCTTCCCCACGAAAGGCGTCAGTAACTCCACTTTGACTGGACGGCAGTGGGGATTGGCGCCACGCGTCGGACTCGCGTGGAGCCCGAAGAAGTTCAACGACAAGGTCGTCGTGCGTGCAGGCTGGGGTCTCTACTACGATCGCGGCGAACTTTTCAGCTACCTTTCTCCGGGATTTGCGGCGGGCGTCATCGCTGGCGGGCCCTTCGGCGTGAATCAAACTCCGCCGTGGGTGAATTCGCAGGTGTGCACAAGCACTGGAGCCCCTTACATGGGATTCATCCCCACCTGCGACCCAACGCAAGCAACCGGCGGTTCGTTCTCGGATCCGTGGGGAACCACGCTGGGCCAAGCGCCCAGCGGCGATCCAGGCCAACTGGTTCTGCCCAACGCTGCGGCCATCAAGAACTTCGCACAGCTGTTCTCCTTCGCAGATTACAACCGCGCCAACAAGCTCCCGTACTCCATGAACCAAACTCTCGGCATTCAGTGGCAGCCGCGGAACGATCTCGCCATTGAAATTGCGTACGCGGGAAACCTGGGCCGTCACTCCGTCGTTCCCTTACCGTTCAATCAGGCGCGGATCGCCTCGCCGTCGAATCCGATTCGTCCCGGTACTCCCTCCGAGCAAGACTTCACCTACGGTTACTCGATCCTGGACCCGAACACCTTCCAGCCCTATCTCCTGCCGACCGGATCGTGCGCAACCTGCGGGACGGCATACCTGCAAACTTATGAAGGCGGCAACATCGATCTGCGCGTTCCCTACATTGGATATTCCTCGGAGTCGGAATCCTACACGGCGGCTGGGATCTCAGCCTACAACGCGCTGCAAGCCCACGTGGAAAAGCGCATGAGTCATGGCTTTCAGATCGGGTTCTCCTATACCTACTCGCATGCCACCGACGAGCAGAGCGCGATGGGCCTCTTCTACAACGGCAATAATCCGTTGAATCTGCGCTCCGGTTATGGTCTTTCAGACTACGACCGGAAGCACGTGATCAACTTCAACTACACCTACGAGCTGCCGAGATTCCTGTCCTCGTCTTCGTTGATGAGCAAGTTCACCAACGGATGGGCAATCTCGGGACTAACCGTTATCCAGAGTGGCCAGCCCTATAGTGTTGTCGATTACTCGGGCGCCGTGGGCAGCATTTTTTACGGCACGTCGGACGGCATCACGAATCCCATAGTGCCGCTCGTAAATTGTTCGCCCAAGCAGGCGATCACCGGAGCGTCCGGCACGGTTCCCGGCATGCCGGCGCTGAATCCCAACTGCTTCGGAGTGCCTCTATTGAGTCCGGGCGCACTCAATGGTGCAATTCCGTCCAACGATACTTTCGAGACGAACTTTATTTCTCAAGGCCAGCGCAACATTTTCCGGCAACCTTGGCAGAGGCGCGCAGACATTTCGATTCTGAAGACCACTCAACTCACCGAACGCACTGTTCTCAAGTACGCTTTCCAGGTCTTCAACGTCACCAACACGGCGAGCTTCGATATTCCGATTGACGACGTCAGCCAGAACATTAATTTCAACGATTTTCCAACGGCAAACAGTTCGCTGTATGTCAGCCCGACTCTCAGCGGACTGGGCGTCACCAACAAAACCATCGGTAGCCCGCGCCAGATTCAAATGACGCTGAGCCTCGCTTTCTAACTCAAGTTGCAGGATGAGGAAAGGCACGGTGAGATTTCGCCGTGCCTTTCTTCTTTCGGTTGACAAGATGCGATGTCGCGCGATATCCCATCAGTTCGCGCTGCCGTCACGAAAATGAAGCGCGGAGGAAGAGGTTTGCGATGAGGAATGCACGACTATTTTTATTAATATGCCTTTTGATTGCGAGCAGCCTGTCGTTCTCGCAGCAGCGCCGCAAGGTCATCATCAATCAAGACACGTCGGGACCCGGCGGCAGCAATATGCAGACGCTGCTCACCCTGATTCAGTCTCCGCAAGTCGAAGTGCTGGGCATCACCGTTGTCAGCGGCAATCAATGGCGCGATGAAGAGGTGGCGCACACTCTGCGGCTGCTGGAGTTGATTGGCCGCACCGACATTCCAGTCGTGCCCGGAGCCGTATTTCCGTTAGTGCATCGCCGCAACGAGGCTCTTTTGTGGCAGGCCATGTATGGGAAGGTCGCCTTCGCCGGCGCTTGGGATGATCGCTGGTGGCACGAACACGACGTCATTCCTAAGCTCCCGGAAGGGCAACCCACGACCAAACCGGCCGACGAGGACGCGGCTCACTTCCTCATCCGCATGGTGCATAAATATCCGCACGAAGTCACGATCTACGAGGGCGGTCCGATGACCAACCTGGCGCTCGCCGACGCGATCGATCCACACTTCGCCGAACTGGCCGAAGGCCTGGTCTTCATGGGCGGAAGCTTGAGCCCGCAAACCGACGATCCCGAGTTCATCAGCAGCCCGCGACACGAATTTAACTTCTGGTTTGATCCCGAGGCAGCGAAGAGCGTGTTACAAGCCCCGTGGAAGAAAATCATCTGTACTCCGGTCGACATCTCCGTCAAGACTAGAATCACGGACGCGATGATCGCCGAAATCAAGAAGAGCAACAGCGCGGCCGCACAATATGTGGTCAAGTTTTTTATGGCAGACCAGGGCGGGTCCTATATGTGGGACGAACTGGCCGCTGCCGCATGGATCGATCCGACGCTGATCACGCGAAAGGAAACGCGGTACATGAGTGTGGACATCGATCACGGAGCAGCCTACGGAGACACGCTGACCTGGGTGGACAAAGACAACCCGAAGCTGGGCGCGCGGCTCGTCGAGATCCAGATCGATTTGGATCTGGCACGATTTAACAGAATGTTCGTCGAATTAATGAAGGCTCCGACTCCGCAAGCACACTAAGTAACGGTGGTTCTGTGATACTCCGCGCAGGTTGCGTCTTAAGTCACCGCGACTTGCCTTCCCCGCGCTCCTAGCCGCGTGGCGGAAAGATTCCCTGCAAAGCGATGATGAAATTCACCGTCAAGTAGGGCGGCATGTTGTTGTGGGGCAAGCCTCCGCCCGTTATCCCTACAGCCGCGGCATTCATGTTGACATTGTTGGGCGGGCTGGCATAAAGGTTCACTCCAGGTCTGCCTTGCGTCTTAGCCCACAAGTTGTTGGCCACCGTATTTGCATTCCCCGCGGTGTTGAGGCAGTTCACCCCGTGGTTATGCATAGGCATAGTCGATTGCTGCAGAGGAACGGCCGATTCCCCGCCGGTTTCGCCTTGAGTTCGCGGCGTGAGCCCACTGCCATTGCCAGCGGCCATGGGGGCTGAGGCTTGCAGATTGGGGAGGCCAAAGGTGGACTTGCCGTCGCCGCCGTATTGCGTGCCAAGAAGCGAAAACAAGGCGGTATTCTGGGAGATAGACAGTAATTGGCCATTGCAAACCGCCCAACCTACCGGGGCAAAATTGAACCCTACCATCCGGATTTCTGCAACGAACTGATCGGACATGGCGAACCCTCCTCTGGATTCTCCGCTTAGTTCCGCGACGGGAACACTCCCGTCAACGCGATAATGAAACTCACGACCAGGTAGGGCGAACGGTTTTCGTGTGCCTGGTTCGAGCCGGTGTTGGCGATGGCAGTTGGGTCCATCGCCGTGGTAATTGCGGTGGTGGCGTACTGCGAAACGCCAGTTGCCCACGAGTTAGCAGCCGGGGTGTCACTGCTGGCAGCACCGGTGGAGGCTATGGCCGTGTGAGTATGTGCGGGCATCTCGTTCGGCAGCAGGATGTGTGCCTCCTCGCCGCCGGATTGCCCTTGCGCGAACCCGGATCCTACATGGAGGGTCGTTCTTCCGCGGAAATCAGGGAGCAGGAAGGTAGTTCGTCCATCGCCTCCGTACATTGTTCCCAGCAGCGAAAAAAGTGCCTGGTTTTGGTTAATCGGCATGGTCTGTCCGTTGCACAAGGCCCAGCCCTTGGGGGCAAACCCGAATGACACCATGCGAATCTCGCCAAGATACGGTGAACCCATAATCTTCTCTCCCGAAAGTGATGTAGCGCTGCCGGTTCTTACTGCGAAGGAAACACGCCAAAGAGCGAGATGATGAAAGAAATCACCTGGAACGGAAGCAGATTATCGTGCGGCTGACTGTTCCCGGCGTTTTGCGTGATTGTCCCCATGGTGGCATTCGACGGTCCGGGGCCAAACGAACCGTTGACTGCGCTTGGTCCTCCCCAGGCTGCATTCGCGGGGTTGGCCGCACCCTGACCGCCGGCGCCGCTGCCCACTGCGGCATGGGTGTGCGAAGGCAGCTGGCCTACTATGAGCGTGACTGTTTCCACTCCGCCCTTTTGGCCCAGTACGTAATTGGAGAGATTCGCACCTTGCCCCTGATGCACGGGAACGCGGCATTGCAGGTCCGGCAGAGCGAAAGTAGTCTGACCATCGCCGCCATAAGTGGTGCCTATGAGCTGAAATAAGGTATCGTTTTGCGGGATAGGCAGAATTACGCCATTGCAGAACGACCATCCTGCGGGCGCAAAATTGCCCCCGAACATTCTGATTTCGCCGACGTAAGGTTGTCCCATCGTTCTCCTCCTGCTACCGAACCTGAGCCTGGGCCTGATCTTGAACCGGGATCAGGCGGTTGAATACCGCTTCGTAAAACGTACCGGTCTCGTCCCTGCCGATCGGAACCAGGAACAAATCGAATTCTCCGATGGAGTCATGCTTCATCGGATAAATGCGCTGGGGAAAAACTTGCGCGCGATCGCCGCGGAAGCGCAGCGAAAACTGCTCCTGCCGCGGGGTCGAGTGCCCGTTCGCCAGTTCGACTAAGTCCATCGCGTACGGCTCCGAACGCTCGTCCAAGAGCCAGAACCTCGTATTCAGATTTTCTTCGAACATGCTCTTAGTCAGATAGATCCCCATGTTCCGCCCCAACTTCTGACTTAGTCTCTCTGCTCGATGACGGCGAGCCATGCTGCCAAACCATCTCCAGGTAAATCGGTCCGCTGTGGACCACGGAAAAGCCCAGGCGCTCGTACCATTGCAGGGCGGGATTAAAGCGCTCCACATGCAGAGATACAGTCTTCGCTGCTTCCGAGGCCTCCTTCATGATCGCTTCCATCAAGATAGAGCCGATTCCGTGGCCGCGAAACTGGGGAAGCAACGCAATATCCACGACGTGAATTCCTTGGTTCGTGCGCTCGACAATCAACCTTCCCACCGGGGTTTGCTCGCAGTGGATCACGCTGTATTCAGCGTTGGGAATCTGCATGACATACGAGCGGCGCTGGGCTTCGTACTGCATGCGCAGAAAAGAGTCCTGCTGTTCCGCGTTCCATCCAGTAAGCGCCATCTCTTCGGATCGAGTGCTGGCAAAGGTCCGATAGAGGAAAGGTTCGTCTGAAGGGCGGGCGGGATCGAGGCGGATGCCGGCAATGCTCACAGTAAGAGTTGACGGCTCCTCGACTGCTACAAGATTGCCCAAGCGGTGTTCATCGAGAGCCGGCGCCAGAGACTTTTCGAACATGCTTGAGACACCACCTGAAAAGATGAGAAGGGGCCGGAACTGAAATGGGTCAGAGCGGTAATTGACCACTAAATACGACAATTGTCAAGTTATTATTGATGAAAATCTCAGTTATTCCACCTGAATATCGAGAAATCTACACTTACAACGTGGTTTTAGCTTGACTTAACGAGTCGGATTTAGCACCATGCCGAACGCGCACCACGAAGGGTCACCCCTCGTGCCATCGCAGACTCTCTCGACCGAACCCAGGGATCAGTTCCTCAACGACGCCGGCAAACCTGATCTGTGCCTACCGTCTCCCCCGCGGTTTGAACAGACGACAAAATAAGCCGGCGGTGGAGACCATCCATGACTATGCGCCCTCGCTTGTCCCGTATTTTCTCGCTCGCAGTGCTGGCAGTTATTACTCTTCTTTTCGCTTATTTCCCGCTTGGTAAGATTCGCGCGGGGAGTGCGCGGGCGACCATCCTTCCCAGTGCAGGGAAGCCGCTGGTGAATCTGAAGAGTCCGCAGGCTCCGGCTTTTACTTACACGGGAGACGCAAGCGCGGCTGCGGCATTGCAGGGCGGTACGGCAACGGCGACGGCGTTGGCAGCGGCGGATTTTAATGCCGACGGGGCCATGGATGTAGTGGCGGGCTATTCGACCGGGAATGGTGGCGTGCTGGTTCTGATGCGCGGCAACCCGGATGCCTTTGCTCCGACCGACCAAACACTTTATGCCAAGGCGATGAAGGGCAAAGTTCCGCCGACATTCTTGTCCAAGGCGACTGCGTTCAGTCTTCCGGAATCTCCGGACTTGCTCGTCACTGGCGACTTCAACCATGATGGCAAGCCAGACGTGCTGGTGGCCGCTCGCGGCGGCAGTCTTTATCTGTTGGCCGGGGACGGGCGCGGTAATTTGCAGCCTCCGCAGATCGTTTCTTTGCCCGGCCAGGTGCGGGCGTTGGCCGTCAACGTGGATGGCCACGTGGCCGTCAGCATGGATGTTTCGAATAGCGAGGAACTGCAGATTCTCGCCCCAAGTTCGCAAGGCTTGACAGCAGCCGCGACCTATCCGCTGCCGGCGCGCGGCGATTCTGTGGCATGGGGAACTTTGGGCGGCGGAATGGATGTGGCGGTCGGTGCCGGCTCCAACGTTGTAATGATCTACAGCGTCCTGACCGCGAACCCGCAAGCCGAGACAGTAAAGCTTCCTTATCAGGTGGAAGCTCTGGCCATAGACGATTACATTTGGGACCGCGACGGCCGCAAGGAGATATCCGTTCTCGCCGACGATGGAACCATTCACATTTTGCAGCACGGTGTTCTAAATACTGCACCTCTTACTGACGCCGATCGCCTTGCACGCCGCGCCGCACGATCTGCCAAAGCGGCTAAGGCAGCCAGCCAGCTCGCGCCGAATCCGACTGCGCTCGGCGCTTGGACCGAGGCCAAGCAGGTGCCCTACACCGGATCGGCGCTTACAGGACCGGTCTCGGCTTCAGCTTTCAACACGCCGCATCTGGCGGGTTCCTCCACGGCCGACTTGATGGTGATCGATGCGGGGCAGAGCCTGCTCCACATTCTCGACACGTCCGGCGCAACCGCCAGTCCGAGCGCGGGCATTTCGTTTTCAGGCACGCCGGTTGCGGCGTTAGCATTGCCAGAGAAAATCAATTCGGGGCGCGATATTGTAGTCCTCACCTCATCGCAGTCCGCGCCCATGGTCATCGCCACGGGTGGCGATCCGACATTCAATGTGACATGGACTTCCGACGAAGACGATGCCGGCGCTTGCACGAGTTCAGCGGTCAAGAGCGGCACCGGCGGGGACGGCAATCTCAGCTTGCGCGAGGCAGTCTGCGAAGCGAATAACAACGCGCCCAATGCGAGCACGATCAACGTTCCGTCGGGCACTTTCGACCTCACGAGCCTTGAGTCCGGCGAACTGCGCATCGAAACCAGCGGTACCGGCTATACCCTGTCGATCATTGGCGCAGGCGCGTCGAGCACAATTATTCAGCAGACGGACGGCGTCGACCGAATTTTTGAAGAGGACTATGCGACTGCCGGCGGCAATCCCCTCACCCTCCAAAACTTGACCCTGACGGGGGGCAATTGCACCAACGACACCACCAACGATTGCAGCTTGGCCGGAGGTGGAGCGATATTGGCGGGCGGCTTCGCCAATGACCCGCTCACCCTCACCAACGTGGTGCTGAACCACAATTCCACGAACCAGCTCTATGGCGGTGCCGTCTCCTTTGACGCGCCCAATCTCACCATCACCAATTCGACCTTCTCGAACAACAGCACCATCAATCAGGGCGGCGGGGTTTGGTTCGCCGACTACTCCCCGATCAATGAGACCGCCGTTGTCACCATCACTAATTCGACTTTTACCAACAATACTTCGGGGCTAGGCGCAACTAGCCAAGTCGATACGGAAGGCGGCGGACTGTTCCTCGAGCTTTACCAGCCCTATACCAGCGTTACCATCAGCGGATCGACCTTCACCGGCAATAACGGCGCCAGCGGCGGAGGCGGCGGCGGAATCTTTGCCGACCTGTACGGCACCGGCAATCCGTTTTTCACGGTCAGCAACTCGCGCCTAGACGGCAATGTCGCCGGCGGAAATGGTGGAAGCGGCATGTCCATCCAACTCGGCGCTGTCGGTAATATCCAGGACAACTGGTGGGGCTGCAATGGCGGGCCGGGCGCGACCGGTTGCGATACCGTTTACGTGGAGCCATCCGTCGGATCGCAAGGGAATTACAATCCCTGGCTGGTGTTGAGCATCAGCGCCTCCCCGAATCAAATTCTCCCCGGTGCCACCTCAACGCTGACTGCGGACCTTACCCACGATTCCAACGGCGGCAGCGGATTCAGCGTGCCCAATGGGGTCCCCGTCGCTTTCGGCGGCATACTGGGCACAGTCAATCCCGTCAGCACCACGCTGACCAGTGGGCTGGCGACCTCCACCTACACGGCGGGAAGCAGCGCCGGCAACGAAACCAACGTCACCGCCAAGGTGGACAACGGAACGGCCAGTACCACCATCGACATTCTCGATAGCGTCACCGTCGCCACCAGCCCAGCCAACCTTTCCATCATCGTAGACGGAACCACTTACACCGCCCCGCAGACCTTCAACTGGATAGTGGGATCTACGCATGCCCTCAGCACCAACTCGCCCCAGAACGTCTCTGGGGGATCGGAACAAGTATTCGGCAACTGGTCGGATGGCGGCGCGCAATCGCATACGGTGACTGCGCCAGCACCGGCTACGACCTATACCGCCACGTTCAACACACAATACCAATTAACCACGCAGGCTTTACCGTCCGCCGATGGTTCGGTCACGCCGGCCTCCGGCAACTACTATCCCGGGGGCTCGACCGTGGCCGTGACCGCGACGGCCAACGCAGGCTTCCAGTTCACCAACTGGACCTCGACCGGCGGGTCGTTTGACTCGACCACCGCCGCCAGCACCAACTTCCACATGCCTAGCGCCGCGGCGGCGACGGTGACGGGAAACTTTGTCCCAGCCACGACGCAGATTACGATCACAACCAATCCGGCGAATCTATTGGTCTCGGTAGACGGCGGGTCAGCCGTGGTGGCCCCGCTGGTCGAAACCTGGAACATCAGCTCGTCGCATACCATCGCAACCACCTCCCCGCAAGCCGGCGGGGCGGGCATACAGTACGTCTTCAATAACTGGTCCGACGGCGGCGCGATCTCTCACGCCATCACGGTGCCCGCCACTGCCACGACCTACACTGCCAGTTTCGCCACGCAATATCAGTTGGCTACTGCGGCGAATCCCAGTGCCGGTGGAACCGTCACGCCCAGCTCCGGCAACTACTACACCTCAGGAACGGTGGTGCCTCTAACGGCCACAGCCAATGCTGGCTACAGCTTCACTAACTGGACCGGCAACGTCGCCAACTCTACGAGCGCTTCGACCAGCATCACCATGACGGCGCCGCAGAGCGTGACCGCCAACTTCTCGCTGATTATTGTGGCCGCTCCGACCACGACGTCGGTGTCCTCGAATAACAATCCGTCGTTCACCAGCGCTCCCGGCAACTCGGTCACTTTCACGGCAACCGTGACTTCCACCAGCACGGTGAACGAGGGCACGGTCACGTTTAGTGACGCCGCCAACGACTTCACCTGCAGCGGCGGCAACACCGTGCCAGTAAGCAATGGACAGGCCGCTTGCACCACCTCGTTTACCACCGAGGGATCGCGAAACGTCACCGGCGCCTACAACGGCACGGTCAATTTCCTGACCAGTAGCGGGTTCATTACGCAAACCGTGAACAACCACACGGTGCAAACTGGAAATCAGTTCTGCAACCAGGGTGCAATTACCGTGCCCAGCACGGCCGGTGCAGCCACGCCTTATCCGTCCAACATCTTCGTCTCCGGCTTGGGCAACGTTGGCTCGGTGACGGTCCAGCTGAACGGCATCAGCTCCAGCGACATTGCGCAGACTGACTTGCTGCTCGTAGGTCCGACGGGAGCAGCCATCGTTCCCTTCGCCAGCGTGGGAGATAGTTCCACGATTGGCGGCGTGAATATCACGCTCGATGACTCGGCTTCCAGCCTGATCCCGGGAGGCTCTCCACTCACCTCGGGTACTTACAAGCCCACTTCGATAACCGGCAGCACCACGCTGATCTTCCCGGCGCCAGCGCCTTTAATCAATGCGGGAGATTACGCGGCCACCGACGGAGCGGCCACGCTGGCCTCGCAATTCAGCGGCACCGCGGCCAACGGCACCTGGGCGTTGTACGCCATGGACAATTCCGGCAGCGGCGCTGCGACCATCGGCAGCGGATGGTGCGTGAACATTTCTCCGTCCACGGTGCAGACTACGATCACAACCAGCCCAGCTGGTCTCCTGGTCTCAGTCGACGGTGGAACAGCGACGTCAGCCCCGCTGGTCGAAAATTGGGTGCCCGGATCGACGCATACCATCGCGACTACATCGCCGCAGGCAGGCGGAACGGGCGTGCAGTATGTGTGGAGTAACTGGTCTGACAGCGGTGCGATTTCGCACAGCATCACCGTGCCGTCGACCGCAACGACCTACACCGCGACGTTTGGCACGCAATACCAGTTGACCACGCAGGCTTCACCGCCAGCCGATGGCACGGTCACGCCGGCCTCGGGAGGGTACTACGCCTCAGGCGCAACCATCCCCGTAACCGCAACCGCAAATTCCGGCTTCACGTTTACAAACTGGACTTCGACGGGCGGGTCATTTGACTCGACCACGGCGTCCAGTACGAACTTCCACATGCCCGCTACTCCGGCGACCGTAACCGGCAACTTCGGCAGCGCATCGGTGCAGATCACCATCACCACCACGCCCGCCAATCTCCTGGTGTCGGTGGATGGAGGCACAGCCACCGCAGCTCCGCTGGTCGAAACCTGGGTTATCGGGTCGTCTCACACCATCGCGACGACCTCTCCGCAATCAGGCGGGACCGGCGTGCAGTACGTCTGGAGTAACTGGTCCGACAGTGGTGCGATTTCGCACAGCATCACCGTGCCTTCCACGGCCACGACATACACGGCCAGCTTCAACACGCAGTATCAGCTGACCACGCAAGCTTCGCCGCCTGCCGATGGTTCGGTCACGCCGGCCTCCGGCAGCTACTTTGCCGCGGGCGCAACGATCCCCGTGACTGCAACTGCCAACGCGGGCTTCACGTTCAGCAACTGGACTTCGACCGGCGGGACGTTCGACTCAACCACTGCCGCCAGCACCAACTTCCACATGCCTAGTGCCCCCGCGACCGTGACGGGTAACTTCGGAGCCGCCACGGTGCAGATTACAATCACGACCAGCCCTGCCAATCTCCTGGTTTCAGTGGATGGCGGAACGGCAACGACAGCCCCGCTGGTTGAGACCTGGAACATCGGATCGTCGCATAGCATCGCCACCAGCTCGCCGCAAGCGGGCGGTACGGGTGTGCAGTACGTCTGGAGTAACTGGTCCGACAGTGGTGCGATTTCGCACAGCATCACGGTGCCTTCCACGGCCACGACGTACACGGCCACTTTCAACACGCAATACCAGTTGACCACGCAGGCCTCGCCGGCGGGCGATGGTTCGGTCACGCCAGCCTCGGGCGGCTATTATGCTGCGGGCGCAGTCGTGCCCGTAACTGCAACGGCCAACGCCGGATTCCAGTTCACCAACTGGACTTCGACCGGTGGCACGTTCGACTCAACCACCGCCGCCAGCACCAACTTCCACATGCCCAGTGCCCCGGCGACGGTGACGGGCAACTTCACGGCGATCAACGACTTCTCGATAGCCGCCAACCCAACCAGCCTGAGCCTCGTTCAGGGTGCCTCCGGCACCAGTACGATCTCGACCGCAGTCACCGCGGGCAGCGCCGGAACAGTCAGTCTCGTTGTCAGCGGAGTCCCGAGTGGCGCGAGCGCGACGCTTAACCCAACCTCCGTCACCGCCGGTGGAAGTTCCACGCTCATGGTGAACGCGGGCACAGCGACCCCGGGCACCTACACCCTCACCGTGACCGGCATGGAAGGCTCGAAGACGCACTCGGCTACCGTGTCGCTGACGGTAACCGCCGCCGCACAGTTGAGCGTGACGCCGACCAACATCAACTTCGGAACGGTGCGGCAGTACAGTCTTCTGCTCAGGAACGTGACCGTGAAGAACACCGGCACCAGCACGGTGTCGATCTCGAAGGTGTCGGTAACTCCCGGCACCGGAGCCGACTCCGATGACTTCACGCCGATCAGCTTCTGCAAATCTTCGCTTGCCCCGGGGAAGAGTTGCAT
>Ga0209698_10003897_pt1 | contig 16498 bp, 18 predicted proteins | sample LitLauG_LLR_2012_FD_187203 | JGI IMG/M metagenome (GOLD analysis project Ga0209698, IMG submission 187203) | Freshwater sediment microbial communities from Pennsylvania, USA - Little Laurel Run_MetaG_LLR_2012 (SPAdes) (version 2) | ecosystem: Environmental > Aquatic > Freshwater > Creek >...
CAAATGGATCAACCAATATGTGCTTTCGCCGGCGCCGCCGGGCGAAGTGCCAGTTCGGCCGCTGCGCCAGGCCCACATCGGAGTCCTTCAGTCCGGTTCTGGTTCGGGTTTCTTCCGAGCGGTGCTGCACGCTCGCCCGGCCTATCATCCCATCGCGCAGGCGACTCTCGACGCCTTAATCGCCCCAGCCTCGTGAAATTCTCCGCTCAGGGTATTACGAGCAGAGAATTGGACGGCTCGGGCGACCGCTCCGACGCGGAATAAAAAGTCTCCAGCAGATTGATGAAGGCGCGTCCGCGGCGGCGGCCGTTGTTGCGGTCGAGTTCGAGCCGCTGGAAAAACACGAGCAGCCCCAACACGCTGGCATCGCGGGTTTTTGCCAGTCCCAGCTTCTTGTGTTCCTGAGCGCGAAACTCCGTGAGTGCGTCTTGCACTCTGTTGAAGAGCGTATTCGCCAAAGCGTTATCCGGCCGCGTTTCATAGTAAACCCCGGACTGGAGAGTCTGATACGTCCGGATCAACGCCTCTAGCGCCGCTCGCACGTCGAAGTCGGCCACGCCGGGAGTTCCGACCGCCGCTTGGCTCAAGACATGCGCCAGGAACAGTAGAAGGTCTTCGTGATCCTGCAGGAACTTTTCCGAAACCCGGATATCCTGGTTGGGGAGCTCGGAAGCTTCCAGAGGAGCTGGCTTTTCATGACGCCGCGCGTCCTGGAGGAATTCGCAATCGAGCGGGCAGGTGACCGTCACCTCGCGTTCCGTCCCGCAGCAGATGGTACAGATGTCGCCGCGCACTCCCGCACAAAACCGTTTCGGACGGCGCTGCTGGCAGATGGCACAAGGCATCTTTCTTAGTATAGAAGGTGGGAACAGTCTAGCGATGAGCCGAACAAATCTATTCTTCAAAGTCGAAGTGGAGCACGACCGGGGGGAACAACCGGAGCGGATAGGCGAACAGATCCGCCGTCAACTGCTGAAACTGTACGGCGTCCGCGAAGCCGAGCTCTCCAACTTCACACCCGTGGAAGAATAGGGCTTCCGCCGTCGCCGATATGCTGTTCGTAAGTCCTGCCGAAAAAACCATCGGTCATTCCGGCGATATAGTCGCACACAACCCGATACGCCGGCTCTGGTCCATCCTGCTCGCGGTAGGGCTGGGGCAGCCGGTCGGGATGGTCCAGAAAGAACTGGAAAAGTTCGCCTACCATTTGCACCGAGCGGGCGCGCCCCGCCATCAATGCCGGCGAGTCGTACACCTTGGCGTGGAGAAAACGTTTCAATTGCCGGCTGGTTTCCGCCGCTTCCGGAGTGAACGATGCCAGCCGGCGGGCCACCGACCGGACCTCTTCCGCGGTTTCGACGCCGGCCTGGCGGGCTTGTTCCACCGTGCCCTCGATCAAGCCGGAGACCAGAAGATCGATGAGCTGGCGCAGGATCTCGTGGAATCGCTCGCGGCTGGTGGCGCCCGGAAACTGCGTCTCCACGGTTTCGAAAATCGTGCGGTATAGAGGAACGCATTCGGCCACGTCTTCGGCCGTCAGCATTTCCGCCGAGAAGGCATCGTCCAGGTCGGCGGTATTGTAGGCCACTTCGTCTGCCAAGTCGATTAATTGCGCCTCGAGCGGGGGTCTCAGGCCCGGCAGGTACTCATCGAGCCGGGCATTCTCACCCGGCCCGAAGTCGTGAGAGTGCTTGACCATGCCCTCTCGAACCTCGAACGTCAGGTTCAGTCCCGGAAACCGTGCGTACCGCTGCTCAAAACTTTCCACGATCCGAAGGGCATGCAAATTGTGATCGAATGACTCGCCAAAGTCCCCCATCCGACGGTTGAGTTCGTCCTCGCCGGCGTGCCCGAAGGGCGGATGGCCGATATCGTGAACCAGGGCCAACGCCTCGGTCAAATCCTCATCGAGCTGAAGGACATTGGCCAGCGTGCGGGCGATCTGCGCTACTTCTATGGTGTGGGTGAGCCGGTTGCGGAAGTGATCGGACAGGCCCGGAGTAAAGACCTGGGTCTTGGCCTCGAGGCGGCGGAAGGCGCGGGCGTGCACCACGCGGTCGCGATCCCTCTGAAAAGGGTTGCGGTAAGGGTGCGCTGGTTCCGGGTAGCGCCGTCCCCTGCTTCGCGCTACGGCAAACCGAAGACGCGCCAGCATGACAATTCCGGGGTTATTGCGGGGGCAACTCGCCGTAAAGCGTGATTGCCAACTGGCCTACCGACCCAGGACGGTTTCTCAGCCCGTCGAGCAGCTTGCGCGCCTCCGCCGGTTTGCTTTGCAGGATGCCTCGCGCCAGCCCAATCTGGGCCTGTTCGGAAGAAACGAAGATGGTGGGGTGCGCCATCAAATCGCGCAAGGTTTTTTCCGCCTGGTCCGGTTTACCCTCCGCAAAGTAGACTTCCGACAGCGACAACTTCGCCAACGACGCGTACTTCTCGTCGCCCTTTTGTGCCACTTCCTGAAAACTCTTCTCGGCCTCCGCCAGATTACCCTGATCGGAACGGATCGCGCCCAGGTAGTATTCCGCGATCGCCGCTTCCTCGGCACCGGGGTACGATTTCTTCAAATCGGAAAAGGCCTTCAATGCTGCCTCGTCCTTCACTTGCTGCGTGGGGAAGGTAGGGGACGCGCCTTGCACTAAGGCGCCGATGCCGGTCTCCTGGACCTGGATCGCCTTGACCAGCGCAGCCTCCCGGAACCCATGCTGGCGGCCCGTGTACAATCGGATTCCAAAGTAGACCGCGACCAGCGCCAGGGCGATACCCCCGTAGCGGACGATTTCCTTCTGGTGCTCTTCAAAAAACGTTAAACCATGCTCGACTTCGAGCGCAAACTTATCCGACTTAAGTTCTTTCCGGGTGATTCTCGCCACGAAAACCTCAGGTGATGTAGAAAATCTCAGGTGATATAGAAAATCTCAGTTTAACATGCCAGGCCGCCCCTCCGCCGGATGAGGGGCGTTCCACGCAGGATGGGGGGCTTACAGGAGTGCCGGCAGGAGGCCACCGTCCCAGCGGAAATGGCCCGGAATCCGGGGTCCGCAAGCGGAGGGCTCTTGTCGCAGTTTGCCTCCCCGGCTGCCCGGGGAATCGGTTAATTCTGTTCCGGCTCTTCGGCGGGGGTGAATTCTCGGTCAGTCTGGCGTATGATTTTCGCTATGGCCGCTTTCGCCACCTCACCAAGCCTCGTACCGCTTCGCAGTCCCGGGTGGATTTATAAACCGTCGTGGGACCTGCCACTGCTGATTTTCAGCGCCCTGCTGGTCCCACTGCCCTTTCTGGTGGCGTGGGCGGCCGAAATCTCCGGCTGGATGAAGCCCCAGCAGGCCATCGACTTGATCAACATCACCGTGGCCGCGTTGATCGGTGGTCCCCACTTATTTTCCACCGTTACCTACACATTTCTCGACAAGCGCTTCCGTGCGCGCCACCGGTGGTATTCGAAGCTGGCGTTTCTGTTGCCGCTGGGTGTTGTCTATCTGGGCGTGAAACAGTACACCCTGCTGATCACGTTCTTCTTTACCTGGGCATCGCTCCACGTCTTGCACCAGATCATCTATCTGACGGATTGCTATCGCACGCGCAGCGGCAGCAAGGAGGGGCTCTGGTCCCGGGCTTTGGATTATGGATTGATCCTGACGGGGATGTATCCGATCGGTCTCTACAAGCTATCGCTGCGGCAGTTCCATGTGGGGGGAGTAGTGCTTCCGTACCCTGACTGGGTGCGGCCGCTGCATCTGCCGATAGTTGCGGGCGTGGTTTTCGCCGGGTGCCTGGCCGGTTGGCTTGCCAAGACGGCTCTCGAATTCCGCCAGCGTCGCGCCAGTTATCCCAAAACTCTGTTGATCGGCATCACCACGGTGGTGTCATTCTGTCTGCCCCTGGGATCGAATCTGGATGTCCTCTTTCAGGGGTATAACACCTGGCACTCCTTCCAATATCTGTTCCTGCTATGGCTTCTCAATCGCTTACGCGATGAGCGGGGCGAAGTCGACAATCCGTTCCTGCGCCAGCTCATTCGCCGGAACAGTATGCTGCCGTATTACCTGTGCTTTCTGGTGGCGACGGGAGTTCTCGTCCTCTTGACCGTGCTGGTGCGGGCGCTGACCCCGTTGGCTGCCGACCAAAGTTATTTCGTAGTAGTGCTCAGCGTTCTGTTGATGCACTATTATTTCGATCATTTTCTGTTTACGCAACCGGAATTAATCCAATAACTGATCCTGCGCCTGCGCGATTTCAGTGAACAGGTCCTTCTGCGCCTGCGCAGCCAGGACGGAGCGCTTGGCCGCGTTCTCTTCTTTCGATATCCGCTCCGCTTCGATGCCTGCCAACTGGACGGCCAGGTCAAGTCTGATCTGGTAGGCTTGCTGCGCTGCTGCCTCCTCCTTACGAACCGCCAGTTCCCGCTTTTCGGCCTCAGACATTGCCATCGGCCCCCTGCGTTGGCCCTGTCCACCACCGGGGTGACCTGATCCTCGGCTTCGAGGATTACGCGCTCTGCTTGGTCTGCCATTTCAAGCTGCCTTGAGCATCACGAAGGGACGCGCCTGGAACGCGGCGAGAACCGCCTGGCGGTCGCGCGGAGACACGCCCCACTGCGCCTCGCGCCGATTATTGAAGGCGGCGATCTGCGAAGCTGTCATTCGCCGGCCAGGAAGCGCTTCGTCGAGAAACCCAATCGCCGCGCGATTTTCATTCGCGGTCAGCACCTTGAGGCACCTCAGGGTGTGCCCGCTCCAGGTCCAGTCACGGACGGGATTCAGACCACGCGCCGCCTTGTAATCCGCGTAGCCACGCCAGCCCGGCAGTCCAGGCTTCAGAGGTGCCGCCGCCTGGTCGTAGATGTTCTGCCCGCTCTGGATACGGACCCGGATCGCATCCGCCAGCACTTGGGCGAAACCCTGCATCTCAGTCGCGGTGTATGGCGAGTAGACGAAGCGGGCACGTGTGATCGCCGTTTGAAACTTGGCCATGATGAACCGCAGCGAACGTTTTTCGAGCAGCGGAACCTACAGGCTCCCGCCTGGGCCGGGCTGCCGTCAGAATTCCAACCTGGCCTGAAACGCGAGCATCCGGGGCGAACTGTCGCCGCCCAGCCCAACACCTAACAGCCCGGTCGGGGGAGAAGTCGGATAGCTGAGCGCGCCGAATCCGGTTTGGGTGGAAGGCTTCCCTGGAATTCCTGCGTACCCAAAGACCGGGAGTCCAAAATTCGGATGATTGAAGACATTGAAGAATTGACCGTCGATGCGTAGCTTCACGCGTTCGGTCAACTGGAACCACTTGGTCAGATACAGGTCGCTCCAGACGAAATCGGGACCGCGTAACGCGTTCCGGCCGAGATTGCCGAACTGGCAGTTCTTCGGACTGTCGCCGCCGGCGCAGGCTCCGGTACTCGGATCGACAGCCGAAACAAACGCATCAGGATTGAGCCATTGGATGGTTCCAGGTTGAGTGACGCCAGGGATCGGGTTGTGTTCGTACAGCGGTACGCCGGGAATCACGCTGGCGTACTGCGGGCCACTGCCCTGAACGATGCCGTTTCCGTTGGCGGAATACGGCGCGCTCAAAACTGAAAACGGTAAGCCGCTATGCCAGAACACGGTGCCTGAGACCTGCCATCCGTTCAGGGCTCGTGCCACCATGCGGTTCCGGAATTTGATCGGCAACTGATAAACATACTGGGCTGTGAAGTTGTGGCGCACATCGTAATCGCAAGGACCGTATTGGCGGCCAAGCTCACCTGGCAGCGGCGACAGGATCGCTCCTGCAGCGAACGGCAGGAATCCCCCGTTTGAGACCGTATCCATACAACGGCTCCACGTGTAATTGGCCTGGACCTGAATGGCGTGCCCTAACCGCTTGTCGGCCGTTAACTGGAGACCGTTGTAGTGGCTATTCGCACCGGTGCTCAATTGTGTTACTGGCCCGAAACGCGGATCTTTCGGCTGCTCGTAGGGGAATGGCGCGAAGCAGCCCTCGCAGACCGTCTGGTAGCCGTTGACTTGCGTCTGATAGGGCTGGTTGACCGCGCGTGTGCCTACATACTGCGCTCGCAGATTGAGTGCGGTGCCGACTTGATGTTCCACGGCCAAACTCCACTGCATAAAGTAAGGCGCATGGAGCTTGCCATCCGGAACAGCGGTGATCGAAATCGGCGGAAGGCAAGTATTCGAATTTGACAAAGCGGACGCGCAGGAAAGCTGGCCTTGAGCGAAGCCTGAGTTGAAGAGCTGATTTGCCGTCACCGTAGCATCGATGGCGCTGTTCGGAACTCCCGGCGCAACTGCTACTCCTCCAGCGGTGCCCAGCAAACCGCCCTGAAATGTCTTCGAATAGGGAGGGTTGGTGCCCACGGGGTCGACGACACTGCCCGGCAAGATGTCGCTGAACAGACCAAACCCGTTGCGCACCACCGTGTGCGGCGCGATCTGCCAGGCGATGGCGGTTCTGGGCTGTAGGATCGCGGCGGGCGTGGCGGCGAAAATCGTTGCCTGCTGCGTCCGGATTACTTGGCTCAGCGGCTGATTCACATCGTGGGGAATGGAATCGAAGGACCCGGCGAGGCGCGCCACGGCGTTGTGTGGATTCAATGGATTCGAATTGTACGTGTCGCGGACGCCGAACGTCCAGGTCAATGTGCGCGTCACCTTCCATGTGTCCTGCGCATAAAAGTCCAGATTGAGAAAGTTGTATGGCTGTGAATTGGCCAGAGGGAAGGTTTTCGAAGCCGTCGATGCAACACCGTGAATGTATTGCGGTAGCGTCGTATAGTTGACCAGTGGAACCACGCCCTGCCCAAAATCGTAGTCGTTCAGACGGAAGATCCGGCTGTTCGTTCCGATCCGGAGCTCGTGCGACCCAACCGTCCAAGAGAGATTGTCGTTGATGAAGAAGCGCGTTGCGCGCCGTCCCTGAACCCAAGTATTGTCGAGCCCCCCGAGCGTAGTGAACGGCGCGTTGGCTCCGCTTCCCCGGAGCACGATCGGGAAGGCCGCGAGCGTTTTTTGAAAGTCGGTTGGCCCGAACAGGCTTTCTTGCCACGAGAACGCGGGATTGAAGTAGTTCACCAAGCGCCCGGAGAACACGTGCGTGTAGCCCGATGCGAAGGAGTAAAGAGGCTGCGGAGAGACCGCGTTGAACAGCGGATTGATCGGATCGGTAAAAGCGGCCTGAACGCCGGTGTCGGCCTGAAACCGGAACCAGGCCATGTTCTCAAGGTTGATGTTGTAGTCGACGCGAGCCGTTTGCACCTGCTCGCGATCATCGCTCGAATGCGAAATGCTCTGACGGTTTGCGCAACCGTTTCCATTCGGCGGCTTGCCTCCGACGACCGTCCCATCGCTGTCAAAGGGACAGCCGAGCACTTGCAGCGGAGTCCCCGCAGTATTGCCGTACAGCGAAAAGAGTCTCTTGTAGAAGGGCACCAGTTGCGGCGCCGGCTGATAAGTCGATCCGGTTATGGAGTCCACACCGCCGCGTGGCAACTGCTGCAGGACATAGTCCTGAAATGCCGCCGTTGGGACTGTCGTGGCGCTTACAATTGGCAGCGCGATCCGAACCCACTCAGAATCAAAAAAGAAGAACAGCTTATCATGAACGATCGGGCCCCCTAGACTTCCCCCGAAGTGATTCACGGTGGAGCGGGGCTTGTCGTTGCCGGCAGTCGCGTTCGTAAAGAAGTCAGCGGCGTTGAACTTCGAGCCGTTCCACAACTCGTACAGGTTGCCGTGAAACTGGTTGGTACCGGATTTCGTGACATAGTTGACCTGCGAAGCGCCATACCTGCCTTGATCGACTGCGTAGGAAAGGGTATTCACTGTCAACTCCGCGATCGAATTCAATCCGAGTACGAGATTGGTTGAAAGGCCGCTGTTCAGATTGGTCAGCGGATCGTTGGTCTCCAGCCCATCGACGATATACCCGTTCGAGAGAGACGGCAGGCCATTGAACTGTACGTTGCCATAGCCATTCGTTCCGCCGACGAAGTCGTTGCTACTGCCGGCGGTGTTGATGAGAGCCCCAGCGGCAAATTGCAGCGGATAGGTCATGTCGCCACCCGGATTCGGAAGGTCCTCGACAGAGCGGGCAGTCAGCGTGGTGGACGTATTGGGATTCTCCGGGTTGATCAGAGGCGCTCGCTCCTGCACCAGGATGCTTTCGCTGGCGGATGCTATGTTGAGCTTGAAATCGACCGTTTGCTTCTGTCCAAGACCCGCCGAGACGGTGTTGTTCTGCTGTGTCTCAAAGCGGTCTGCGTCCGCTTTCACCGAGTACATCCCTGGCTTGAGCTGCGGAAAGCTAAACCGCCCGGAGTCGTCGGTCTTCACGGATCGCTTCAGGCCATTCTCGACGTTCGTGGCAGTTACGGTCGCGCCAGGGATCGCCGCGCCGGCCGGATCGGTGACCGACCCGACGATCGCGCTGGTCGTCTCGCCCTGGGCCCGCAGCGGAACCTGCGTGGAGACCAGGACCGCTAGGGGCTGCATCAGGAGGGCCATGACGCGCAGCCATGATTTAGGCATACCTAAAATCATAGCGAGGTGATCTTCTTTGCGTCAAGCGCCGGAGATCCAAACCCGGGGATGTTGCCGATTGCCTCCGTATAGCGACGAGGTATAAGCTACGATTTAGTGCCACCTAGATTGCATGGACCGTACAACACCGAATCCGTTGACGACTATTTGAAAGCGATATTGGAGCTAGGCGGTTCTCAGGAGGAGCGTGTAACCAGCAACGCTCTTGCCCGGCATCTCGGTATCCGTGCTGCTTCCGTGACTGGGATGCTCCAGAAGCTCGCGGCACAAAAACCGCCTTTTGTGAAATACGAAAAGCACCACGGTGCGCGCTTGACAGCAAGCGGGAAGATGCGGGCACTTGAGGTTCTCCGCCACCACCGTTTGCTGGAGCGTTTCCTTCATGATTTCCTGGGTTATCCCTGGGACGAGGTCCACGACGACGCGGAACGGTTGGAGCATTACATATCCGAGCGCCTAGAAGACCGCATCGCAGCCAAGCTCGGTGATCCGGAAACGGACCCCCACGGTCATTTAATCCCAGAACGAAACGGTGCGTTTCCGCGGCGGCAAGAAGTGCTGTTGTCCCAATGGGCTTGTGGCATCCCTGCAGTCATCAGCAGTGTTTCGGATCGAGATCCCTCCGCTTTGCGCGAAATGGAACGCTTGGGCCTGAGGCCCGGAATCGGGATTACGGTCGAGGCCGGAACACGCACGGCTTCTGTACTCGTCCGCATGAGCAATCGAGTGGACCCAGTGCGGTTGAGCCAGCGCCTGACGGCTGGAATCTCCGTGGTCGCCGACCCACATCACCAGATTTCGTCGGAAAGTCCCTCGCGGCGCAAGGAGCCAAGTAGTCGCAAGCCGAAGACGGCTAGCGAGGCCTCTGAGTTCCTCCCTCCCCCCTCTTGATTTGCTCCTGGCGCTCGGCTTCGATCATCTCCAGAACCCGGAACTCCTCCTCCGTGATATCGGCCAGCGTAATCGTAAGCCCGATGCTACCCTGTTTCATGAGAAATAACCTCTCCGAGCCGTCAATCGCTCCTTCCTTGCGTATATCGGGGCCATGTCACACCGAGACAACGTGAACTCCGGCGCCGATTATGGTATCCACGTGATGATGGTATCCGCTTCCGGCACGGTTCACAATTCCGTTTGGATCGATATCGCAGCCTGGCCTGCGCAAGCGAACTCGGTTTCTTTTCGTCGGCCCGCGATCAACGGGCGGGCGAACTTTCTCGGATTTCTGTCAGTTCGTCAGGGCAAGACCATATCTCCTCAGAAGCCTCGCCAACTGTTTGGAATCTTCCGCCAAAGAACAATCCCGAACGATTGCCACATCATCTTTTGCTCGATCGAATAGGGCCACGCAGAACGCCGAATCATCATGGCGGGATCGATAGAGGATCCCGTCAGTCTGGTCACTATGCTCCCAGAGGGCCCGCGACCAAAGCTGGGAGAGGGCATAATCGCTTTCGGTTGCCACTTCGGCCGTCACGCCCAATCTGGCAAGGCTCGAACCGTGGACCGGCACGAGTCGCAGATCGCGGCGCAACTCCACGGTCGCGACGGACCGCCCGGCGAGATCATCCAGCGCCAGAATTCTGACGGGGGGATTGCGGAGGAACGTCTCGGCAAAGCACACCTCGTGGTTCCGAAGTAGCAGACGCGGAATCGCCCGGCAGGGTCGTCGAAGCGATGGATCGACGGTTGGCCGCGGGCGGGGCCGAACCAAAGTGCATTTCTGGCTTGCGCGTGAATTCGCATCCAGAGGGTTCCAGCTCGGATACGACGTAATGGAAGGTGCTTCGGCAGGATAGGTCGGGCTGTCACTCGCTACGCTGCCTGTTCTCCAAACGAGGCCGCAATCGCGATTGCCCTTTCGGTGGCGCCAGCTTTCAACGCTTCAAGAATGGTCTTGCCTCCCAACGCCGGTGCGGGTGCGAGCAAGGCTGAGAGTTGAGTCCAGGGACTCCGAATCTGAAACGCCCGAAGCACTTCCTCCAGGCCCGGAATCACGCCCGTCGAGGTGAACTGGCAAGCCGGATACAAGTATTCGCCGGACCCGTTCGGCACCGCTAGCAGAGCGTGCCGGCCACGGCGTTTGTCGACCGCTTGCCGCGTGATGTCAAGAGCGCTCGCTACCTGGCTGGACGTGAGGCCACCACCGGCGCTGGTTAACAACTCCTGCTTGATGGCTGCTCCCCGCGCCATGGCTTCCACAAAGGGATCCACTGAGGAGACATCGACATCCAGCGGAGCAAGATCGGACAGCAGAGTTGCGACGCCGCCAAGATCTGTTGGAGAGGACAAAGCAGACTTCAGGGCCTCCGACGATGCGGAGGAACTCACCCGCTCAAGCATTTTCACGGATCGCTTTAAAAAGGCCTGTGCGAGGGCCTCCCGGGCGTTCTCGGCTGAATGCCCACCCGTTCTTAACAATGCGGCGATTCGGCGCCTAGATCTCATCGGTTCCTCGGACTCAAAGTTTACCATGTCCTGCAGAGGTACATCCGACGAAAGCAACCGGTGTCCAAATCCTTCGCAGCGTAATTCCGCGCAATCCGGGCAGGAGCATGAGAGTTCTACAACCAGACGCCAGTCCGCCGGCGGCCGGGGAGGCGTCTCGCTGCGCAGAAGCAGGAACTCCGCCGCGCTTGTCCAAAGATGACGAACGCTATCGTCAAGCGCCGTTGTCGTCTTCCGGCGACTCGCACAGATTCGTTCGGCCGCGGGAACCACCAAGGTCACCGGATTGAAGATCTCGGGATGCGACGCGATCTTCCGGGCCGCGGCGGTGCACAGAGTCCCGCCCTGGAAAGACTGTAACGCCCGGAGCAGGTTCACAAGGAATCGGGGGCCAAGCGGGCGCTGCTCCTCGAGTTCCCAAGGGAAGTCCTTCGATTCCGAGTCGCAGGCGCCAATGGTGTCCAAGCCGGCAACGGCGGCCTCCGCAACTTCCGGAAAACGAAGCGAAGGATTCGTGCCACGCGCCAGCAGAAGCTCCGTACACTCGTTCGGATACTCCGGCATTCGCGCAGACATCAGATTGGAAAGCACCGCGGCGGCCTGTGCATCTGCAAGTACGGTTAATGAGGCGAGCAGCGCCGTGTTTTCCGAGCCGTCATAACTCGAGGCGACCTTCTCGCTAAGGAAGCGATCCAGCAGGGCCGGCTCTTTCAGCCTGGTGAGCGCGGCACTCATCTCGATCCGGTCAGCCGATTCCGGCCCGGCTCTATCCATCGAGTAGTCCCAACGTCCCGCATCGTCGGGCCAAGCATCCACCATTCGTTCCGCGACCGCAATCGCCTCCGGCCGTGCGCGCTTCCCACCGGCGGCCAACCGTTTCAAGTAGGGCAGGGCGGCAACCACACCGGCCTGAAGCAGGACGTCCGCCGTCAGATGGAGCAACCATGGGATCCTGGTTCGCGGCTTCCTTCTGACGCCTCTCATCGGCGGTGCGCTGACGCGCGGCAATCTCGTCGAGGGCCCGCCGTTTCGCTTCCAGCCGCACGTGGGAGTAGCGCGAGAGCATCGCTCGCGAGACGTGGCCCGCGATACTCATGATGACCTCGTCGCCCGCCCCGGATTCGGCGAGTTCCGTGACCAGCGTGTGGCGGTTATCCGTTCCATCGACGCCATGTTTCTATAAAGGCTGAGGGCTGGATGTATGTGCGAAGCACTGGGGGGATTCTGGGGGGACCCTTGCGTCCAAGGACGAGGAAATTCGAGCAAAGATGGGTAATTCCCGATTCCGGCCGACAGCCCGGACACAGGTCGGAAACTGGCGTGTTCAGTAAGGGATACGCTGAAACAAATGGACTTAAGTTTGGCTCCTCAGGTAGGACTCGAACCTACAACCCTTCGGTTAACAGCCGACCCGGTTGTGCCGCCTCACGTTGCAAACACAAGTACTTATGCACACAAAAAACCGATTCTAGCGCTAATTGGGGGGACTCTGGGGGGACCCTCCAAGCCCCCTCCAAGCCTGCAACGTCCTCCAAGGAGCCGTGGGTACCGAATATCGCACCCCAACACTGACTTGCTGGACAAGCCGGGAAGCCGTAACGCAAAGCCTTGAGTGGCGCGACGAGTCTTGAAATGTATCTCGCCATTCGCCCGCGTACCACTGCGATATTCCCAGGATGGTCGAGGCAGCAGCCTTTCCGGGCCTTCTTCGAAACTGGCTAACCTAACCGAGCCTTTAGGCTAAGGCTAGCCAGTTTTGGGAACGGGCACCCATCGAAGCAAGGGATGCCAGGGGTTAGCGAATGAAGCCCGGCTCTTCTACGGACGCCGAATTGACTGTTGCTTTCTTCTCGCAAAGCCCCTCCAACCGCGAATTCGAAAGGTAGATTTTGCGGGCGACATCTGCGCACTGTTCGCAATCCGCTAGGTGCAGTTCGACGGTCTTCTCCTCTGCGAGGAGCAGGCACCCCAGAAAATAATCAACAATTTCCTCAACCGCCAAGTGCATAGACACCTCCCTTCTAGGAGGGCAAAAGCCTCCCGCTTTCCTGGCCGACGACGATCCACAACTGGCGAACGGCCCTCACCTGCTAATACAGCCTTGCCGGTGATTTATCGCAAGGGAGCCCGCAGATTTTTGGTCGGCGTTTGGGATCGACACCCCGCCTACGGTGCTCCACGACCCGCGAACACTGATACAGCCCCGCCGACGATTCATCGCGAGGATGCACACAGATTCTTGGCCGGTGTTAGGCCGCGGCATTCCTGGCCGACGGTGATCCACAACCCGCGAACGGCCCGAACGGCCCGAACACCGATACAGTCCCCTCAACGATTTATCGCGAGGACGCACGCAGATTTTTGGTCGGCGCCGGCGTTAGGTCTCAGTATTCCTGGCCGAACGTTATCCACCAGAACGGCCGAAACTGATACAGCCCCGTCGACGATTTATCGCAAGGGGGGCACGGAGGTTTTTGATTCGGCTGTCGGAGTGGGCATTTCCCACATCTCCGCCAACCAAGCGAAATTGCAGCAGGATGCCGTGCTAGTGACGAAAAGGCAGCCCGAGACTTGCGAGTGTCCTTCTCCGAACATCAAAGGACCAGTGAGAGACGGATAGCGCCGGGGCTTCCTCTCGGTAGTAATCCTGCATGGAGGTCCTGCCAACCTGACGTTCAAGCAGGTCCGAATAGATGGCCTGTGATCGTGGACTCGACATCACTTCACGTACGCTCAAAACCATTTTGCGCTCTAATGTCGAAAGGGACAGACGGTTTCGCATATTCTCATCGATCTGTTGCGAAAGCAAGTAATCGAGGTCGCGCACCAGGCTGTGCAGAGATGCACCAGAACACTCTAGAACGAATTTTCGCGGCGCCCATCCGAGTAGACTCACGTAGCCAAACGCGATCAACTGGTGCGGCGGACTGCTGCCCTCAAAGACTGCACGGAATACTCTTTCTACCTCATGACGCCGAAGATCCTCTTCCTCATCCCGCAGAAGCGCTTCTTCGGGCGACAAAGCAAGTGCCCTCAAATTGATAATGTTCTCAGCGTCGGGTCCAAGCGAGACCAACTCCTGGTGAAGCGCATCAAAGGACGGTCGAGATCGCTTCTCGTAGTAGCGCATTGCCGCGTAGCGTGCCCAGATCTTCGCCCAGCCAAGGAATGAAGAACGGGCGGGATCAAAGGTCAAGATCTTGTCGGTTATCAAGGACCAAGCAGCTTGCAAGATTTCTTCGGTGTCCTCGGAGCGAGAGGCACGAGCTCTCAGAAAGCCGCGAAGTCTGGGGCTATACATGCTGTGTAGTCGTTCCCAGCCTTCGGCGTTACCCTCTTTGGCCAGCAATACGGGTTGCTCGATAGCTTCGTCAATCACATCGGCGTCAAGCACCCTTAGTCCCTGAATCTCTGTCAACTCGCCGTTCTTAACCAGTGATCGGATTCTGCGGGCTCCCGCATCCGACCCCTCCAGAATCAGCCGGATGGATCCGTCGTTCACATCGTCGCATCTCAAGGTGTCATCCTGAGCGATTGCCTTGAGTTCCTCCACCAACGATTCCACCCGGAGGCGAGTTCGTTCGTGAAATCGGCCTTCCAGCCGCACGTAAAAAGTGCTTCGCGATTCGCTTGGCAGTTCAAGTCGCGACAGAACCTGAAAGGCGAACGCGCTCGCATTCGCCGCTGCAATCTCCTGCCAACCATCAGCGTCGGTGCGACTCTTGTCTTGTATCAAGTCTGAAATGCCTCTAATGACCAAAGCGTTTACGTCGTTGGCATGCGAGGCTTCCAGGAACCCGCGTCCTTCCATCTCGACTGCGACTGCGTCCCCGTAATTTTGCCGCAAGAACCCATAGATTGCTGAGCGTGTTGAAGCGATTACCTTCTCGCCGGCAGCGATAGGGGCGACCAAGGACTTGGGAGTCCGAGCATGAGGTAGATTCTTCAATCCACAAATGCGGTTGATCCATTCATTTCTTCTCGCCTCAGCGCGGGCGCGTTGTTCAAGCCGATAGCTCGAACGCCCAATATTGGCCCTCATCTCGAACTGCCCGTCTTTGTCTTTTCCTGACTCGTATCCGTAAACCACGGTTGCGGCGACAACGTCGCCAAGGTCCACGTCTTTGATCCCTCCGGCAACTCCAACAAAAACAGCCACATCCGGCTTGAAATACGCAATGGCGCGTTCGGCTTCCATTGCTGCACGGTTGTTCCCTTTTCCGATCTCGGCTACAAGCACGCTCCATAGCGGCTTGCCTTCGCTGCAGAAGTGGCCGACCTCGTAGACAGTACCTTCGGGATGGGTCCGCTCCCTGACGTTTTCTAAATGCCTCCGCACGGCCTCATACTCAAGCGGTAGAGCTGTCAGAAACACTGATCGCCACATCCAGATTCAGTGTAGTTCAGTTTAAACAGTTTTGAATCGCCCTTGCTTTTGAGCAGGTTGAGAAGGCAGCGCACATGAGTCAGAACTACTGAACAACTGCTGCTTGAGAAACCATCGTGGCCAGTCCTTCGGCTTCATCTCGGCGCTTCTCGTCGGCGGCGCGCCGCCGTGCCGCGGTCTCGTCGAGGGCGCGCCGCTTCGCTTCCATCCGCACGTGGGAGTACCGCGATAGCATGGCGCGAGAGACGTGCCCAGCGATACTCATGATCACCTCGTCGCCCGCCCCGGACTCGGCGAGCTCCGTGACCAGCGTGTGGCGGTTGTCGTGCCACCGCCCGGCGACCTTCGCTTTCTCGCGCATCGTTCGTTCACATGCTTCTCTAGTCGGTCGGACCGCACGCCGCTGCCGCAGTGTGGGCAAGGAGGAAGTGCGGGCATGCCCCTTCCGACGGGCTGCCTCGGTTGTGTGGCTACTCGGGGAGGTCCGATGGCTTTGCTGCCGCTCGTTTTCAACCTAACCCGAGCACTCGGTCGCGCGGCGATTGCCTTCAATTCGCTAACGAATGTGCCTTTGTTCAGATCAGGGCTGGCACCGAATCGGCCGACCACGCCCGTTCCACCACAACGAAAGCAGGTGGGGTTGGCCCCGCGACAAGTGCAGTCAGGCACGCCAATAGAGTACAACGGTGCGGCTGCGATCACCACCGGGAGCAGCCAGACTTCTCTGGCGCGGCGCGCCGTAGTCAGCCCACACCTATCCCGAGTCCGCATTCAGTTGCGCCGCCGGTCGCGCGTACTTGCCGCACGTTGCGCCCCAGCGCGGCAAGACGGCTCGTCCTACCAAATCCGGTTTCCGGCGCAACGGGCGCGCCCGTTCATGCACGGAGCTGGGGGGATTCTGGGGGGACCCCGGCGTCCACAAATGGGGAAATTTGGGTAAGGATGGGTATTTCCAAATTCCGGCCGTTACGCAGGCGCACCAGTGCAACTGGCGTGTTCTGTAAGGGATACGTTGAAACTAAAGGGCTTAAATTGGCTCCTCAGGTAGGACTCGAACCTACAACCCTTCGGTTAACAGCCGAATGCTCTACCATTGAGCTACTGAGGAGCAAGGCGATTCTCTTCATTT
>Ga0209698_10003898_pt1 | contig 16498 bp, 12 predicted proteins | sample LitLauG_LLR_2012_FD_187203 | JGI IMG/M metagenome (GOLD analysis project Ga0209698, IMG submission 187203) | Freshwater sediment microbial communities from Pennsylvania, USA - Little Laurel Run_MetaG_LLR_2012 (SPAdes) (version 2) | ecosystem: Environmental > Aquatic > Freshwater > Creek >...
AGCGACGACCGCGGCTGCGTCGACATGGCTGCACTGCGGGCGGTGCTCGACGAGGACGTGGCCGGGATCATGTTGACCAATCCCAACACCCTGGGCCTGTTCGAGGAGGACATCGCCGAGATCGCGGCGGCCGTCCACGAGGTCGGTGGGCTGCTGTACTACGACGGCGCCAACCTGAACGCCATCCTGGGCGTCGTCCGTCCGGGTGACATGGGGTTCGACATCGTGCACATGAACCTGCACAAGACATTCGCCACCCCCCACGGCGGAGGAGGCCCGGGAGCCGGACCGGTGGCGGTGTCCGAGCGCCTGGTTCCCTTCCTGCCCGGTCCCCGGCCCTGTCGCACGGGTTCGGAGGACGCCGACCGGGCCTTCGACTGGCAGACGACCGCGCAGAGCATCGGCCGGGTGCACACCTGGCACGGCAACTCCCTGGTACTGGCCCGTGCCCTCGCCTACATCCTGGCCAACGGGGGCGACGGGCTGAAGCAGATCGCCCAGATCGCCGTGTTGAACGCCAACTGGATCCGCCAGCGCCTGCACCACACCTACGACGTCCCCTTCGACCGGCCGTGCATGCACGAGGTCGTACTATCGGCCAAGACCCTGAAGGCGGAGCACGGGGTGCGGGCGCTCGACGTGGCCAAACGCCTGCTCGAGGAAGGCTTCCATGCGCCGACCGTCTACTTCCCCCTGATCGTCGACGAGGCGCTGATGATCGAGCCGACCGAGACCGAGAGCCCCCAAACCCTGGAAGCCCTGGCCGTGTCCTTGGAGACCATCGCCGCCGAGGCGGCGACCGAGGGAGCCGAGGGGCTCGCCGCCTATCCACTCGGGACGCCGGTGCGGCGGGTCGACGAGGCCCGGGCGGCCCGCACCCTCATTCCCACCTTCGACGCCAAGGGCTGAGCGGGCACCCGGTGGACGGCATCTTCACGACGAAGTTCGTCGATCCCTACCTCAAGTTCCACAAGTGGGTCTATGAATGGTCCGACGGCCGGGTGGGGAAGAAGTCGGGCGGGATTCCGGCCCTCCTGCTCACCACCACCGGGCGCAAGTCCGGACTCGAGCGCACCAACGGGCTCACCTACTGCACCGATCGCGGTGACCTGATCGTGGTGGCCTCCAACGGGGGGAGCGACCGCCCGCCGGCCTGGCTCCTCAATCTCGAGGCCGACCCCCGCGTCCGGGTCCGGGTCGGGCGCACGGTCACCGCGGCCACGGCCAGAGTGGCCTCACCAGAAGAACAGGCCCAGCTGTGGCCCAAGGTCAACCGGGCCAACCGGGGGATGTCGCGCCTGTTCCATCCCGGGGTGTCCGGCCGCTACGACGTCTACCAGCGGCACACGTCGCGGGCGATTCCGGTGGTGATCATCCACCCGGACCGTGTCCCGTCGGATCCTCCGGCCGACGGCTAAGCGGCGGCGGGCTCGGTGGCGAGGGGGCTCGAGGCCTCGGGCGCAGTTCCGGTCGCCAGCCAGGAGCCCACGAGGATGAGGGGGAACCCGAGGGCGATGCCCAGGGTGAACGGCTCGCCCAGGACCAACACGCCGAGCACGACGGCCACGGCCGGATTGACGTAGGTGATCACCGTGCTGCGGGCCGGTCCCACCTCGATGATGAGGTCGAAGAACAGCACGAATGCCAAAGCGGTGCACACCAGCGCCAGGCCGATCACCGAGGCGACGACCTCCGGGGACACCGATGACGGCAGGTGGGTCAGTGCGTAGGGGCTGTAGGCCACCGAGGCGATGGCCAGCGAGACGGTGATCACGCCGATGCCCGGAAGGTCGTCGAGCTTCCGGGAGATGATCAGCGGGCCGATGGCGTAGCCCACCGCCGGGATCAGCACCTCGACCACCGGGCCGAGTTCGGCCCGACTGAAGTCCACCCCCACCAGCACCGCCACGCCGGTGAAGCCGACCAGGAGGCCGACGATCCGGCGCCGGTCGAAGTGGTCGAAGCCCAGGACGCGGTAGATGACGGCGCCCACGAGTGGCACCGAGGCGATCAGGAGTCCCGTCACCGAGCTGGTCAGATGGATCTCGGCGCGGCCGACGAAGAACCAGGGTATGGCCAGCTCGGCGGCGGTGAAGGCCAGCAACCAGCGCCAGCGGGCGAGAAGGCCGGTGAGCGCCTGGCGGTGCAGGGCGATGGGGAACAGGACGAGGGCGGCCGGTGCCGTCCTGAGGAAGATCAGGGTGGCGGGGGAGACCTCCCGCACGGCGATCCGGATGAGCAGGTACGGGCACCCCCAGATCACCGACATGGCCAGGAACAGGATCCACCCACGCCGGGTCACCTCGGCACTGCCCGGTCGTCACGCCCGATCGTCCTCACCCCGGGATGGCCCCGGGTGGGCCTCACTCGAGGAGGTCGGGCTGCTCGCGGACGATCCGGTCGAACAGCGGCTGGAAGCTGAACCAGCCGGCCATGTGACTGCCCACCTGACTGCTGGTCAACCGGGCCATCTCCGGATCGATGAGCACGGGCTTGCCGGCCGCCTCGGCCATGAGCTGGGCCTGGCACGACCGCTCCATGGTGATGAACCACCAGACCGCCTCGTCGACCGAGTGGCCGACGGTCAGCAGACCGTGGTTGCGGAGGATCGCCGCCTTGTTGTCGCCCAGGGCGTGGGCGATGCGCTTGCCCTCCTCGACGTCCATGACCACGCCGGTGTAGTCGTCGAACACCGCATGGTCCTCGTAGAAGGCGCACACATCCTGGGTGATCGGGTCGAGGGTGCGCCCGAGGGAGGACCACGACTTGCCGTACACCGAGTGGGAGTGGGCGGCGGCCACCACGTCGGGGCGTGCCGCATGGACCTGGGAGTGGATGGCGAATGCCGCCACGTTGACGGGGCGGTCGCCCTCGACCACCTCGCCCAGGTGGTTGACCAGGATCAGGTCGGAGGCCCGGATGTGCCCGAAGTGCATGCCGAACGGGTTCACCCAGAAGTGGTCGGCCCGCTCGGGATCGCGTGCTGTGATGTGCCCCGCCACCCCCTCGTCGAAGCCGAACTTCGAGAAGAGCCGGAACGAGGCGGCCAGTCGCTGCTTGCGGTGGAGCCGTTCCTCCGTCGGATCGTCGAAGGCCATCTTGGCTGGCAGGGACATGATCTCGGGCACGGCGACCTCCTCGGCATCGGCCCCGCCGGTTCGTACCGGGGCCTCGGAACGATTCTAGATGGCTTCCCGGCGACGGGTGGCCTCTGTCGATAACGTCGCTTTCGAGCGGTGCACCCGTCCTACCGGTCCCGCTAGGGAATGGTGAGACAGCCGGTACAGGTCGCCGTACTGTGATCGGGGTTGGTCAGGACCACCGTGTAGGTGCCGGCCGCGGTTCCCGCCGCCACCGTCACCTTCGTGGTGGCCGATGTACCGGTACCCGACAGGCTCGAGAACCGCACCTCTGACTGGACTCCCTTGACGTGGGCCAGTGCGCCGGCCTCGATGCCACTGCCGTTCAGGGTTACGGTCGTCATCGAACCGGCTGCCAACGTGGACGGAGTCATGCTGACCAGTGTCGGGGCCGGAGCGACGGTTATGCACCCGGTGCAGTGAGTCGATCCGGCCGGGTCCGACACCGTCAGATTCCTGGGCCCCGTGGCAGCCAAGGCCTTGGTGGTGGCAACCGCGTCGATGGTGGTCGCGTCGACCACGGTGACCGAGGTCAGCTGCACCCCGCCCCCCAACGGAAACAGCTGCACCCCCGTGACGAAGTTGAGGCCCGTGAACACCACGGGCACCTGTGATGATCCCGCCACCAGCGTTGCAGGGCTGACTGTCGTCACCCTGGGCGCCAGTGGCCTGGGCACGATGGGTTTCGACGGAGCGGACGGCGGACCCGTGCCGACAGCGTTGGTGGCGACGACCGTGAACGTGTACGAGTCACCGTTGGTGAGGCCATTCACGACCAGGGGACTCGGGGTCCCGGTCGCCGTCTGCCCACCGTTGGTCGGATTGGTCGTGTCGGTCGCCGTCACCGTATAGGACGTGATCGGCGCATTCCCGTCCGAGACCGGTCGCGTGAACATCACCGTCGCCTGGGCGTTGCCGGGCACTGCCGAATTGATCACCGGGGCGCCGGGGAGGGCCGCCGCCACGAAGACGTCCGCCGCACCGGTGTTGGTCCTCGCCCCGTAAGGAGCGACGAGTGCAGTGGTACCGTCGGCCGACATGGCGACCGCTCCTCCCAGCAGGTCGAGTGGTCGGCTGGCGGAATCGGTCAGGACGGCAGTGGGGGCCGATGTCGTGGCCCAGGACGACTCCGACGTGACGGAGAACACATCGGCGGCTCCCGTGGTCCCGGCCTGATCCGCGCCGAGCAGCGCCGTGGTGCCGTTGGCTGACAGGGCGACGGCGATCCCGAGTCGGTCGCCGACCGCGCCGCTTCCGTTGGAAAGGATTGCGGTGGGTTTCGTGGTCGTCGCCCACGCCGTCTTGGTCGGGACCGAGAACACGTCCGCCTGCCCGGCGCCGCCCGCACCACCCCAGGCGCCCACCAGGGCCGTCGTGCCATCAGCGGAAAGCGAGACCGATTGGCCGAGGTAGTACCCGGCAACGGCCTGGCCGTCGCTGAGCGTGGCCGCCGGTGTCGACGTACTGACCCATGCGTTCTCGGAGGCTGCGGCAAATACGTCAGCCGACCCTCGGCCACCATGGGAGCCGAACGACCCGACGAGAGCTGTGGTCCCGTCGGCAGAGAGCGAGACCGAGTAGCCCAGGAATCCGCTGGACGAACTCGAGGCGTCGCTGAGGACGGCGGTCGGAGTCGACGCACTCGTCCAGGCGTTCTTGGACGGCACGGAGAAGATCTCGGCGGCCCCCCGGCCGTTGCCGACGCCGTACGCTCCCACCAGAGCCGTCGTGCCGTCGGGAGAGATGGCCACCGCCGATCCGAGGTAGGAATCGACGGCAAGGGTGCTGTCGGTGAGGACCGCGGTCGGGGTCGATGTGCTCACCCAGCCTTGTTCAGAGGGGGCGGTGAACACGTAGGCGGCCCCCTGTCCGGTGTGGGCGCCGTCAGCACCGACGACGGCGGTCGTCCCGTCGGGGGAGAGTGACACCGAGACCCCGAGGCGGTCGCCCGGTGCGCCGGTGGCGCTGGTGAGTGCGGCGGTCGGCGTGGACGAGTACACCCACGGGCCCCCGGCGGTCTCTTGGAACAGATACGCCGCTCCTGTCGAGGAGTTCGTGCCGTACGCGCCGACCAGCGCTGTGGTCCCGTCGGCGGAGAGTGACACTGCGTAACCGAGGTAGTCGCCGGGTCGACCGGTGCCCACGGTGAGGCCGGCCCGAGGGGTGGAAATGGTCACCCAGGTGGGGTCGACGGTGATCGGATAGCGAGCACCCTTTGCCGCGACGACGATGGCCGGTCCACCCGGGCCCGACACGAAGTGGGAAGGCAGCACCCGTCCGGTGCGATCGGTCGTCCGCAGGTCGCCGTAGGCCAGTCGGCTACCCCGTCCCGACGTCGCCAACGAAGCACCGCCGGCAGCGACGAGCCACCGGGTATGCGACCCGAGGGAGATCGTCAGCGATGAAGCCCGGGGGTCAACGGCACGAGGGATCTCGAAACGCTGCTCCAGGCCGGTGCGGGTCGCCTGGTACGAGGTGCTCATCACGCCGTATGACTGGGTGAGCATGCCGTTACGAAGCGAGCTCGCCGGGTTTCCGATGGTGTGGTGAGCAGCGCCGCCGGCCAGGCCGGTCGGTGTGAGAGATGCCCGGGAGTTCCCCTGCCCCAGGACGAGTGCGGTGCCGCTAGGAGCCAGCACCGCCCGGATCGTGCCGTCCGGCACCCGCACGATCCACCCGGAGGCGCCAGCGGTGATCGTCGGAGCCGCCGGGGTCGATCCGAGTGCCACCGGCCCGGGGCCGAGCCGGCTGTGGATCGCCTGGACGAGACCGCCGGGCACCGTCGCCGGTGCCGGGCGCACCGTGGTCACCGGGGCGGTACGCAGTGGGAACGCGGTCGCGGCAAGAGCGAGCACAGCAACTGCTGCTGCGCCGCAGAACATGCGAAGCCGCCGGTCGGCGACCCGGGGCCCCGCTCCTCGGGTGCGAAGCCATGCCGTTGGGGTGAGAGCCACTCCAGCACGTGCAGCGAGGCCTTCCATTCGGTACGGAACGGTGGGAATGGCGAACGTTTCCATGGGTGCTCCGATCACAGGTTGGCCAGGTTTTCGGCGACTACCCGGTTGCCGCCACGAGCCGCATCAGTTGAGATCTCTGCCTGCAGCTGGACCCACGTCGGGGAGTCGCCTACGAAGAGCGGACCGGCGTCACTGGTGGTCACCACCCCGACCGAGACGATCGAGAACGTCGTGTCGGCCGGTCCGGACTCGGTGGAGCACGTTGCGCAACCGGATCCGGTACGGGCGATCGACGGGGACGTCGACGTGAGCGCCGGGGCAGCAATGACGGTCAGACATCCCGCGCACGTCGCCGAAGAGTGGTCAGGATTCGTCAGTGTGATCGAATACGGGCCGGTAGTGGCATGTGCACCGGCGGTCACTTGGGCGGTGAGACCGGTGTTCGACGTCACGGCGACATTCCCGATGGCGACTCTTCCGCTGGTGCCACCCACGATCTGCAACGTCGCCCCGGTTTCGATTCCACTCCCGGTGATCTGGACCGGTACGGACGCACCCCGGGCGACTGCGGAAGGTGCCAGGTTGGTCAATGTCGGCGCTGCGGAGACCGCGAGGCAGCCGGTGCAAGTGGCAGAACCCTCGGGGGTCTTGACCACGACATCCCTCGGCCCCAACAGAGCTGACTGATCCACCGAGGCGGTAGCTTCGATCGTCATCGGGCCGATCACCGCGACATTGGAGAGGTTGACTCCGCCGCCCGCCACCCGTACGGACGCGCCCGGCGGAAAATTGCTCCCGTCGATGACCAGCGTCACCTGTTGGGAACCCTGGGGGAATGGCCCACCGACGACGGCGTTCGCGGTTGGTGGTGGTGGATTCGGGACGACGGCAACGGACGGCGTCGACGGGGGTCCTGTCCCCGCCGCGTTGGTGGCCGTCACCGTGAAGGTGTACGTGTCACCGTCGGTGAGCCCGGTCACGATCAGTGGGCCCGCCGCTCCTGACGACGTCTGGCCTCCATTTGCCGGGTTGGTCACGTCAGCGGCGGTGACGGTATAGGCGGCAATGGGGGAGTTGCCCGTATAGGCAGGAGCGCTGAACGATACGGTGGCCTCGCCCTCCCCGGCCACGGCGGTGGGTCGCATCGGCGCATCCGGAGCATCCATGATGCTGATGCCCCCGGGGCCGAGCGTGACGGACCCCGACCCGAGAGTGGCCACGGCATTCTGAGAGGTCCCGTTGACCGCGACACTCCCGCCCAGCCCTGTCACGGCAACGACACCTTGAGGCTGACCCGCGACCTGGACAACCGGGTATCGGAGCACGGCCAGCAGGCTCGGAAGGAGCTGGGTCAGCAGCGTCGGCTGACCGCCACCGGGAATTGCCGTCGATGTCCACACTCCTTCACCGTTGATACCCGCCCCCTCTTGTGGCTGCCACTGCATGCCGACCGAGGCACCACTGGACGCCATGTCGACCAGCGCCCCGACGCGGGCCGCCGTGGCCATCTGCCCGGGATTGATGACGCCGACGGGGGACTCCAGCCACCAGATGGGGATCGTGGTCTGGGCCCGGACCCACTGGTCGATGGCGGCGTATTTTCCGTCCGAGGTGACCGGGTCGGTCAACAATCCCTTGTCCTTCGTGTAGTTGGGTGCGTCGAGTGCGAGGAAGTCGATCCCGGTGGCATGGGCCAGGAAGTAGGGGATCGTCTGCAACATGTTCCAATCGGCGTACCCCCAAGGCCCTTCGGGCCGGGGACCGGGGTAGCCGTGCGTGGTGGACCACGAGACCAGCGGGGTGTACGGCCCGCCCACCATGGCGTCCGGCCTGACGGCCTTGATCGCCGCGTAGACGTCGTTGTACATGGTCGTGTACGACGCGATGTCGTACAGTCCGGTGGACTTGATGAAGAAGCCCTGGAGCTCCTTCCACACGACGAAATATTTGACCTGCGGGTAGCGCAGGGCGACGGTGGCCGCCAGGTTGGCGAAGTCCTGGTAGTACTGGGGAAGCGGCGCGACGTTCTGCAGCGCCCAGTTGGTGGTTCCCGGCGGTTGGCCCTTCATCCAGTCGGGGGCGCCGAAGAGTGCCATCACGGGCGTTCCCCCCGTCTGGGTGATCAAGTGGATCCCTCGATCGACACCCCCGAACGTATAGGTGCCCGGCCACGCTTCAGGATTGCCGACCCCTGACCCCATCAGCTGCTGAGCCACGACCATTGGTGCCGACCCCATGACGGCACGAGCGGAAGCCACGGCACCAGGATCATTTCCCGGCAGTTGATAGGGACCCTGCTTCGCCAGATCGAATCCGAATGAAAACGTTGGAAGTGTTCCGGCCGGGCCTGACGCCTGCGCTGCCGGTGCCGAGCTCATCAGACCGACGAGCACACATGCCGCGACAACGACCACGGCCGACAAAGCCGCCACCTGTCTGGACTGGGAGATCCGCGAATTCACGAGGTGTTCCTGGCCCCTCTCTTCACCCGGAACATCGGACAACGCCGGAAGTCTAACCCGCAAAGCAGGATCACGGAATGGGAGGATTCCTCGCGGTTCGGAGCGCGTTCCCGGGACATTCGGTCATGCGCGGAACCGATGGATCTCCCCACTCAGTAACCCCTCGTCGAGCCAGACTTCAATGGATTCGACCCGCAATACCTGGTGCAGGAGGCCGCAATACCTGGTGCGGGAGGGCATGGGCCTCTATGGGGTTGCACACTCGCGTCCCGATGGATTGACAACATTTACATCATCTCCGCTTGATGGCTGACACGCCTGCAGTGGATACGTGACCGATGCCGATCTTGTTGAAAGAAACGGTGGCGGTTTCCGTCGATGAACAAGTGAGCGTGCAGCTTGACCAAGGCATCGATTGCTCAACGCGCACGCATGACGATGGGGTCCATAGTGAACGTTCGCAGGACTTGTCAGGAAGACCCGGTGACGTTCAGGCAGCCTGAGCAGACGAACTTGCCGCCGTCGGGATTCTTAACCGTCACGTTGTAACTCCCGGCGACGATGGTGCTGGGCAACTTGACAGCAAGGTTCAGCTGCGTGGTGCTCACGAACATGGTGCCAATGGCGATCCCGTCCTGGCTGACCACTACCAGCCCAGGTTCGAACCCGATCCCGGTGGCCGTCACAGTTTGGCGAGTGATGCCGATCGGCACGGTATTCGAGTTGAGTGAGGTGAGAGTCGGGTTGACAACGGGCTCGGCGATGGTCAGGCAGCCGCTGCAGCTGTCCACCGTCGGAGGAGAACCGGCGAAGCTGATCGAGATGTCACGCGCCCCCAAGCTGGCCGTCGCCAGCGCTGTGAGCTTCACCTGCAGCTTGGTGGCCGATACGACCTTCACCTTCCCGCTCGCCACCCCACCGTTGTTGACAGTAACGACCGCCGGGGAGGTGAATCCGCTGCCCGTTATGTTGACCTCCTCGGAAGTGCCCGGGGCCAAGGTGCGCGGCGACACACCGGTGAGGGACGGACCCATCGTCGAGACCTGGTAGTCAGTCAGACCGATGTGCGAACCGGCACCGAGGATCATGTCGTTGCCCACGAAGATCGCCTGTCCGAAGAGCGGTGACTGGGGCGTGGCGACGAACCCCACGATCGCGCCGGTGGCCGCCGACAACAGGTAGACACCGAGCCCGGTTCTCAGGCCTGGTCCGTCGACGCAAGGAATGGTCGTCGACGAACATGTGGCATAGGTCTGGGCTGTGACAAGCCCAGCGCCGTCTTCCGTCGGACTCCCGACGATGGCCCCGTTGAGCCCGGTCTGCCATACCACGGCACCGGTGCTCGGATCGAGGGCCTGGACCGACCCCATATAGGTGGTGCCACCGATGGTGGTGTTGTTCCCACCTCCCTCGATGAGGTCGGTGCCGTTCCAGATCGCCGCGGAGTCGCACTCCGTGGCACCCGAGACGTACGGTGCCGTCATCTGGTACTGCCAGACGGGCCCGGCGGCCAGGTCGTTCTGGTTGAAGGCGTAGTAGTTGCCGTTCTTGTTGCAGTCTCCGACCATGGGCGTCTGCACTCCATTGATGGTCGCCATGAAGTCGGTGGGCGAGGCCCCGAAGTCACTGTCTCGGATCCTCTCGGCGGCCGGCACCTGCCAGTAGCTCTCCACCGCGAGCGTGGTGGGGTCGAGCTTCACGATGGACTCGTCGAACAAGGGCTGGTTGGTGTTGATGTCGCCATTGCCGGTAGAGGCGATGATTGATCCGTCGGAAGCCAGCACCGGACTCGACCACATGCTCCCACCGACCAAGCCGGTCGGCTGGTCGAGCCAGCTGGCGACAGTGGATCCGTCGGATTGACTGAAGGCCACCATGCCACCCGCGACGTCGCTGTTGCCGCACGACGAGATCCCGACGTACACGTTGCCGTTGGCCACCAGGGGTGAACTGTAGGAGTAGTAGTAGCCGATCGGGTAGGTGGGAGGGTCGATCAGTCCCTTCCAGTCCACAGCGCCCGTCGCCGCATCGAGAGCGTAGAGATAGCCGTCGGGGGAGTTCACGTACACCGTCAATTGGCCCGTCGTGGAATTGATGGACACGGCTGCGGTGGCGAGGATTCCCCGAACGCCCGGCCCGCAGGATGCCGGGATGGTGACGGTGGCCAAGAACTCCGACCACAGCACCTGATGTGTGGTCTGGCTCACGGCGTAGAAGTAACCGTCCATCGCCCCCACGTAGATGACACCATTGACCACCGTCGGAGTGGCCAGGAGGCTGGAATATCCGGCATTCGGGGACGGCGGCACCACCCAGTTCCAGGCGGGGGCCAGTTGGCCGGTGTTGGCGGGAGTGATCGATGTTGCATTCGGATTGTAGGAGTCGTGCCCGGTGCCGTTGAGGAAGGATGGCCAGTTCGAGCCGTCCGAGGTACCTGCAGTGATGGTGAGGCAACCCTGACAATCAAATGCACCGCCGTCGGGATTGATGACGATGACGTCGTAGGTACCAGGTGCCTCGGTATCGGAAACTGTGGCTGACAGATCGAGTTCTGTGTCACTCACGAACGTGGCCGACATGGTGATTCCGCCGTGACTCGTCACGATGGCGCCTGTCACGAAGCCGGTTCCCGTAAGCGTGACCGCCTGAGCCACCACCCCGGCCGGGAGTGAGCTGGGATTGACGGCGGTGATCGTGGGAGCGGAGGTGGCACCGGCCACCGCACCCGTCGCTGCCACCCCTCCGATCAGCAGCGTCAGGAGCACGACGCTCCGAAGAAAGAATTTGCCGCTGCGCGTGCGCCGACGATTTATCATGATCCCCTGCCCGAGATGTGCGATTCCGCGGCGGCACTGGTATTGGTCACGCCGGCGTCCCGTCGAAGCTACCCTTCCCGTGTCAATCGCGGCAATGGCCTGTGACAATTCCCATCGCATCAACCACAGCCCGAGAGAAGTGTGACGACAAATGCCACCGAACGTGGTCATTTGTCGAAACTGGTGATCCACTTCCTACGGATTCAACCTCGAGTGAACGGTGCATTCCGACTGGCCGACGTCAGCGGTCCTGAGGATTAACCGCCCGAACCCGACACGTTGGTGAAGCGGTGGTGGCCGAGTGCGCTCACGCGGCCGTCGATCCCGATGAAGCCGATGTTGTTCACGACACCACTGAGGAAATCGCCGTTGAGGCTGATCGTCAGTACGGAACCGGAACCGTTGAGCGAGTCGAGCTTTGTGATTCGTGGTTGCTCAGTTGTCGGGATCGTCGTGGTCCACGTCACCTTGTAGGAAGTGATGACATCAGTCGAGTAGCACCATTTCGCATGGACGGTCACGGTGTCGCTCGGCAGGGGATAGAAATGACCCGCTGAGTAGTACCCGCCAGAGGCCGTAAAGGCGACCTTCGTGCAGCCGCTCGGGAAGTTGACTGTCGCGGAGTGCTCACCATGCATCGTGCCCGCCGATGCAACGCCCGCCCCCGTGGGAACGAGGAAGCCAACGGTGCACACTCCCAGAATCCATTTCCTCATTCAGGCTCCCTCTCCGCCGAGTCGACGTCACGTCGACGTCGACGTCACGAGAACCTAATCGGGATCGAAGGTGCTCGGCCTCGAGTCTCGTCACCCCGTGCGATCCAGCCAAGGCCGCGGACCAGGGCGGCACCTGTGACGGGACGGGCGCGTCCTCATTCCCGACGGCAAAGGGACGAGAGCTGGGAGCATTCATCCGATTCATGGCCTGGGCCGGCCAGAAGAAGATGGGCCTCTTGGGCTACTCGGTGCTGCCGACGGTCCTGGTGCAGGACGCTTTCGCCGCTATCGGTCGGCTTGCCGGGACGAAGCAGCCGGCTGCTCCTACGCCGCAAGACTGCAAGAACCATCGACGGAAAGATCGTTCTGCCTGGCGGTTAGACCGCTGACCAGTACCGACGCATCTGGGGGAGTGGTCGCGCAAGGAAGCAGGCTTCCGTGTATCTCATCCTGACCCGAGTTCGTTTCGTTACCTGACATAATATACAGCGCTGGCGTTTTGCCCCCTGTCTCGACCTGAGACGGTAGGCAGCCTGCTTGCAAGCGGGGGAGCAGTAAATCGCTCTCGGGTCCATGCGCTGCAGCTCTTCGCACCAGGGGCACTTCTTGATCACTCGCCGTCGCCGTTGGGCTTCTGCCATGCCTCGGGACCGTACAGCGTTACGGGTCGTGACGGCTGGCGTTACGGGTGCGTTACGGGTCCGGGGTGGGACTTGGGGCACACCGCGACACCTTCATCCCCCCTGCCCCCGACCGGCACATTCGGGCGTGTGGAAAGCTCGGTGGGATGCCCGTGCCTCACGACCTGACCCTCAGTATGGCGGCCATCTCACTGGATTGCGAAGATCCAGAGTCCCTGGCGGATTTCTACCGTTCGCTACTCGGAGGGGAAATCTTGTGGCAAACCGACGACAGCATCGGCGTTGATCTCTCGGGCATCGTCCTGGCATTTCAGCGTATGGCCAACTACGTGCGACCCGTTTGGCCAGGTGGCTCTATCGTTCACTTCGATCTCACTACCAGCGGCAGCCTGGAGCGCACTGTTGAAATCGCCGTGAGCTACGGCGCAATGCTGGCAGAGGCTCAGTCGGATCCACGATGGCGAGTAATGATCGATCCCGCCGGGCACCCGTTCTGTATTACGAGCATCGTGCCACCGAAGTCCTAAATCGTTCAGTTAAATGCCCCCTACCACCGGGACGGTGTCCGTTCCCTGGTGCCAGAATCGCCTCATGGAAGTACCCGACCGCTCCGTCACCGATCACTACGTAGGCGCAAGTGGGCGAGTGCTGGACTACACATTTGACGTGGATCTGGGAGAACTCATGCCTGGGCATCACGTGATTGCTCGTGGAATCGGTCCTGCCCCGAAGGTGGTGCTTCCCGAGGTTGCGGAACTGCCTCAGGACATCATCGACAACGTTGAAAGGGACAACCGGACTCCCAGAGACCAGGTTCACTTTGAGCACGTCCCCGGACTCACTCGGGACAGCGTGACTCCTCACTGGTCTTTCACGGTCTCCGATGACGTAGGGACCGAATACTCAGGGGTGGACGAAGGAGCCTACGATGGGCAATCCGGCGGAGCAGCCACGCACGCTGTGAGGGAACTTGGGGGCAAGGTACCTCGGCAAGCGACCAGACTCACTCTCCACTTGATCCCGGGATACGACATGGAAGGGTCGCAGTGGCATCCACCGGAACCGTGGAGACGTGAACTGGTGATTGATCTCCGATCGGGACGACCTGTCTCCTAACACCGGGACTGCGGCGGTTGTGTGGGGAACCAATGTTGACCGCCCTCGCCCCGTCGGCAGCCATCGCCGCCAACGAGGCAAGGGACCGTGCCCTTCGCTTGCGCTACCGGGCTGGGCTTGGCCGTGGATGCAACATTACCGAAGTCTGACCCACTTCCCTCACAATTCGGGGCCACTTCCGTGGCTCGGCCTACGACGCCCCCTATCACCGGGTCAGTCGCAACTGCCAACGAGGCAGTGATCGGGAGAGCGGTCCTATGGGACGATTGTCATCTGATGACACGACCGAGGCCGGGCGAGAATCCCGGAAGGATTGCCGTCGAGCTGGCGGGCCACGCCCATCTATGGGGCGGAGCGGTATCGATCGAGGTTGACCGAGTCCGCAGCGCTAAGGGAGCTTACGAGCGCCACGTGGACGGTTACTTCCTCGTCTTCGCCATACGCCAGGTCGTCCGGTCAGCCGAGGCGATGCAAAGGGCCGTTGGCGGCGACGCCGCACTCAAGGAAGCCCAGGACCGATTCCTAGCCGAACACCCGCAGGCCCAGGCGATGCGAGACGTGCTCAGCCACTTTGACGACTACGAACGTGGAACCGGGCGATTGCAGAAGTCGGGCGAGGTTGGAGACATCCAGATCTGGTTCGGTGTGGGCGATCCTTCCTTCACCCTTGCTCTGGCATCCGGTCTGACGATCGAACTTTCCGCAGCGTCGACAGCGGCGATTGCCCTAGCGAACGCCACTCTGGAGGCTGAAGTTCGCTTCCTGGAGCGGCTGAGAGCAGCGCGAGAGACTTGGCCATCTCAAATGCCCCCGATCGCCGGTTATTCGCACGACTAGTCGTACGTCAGGACCCAGCATGGGGGACCCGTCCAATCCTCCGATGAATCAGAGTGCCAGCCGGATACGGGCGCTGCACCTTCCTCAGCATCTAGCCATGCCAAGGCGTCACCGAGTGTGCGAAAGACCCGCCTGACCCGCTCCACGCCGAATCCTTGAGTCCTCTCATACCGATGCTGACCAGGACGATGCAGGTCAACCCAGCCCTTTGCCATGTACTTGGAAAGGTAGCCAGCCAAGGCCCGGGCCTTGGCCCTCTTTCCAGGAATTCGTTTGATCGCCTTGTTCCCGTCGCTGTACTGAACCAGTCCGTGACCCCAAAGGCGCTGCATGTCGGGGTGATAGATGAACCGGCTCTCCATTGCAACGTGAACGTGGATACCGTGGCCCTCAGGGTGCAGCTCGAGGACATAGGCGGCGGGGAATCGTCGGTCCAAATGCACCCGAAGACGTTGCAGCCAGTCGTTGACATCGGCGATCACAACATCCCGGTCCCAGTGCTCCCCGGCGTACGTAAGGGTCCACATCCGGGTTAGGACGTTCGCCACTATGAATAGTCGGAGCTGCTTCTTCGCCCGCTGCTCCGACCGTTTGACATTTTGGATCTGGCGCAAGAGTTCCTCCTCTTCGCTGAGCTCCTTGGGCGTTCGATCTGGTTCTCTGCACGGATGCATGTACACCACCGATGCCTCACCCGTGTTGACCAAACGGGTGGCCAGATACGGCCGGATGTTCCTGCTACTAGTTATGTCGTTTGGACAAGGGAAAGAAGCAACAGCACCCCCCGACCCCTTACATCGGTCACCGCCTGGACCCTTCGCAACGAAGGGGGAGGGGTCTTGCGGCCTTCTGGGGTCACTGTGCCCTCTAGCCCTCACAGCAGAGTCCGAGACCAAGCTCTGCAACCCCTCGCTGCGCTCGGTCCGCCTGGACCCGGTTCCGGGACTCACGTCGGCTCCAGTTGGGAACTGGCGCCCGTACACGTCCGGCGCCGTTCACCGGCCAGCCGGAGCACGCCTTCGGCGTCGCTCCCGGCTCCCGGCACCTCGGCATCCGACTCGTTGCCTGCATCCAGATCCACTTCTGAAAGCGGCTGAAAGTGCCGGTATACGCTCGCACGAGATATACCCAGTGCATGGGCGAGTGCCGACCTATCGACACCTTCTGCCACCGCCCGCCTTGCGGCTCTGCTTAGCTCGCACTCCAGGAGGTCACGAACATGGATGAGGGACCGGATTTCCTCCAGCGGGCTCATTCCTCTGCCTGCCAGTCGTCGTCATCTGAGCGAGATTCCCGCTCCTCACGACTGAAGCGGGGCAGTGGCAATCGGTCAGCCACCGCCAGGCCGCGAGCCTTGGCTACTCGTTTGGCAACCACTGCCGCACCAATGGCCGTAGCCGTCGGTCTCCGTGCGAACTCGCCCAACTCCCAGAGCAAGTCTCTGTAGAAGCGTTCGAGCTGGTCAGATTGAGATGCGGGTACTACAGATGAAGCGAATCCTTCAGATTGGGTGGACATTCTCCGGCTTTCGGAATCAACAAAGGCAGGCGCCTCGATGGGCGTCTCTGCCGGTGAACTTGTTGTCGAATGGAGAAGATCTGAACTCTGTGTGCGCCATAACCACACTGCAGGTTCATGCACCTGGCCGGAACCGTACCCGCCGGCTGTATCACCGCCCTGGGGGGCAGGAACGGTGTCTCTGCCTGACTTAACGTAATTCTCGACCTGACATAATATACATTATCGGCGTTTGGTCTGGAAGGTCAGAGCAGAGGTCAGGTTGGCACGACGAGTGACCGTGTACCCCATCGGG
>Ga0209698_10003899_pt1 | contig 16495 bp, 10 predicted proteins | sample LitLauG_LLR_2012_FD_187203 | JGI IMG/M metagenome (GOLD analysis project Ga0209698, IMG submission 187203) | Freshwater sediment microbial communities from Pennsylvania, USA - Little Laurel Run_MetaG_LLR_2012 (SPAdes) (version 2) | ecosystem: Environmental > Aquatic > Freshwater > Creek >...
TCCGAGGTTCTCGATGCCCGTGAAGTCGAACTCGGGAAGTCCCAACTTGCCGGTTCCGAAGTTGAGCCCGATGGACTGCGGATCAAAATTCGCATCGAGCGAACTGAATGACGTGCGGTAACGGCTGTACCCAAAGCGTACTTCATTGATCTTGGTGGGGCCCAAGGTCGAAAGGAAGCTGAGAGAGAGTACTTGCACTCGCGTAGGCGACGTTTGCGCGAACTGAGGAAGACGCGATCCAGCACCGTAGCCGCCGGGTGAGCCGAAGGGAAAGACCTGCGAATTACGAGAAAAAGCGTAGCGGCCAGTCAGTAAATGGTTGGCGGTGAGGGTGTGATCGATTTTGACGATCAGGTTGTCACCGTCGTTCTTGTCGCGTACCTCGTCGGCAATTTGTCCGGTCGAGCTTTGCGGATAGAAGGCGAGGATCGCGTCGAGGCCGGGATTGATGACTCCGCCATTCAGCGGCATTGCAATCGCCCGGGCGTGTTGAATCTGGAGTTGCGTCGGCACGAGCAACAAGAAGTCGCTTCCCACCCGCTCGCGTTGCCCTTCATAAGCTCCGAAGAAGAAGGTCCTGTCCTTGACGACCGGGCCGCCCAACGATACACCGAAGTTGTTGTTCTGAAAAACGGACTTGTGCGGCTCGGTGTTGAAGTAGTTCCGCGCGTCAAGAGCGCTGTTGCGAAGGAATTCAAAAGCCAATCCGTGAAGGTGATTCGTTCCCGATTTCGTGACGATATTGACGACCGATCCGCTGTTGCGGCCGTATTCGGCTCCGAAACTGGATTGAAGATTGAATTCCTGGATGGCATCAATGGGCAGCAGCGAAGCGGGTGCTCCTCCAATACCCACTTGATTCAGCGCTGAGTTGTTGAAGAACGGATCATTGTTGTCGGTGCCGTCGAGCGTGTAGTTGTTCGAGCGATCGCGGTTGCCGTTGATATTGAATTGTCCGAAGCCGCCCTGGGTTCCTGCTACTCCGGAGGGATCAACCGTGGCTCCGGGAGTAAGCGCGACGAGTTTGCCGAAGTCGCGTCCGTTGAGCGGCAACTCCGTGACAAGGCGTTGTTCGACGACCTGCCCGAGGACATCGCGGGTGGTGTCGACAACCGGCGCTTCTTCAGTGACGGTGATGTTTTCAGAATGTTGCTGGACCTTGAGCAGGCCGAAGTCGGCGGTGGTGTCAAGGCCTACGTTGACGACGACGTTCTGCGCTACCGCGGCAAAGCCCGGCGCGTTGACTTCGACGGTGTAGGTGCCGGCGGGCAACTCAGCCAGTACGAAGGTGCCTTCATCGGTCGAGGTTGTTTGGCGGGTGAGGCCGGTGTCGAGATTCTTGGCGTTGATCTTCGCGCCGGCGACGAGGCTGCCACTAGGGTCGGTGACTTTGCCGCGGATCGATCCGCGGAAGCTTTGAGCAAGAAGCAGAGTGGGGAACAGCGCGGCAACGATTATGAACAAGAAGAATCGCGCTGCGTGAGACGACGAATGGACGGGTTTCATAATTCGTACTCTCCGAAGAAAAGTGCGTTAGACGCTCTATTTATTTCGGGCGCGGGATGAAAAGCGCCGCCGGCGGCTTGATGCCATACGTCGCGGCGAAACTGTTTTGGTTGATGGCCAAGCCGAGATGTCCGCGAGAATCGATGTACAGCAGTGGTTGGCCCAGCGGCACATCGCTAAATGTCTTCACGAACTTGATCTTCATCTCTTTGCCGTTGATCGTGACCGAAACGTCTTGCCCCCGCTGATAGCCGAGCTTGAGAAAGTCTTCCGCGTTGACGTTGGTGACGAGATTGCCGAACGGCCCGTCTGTCGCGATGACGACGGCGTTGAGGCCGCGCTCGTCGACGGTGGCCGTCTTCAGGTCAAGACGCACGAGATCTTTAAGCGGAATCTCAGAACCGACCGTGGTCCAGTCGTCGCCACGAGCGAGATGCGCGCCTGCCGGCGAGAAGATGTCGCGGCCATGAAACGTGGACGAGAGTTTGCTTCCAATCATCCAGTTGGGATTGGTGATCTCGCGCGCGGCTTCCAGTCCGTCACGTTGCTCAATCAGCGTGAGCAGGCCGTTATCGGGCAGGACGAAGTACTGTCCCTTTTTCGATTTCGCGACGATCGCTTTGCGGGTGCTGCCCACACCGGGATCGACGACCACTACGAAAACGCTACCCGCTGGATAGTAAGGCGTGGCGCCGTACAGAAAGCGTGCGCCATCGAGAATCGAGAAGGGTGTGACCTGGTGCGTCAGGTCGAAGATGCGGGCGTCGGGCGCGATGCTATACATGACGCCGCGGCAGATCGCGACCGAGTCGTCGACAACCCCGAAGTCGGTCATAAAGACGATAGTAGGAGGATATTTCTGTGAGGCCTGGGTGGCGGAGCTTGACTGCGCTACAGCCGCCAGCGCAAGAAGAAGGAAGGCCACGAAAGACACGGCGACGTGACGGCGAAGAATGCTCCGTGTTTGAAACGGAATCATGCAGTTTGCCCCTCTTTATATATAAGTCTACAAATTTACTAGAGTTTAAAGTGCGGCGTCGAGCCAGATGCGGGAGCGCACGCGATAGGCACTTCTATTTCAGTCGAGCCCACAATTCTACAGCAAAGAACGCGACCGTTTGCCAGGGCAGCCTGGCCCTTCCATTGGGTGCAATACAGGTTCGACACGATTTTCGGCGTGCGGCAGGGCGGCAACTCTTTGTCGACGGATGGCAGTCTATAATGCTTCGTGCATCTCGATCGTGGAGGATGTTTATGACGCAAGTGATCCCGGAAAAATACAAGGATTTATTCCAGAAACGCGCGTTTGCGAGTTTGGGCACGCTGATGCCCGATGGTCGTCCGCAGGTCACACCGGTGTGGGTGGACTTTGACGGCGAGCACGTGATTTTCAATTCGGCCAAGGGCCGGCAGAAAGATCGCAACGTGCGCCGCGATCCGCGTGTCGCGTTGGCGATTATTGATCCGGAAAATCCGTATCGTTATCTGGAGATCCGAGGGCGTGTGGCCGAGATCACGGAAGACGGCGCAGCGGAGCACATTAATAAGATGGCCAAGAAGTATTTGGGAGTCGATAAGTATCCCTACGGTCAGCCGGGAGAGGTGCGGGTGCTGTACAAGATCAAGCCGGAACATACGACGGTAATGGGTTAGGACGCGGGCCTAAGGCCCTGCGTTTGTCAGATGGCGCGGCCGTGAAGCGTGGCTCTTCCACAATTCTGCTGAGGGCGAGGTGCGAGGATCTTCACTCGCGAATTCAATCTCTGTTTTCTGGGTTTCGGAAACGTGAACCGGACGCTGGTCCGTTTGCTGGGCGAGCGTGCGGAACAACTGCGTTCGCGGTACGGGATTGAGTTTCGCGTTACCGGGATCGCTTCGAGGAAATTGGGGTGGATTGCGGATGCGAGCGGGCTGGATGCAGAGTCTCTGGTTGCCTCGAGTTCCAATTCAAGTGGTAGCAGTTCGCGGGCAGGAGTGCCCGCGCCACACAGTCCGGTTCAGTCCTCCGATGTTCGTTCTTGGCTCGCAGCTGCTCGGGCTGACGTTTTGTTCGAGGCTACTTCTCTGAACGTTACGGACGGACAGCCTGCGGTGGATCACATTCGCGCGGCACTGGAGCATGGGGCACACGCGATCACAGCGAACAAGGGACCGATTGTGCATGCGTACCGCGAATTGCGCGATCTGGCTGCCGCGCGAGGGAAACGATTTCTATTCGAATCGACCGTGATGGATGGCGTCCCGATCTTCTCTTTGTTCGATCAGTTGCCCGTGATTCATCTGCAGGAGTTTCACGGGATTCTCAATTCGACGACGAATGTAATCCTCGGCGAGATGGAGCAAGGATTGAGTTTTGATGAAGCCATCGCGAAGGCGCAGGCACTCGGTGTGGCCGAGACCGATGCGTCGCACGACATCGATGGGTGGGATGCAGCGGTGAAGACGGCGGCGCTGATCACGGTGCTGATGGATGTGCCCGTCCGGCTGGATGAAATCGAACGCGAGGGCATTCGCGATTTGACCGGGAACGCGGTGCGCAACGCGCGACGCGATGGATGGCCGTTCAAACTGGTATGTCGCGCCAAGAGGACTACAAGTGGTGTCCAAGCAAGCGTGCGTCCTGAGAAAGTGATGATCACGCAGCCGATGGGGCGGATTTCGGGCACGTCGTCGTACGTGTATTTTGAGACGGATATTTTCCCGGGGCTGGCTATTACGGAAGAGAATCCCGGTCTGTACGCCACAGCGTATGGGCTACTAGCCGATTTCGTAAGAGCCGTTTCCTGATCTTCTCGGCATGATTTAATAGAAATTTATGGACATCACGACCGAAGTTGCTCCCACTCTCGATCTCTCCTACGTTCGCTCTCAGTTTCCCTCGCTTGCACAAACCGTAAACGGCCATCCTGCGGCATTTCTCGATGGCCCCGGCGGCACGCAGGTTCCACAGCGGGTGATCGACGCGATTTCGCGCTACCTCAGCCGTGACAATGCCAACACGGGCGGGGCGTATGCGACCAGCCGTCACACGGACGCCATGATAGCGGAGGCGCGCAAGGCCATGGGCGACTTCTTGCATTGCGCTGCGGAGGAAGTGGTGTTCGGGCCGAACATGACTTCGCTCACGTTTGCAATTTCGCGGGCGATTGGGCGCGAGTTGGGCCCCGGGGACGAAATCGTGGTGACTCGGCTCGATCATGACGCGAACGTTTCGCCGTGGCTTGCGATGGCCGAGGATCGCGGCGTGACGGTGCGGTGGGCGGAGATTCACGACGAAAACTGCACGCTCGATATTGCCGACCTCGCTTCGAAGATCAATGACAAGACGAAGCTGGTGGCAGTGGGATACGCGTCGAATGCCGTGGGCACGATTAATCCGGCGAAGGTGATTGTGAAGCTGGCGCATGCGGCGGGGGCGTTGGCGTTCGTCGATGCGGTGCACTATGGACCGCATGGGTTAATTGATGTCGCGGCGCTGGATTGCGATTTCCTGGTCTGCTCCACTTATAAATTCTTTGGTCCGCACATGGGCGTGCTTTACGGGAAGCGAGAGCATCTGCAGCGGGTGCGTCCATATAAGGTACGCCCGAATACGAATGCAATTCCGAATTGCTGGGAGTGGGGCACGCTGAATCACGAGTGCATTGCGGGGATCACGGAGTGCGTCGAGTACATCGCCGATCTCGGACGCAGGAGCCAACCTTTGCTCGACGGACAAACGGGGCGGATGTCCCCACAAGTTCCGGTGACGCGGCGGGCGGCCATTGAGGCAGCGTACGCAGCGATTCATGAACACGAGCGCGGGCTCCTGGAACGCATGATGGACGGGTTACGTGGGATTCCGGGATTGAAGATTTATGGCATTAGCAATCCAGAACGATTCAACGAGCGGTGCACGACTTTTGCTCTCCGGATTGATGGGCATACGCCGCTGGAGTTGGCGACCAAGCTGGGCGAGCGCGGGATCTTCACGTGGGACGGGAACTATTACGCGTTGAACTTGACAGAGCATCTCGAGGTGGAGAAGTCGGGAGGGTTTCTCCGGATCGGGCTCGTGCATTACAACACCAGCGAAGAAGTGGATCGGGTGATTTCGGTGTTAAGGGAGATTGTCGGCGCGTGATGGCTGCCTAAACGAGCGCCTGTATTGCAGTGGGCTGAGAAGAATCTTTAACCACAAAGTTCACAGAGAAAGTCCGCGGAGAAGCACGGGATCGGAACTGCGTGGCGCTTCGAAGAAAATCATCCTGAGCCTCCGATTCTTATCCATTCAGTTGTGCGTAGGTGGAGCGGCGCAGGAATTGCCCTTGGCCGGGGCGCCCGAGAAAGTTGTCCTTGTCGACCACGACTTGCCCCCGAGATAACACTACGTCTGGCATTCCAGTCACCTCAATTCCTTCGAACATCGAATAATCCACGCGCATGTGGTGCGTCTTGGCACTGATGGTGTGCTTGCGCTTGGGATCGAAGATGACCAGGTCGGCGTCGCTCCCGACGGCGATAGTCCCTTTGCGCGGATAGAGCCCAAACAGTTTCGCCGGGGTCGTCGAAACCAATTCCACAAAACGGCTCGCACTGAAACGTCCTCCCGCGACCCCGCCAGAGTAAATCAGGCTCATGCGATTTTCGACGCCGGGCCCGCCGTTGGGAATCTTCGTGAAATCGTCTTTTCCTAGTTCCTTCTGCTCCTTGAAACAGAACGGGCAATGGTCGGTGGAGACGACCTGCAGGTGATCGCGCTTCAATCCGTTCCAGAGTTTTTCCTGATGCCACTTCTCGCGCAGCGGCGGAGTGAAGACGTACTTGGCTCCTTCGAACCCAGGAGCATCGAAGTTTTCGATTGAGAGATACAAATACTGCGGGCAGGTCTCAGCGTAGACCGGCAGTCCGCGGTCGCGGGCTTCGCGAACCTTCTCCAGCGCTTCGTTGCAGCTGAGGTGCACGATGTAGATGGGCGCTCCTGCCATTTCAGCCAGCGCGATGGCGCGGGAGGTGGCTTCGGCCTCGGCCGTGGTGGGGCGCGTGAGCGCGTGATACTTCGGCGCCTTCTTCCCCTCAGCCAGCGCCTGCTGCACGATCACGTCGATGGCGCTGCCGTTTTCGGCGTGCATGCAAATGAGGCCGCCGTTCTTCGACGTGGTCTGAAGCGCTTTGAAGATGCTGCCGTCGTCGAGCATGAAGACGCCGGGATAAGCCATGAAGAGCTTGAAGCTGGTGACGCCTTCGCGGACGAGGTCGTTCATCTCGGAGAGTTGTCCGCCGGAGATGTCGGTCATGATGCAGTGGAAAGCGTAATCGCACACAGCCTTGCTGCTGGCTTTCGACATCCAAGTGTCGAAAGCCTGGCGCAGGGGCTGTCCTTTGTATTGAATGGCGAAGTCGATGAGGGTGGTCGTGCCACCGAAGGCCGCGGCGCGCGTACCGGTTTCAAAATCATCGGCGCTGGTGGTACCGCCAAAGGGCATGTCGAGGTGCGTGTGAACATCAATTCCGCCGGGGAGGACGAGCCGGTTCGTGGCGTCGATAGTCTTGGTCGCATTTTCAATGGGCAGGTCGGCGCCAATCGCGACGATCTTGCCGGCCGTGATGGCCACGTCGGCGGGGTAGGAGTCGATGGCGGTGACTACGGTGCCGTTCTTGATGATGGTGTCGAAGCCCATGCGTCCTCCGGGGATGAAGAGGATTGTATGCTACACTGCCGCTCCTTGGGAGTGCAGACGCGCAAGGTGAAGTGAGGCTCCGCTATGAAATTTGGCATCACGATTAAACCGGACATCTCGATTGACCGCATCGTGGGGCTGACGCGGCAGGCCGAGCGCGCGGGTTTTGAATACGGCTGGATTTTCGATTCGCACGTACTGTGGATGGAGTGCTATCCGCTGATGACGCTGATGGCGACCAACACCGAGCGGATGCGGATCGGGACGTGCGTGACCAACCCAGCGACGCGCGATCTCACGGTGACGGCGAGTTTGTTCGCGACCTTGAACCTGATTTCGGACGGGAGGATGGAACTAGGGATCGGGCGCGGCGACAGTTCGCGGCGCGTGATGGGCAAGAAGCCGGTGAGTTGGTCGCAGCTCGAAGCGGCGTTGAAGGAGTTTCGCGATCTGACGTCCGGGCGTGAAGTGCAGCATGACGGCCAGCCGACGCGGCTGACGTGGGCGAAGATTCCTCCGCGGGTGTGGGTGGCCGGCTATGGGCCGAAGGTACTGCACATGGCGGGACGCGTGGCCGATGGAATCATTTTGCAATTTGCCGATCCGGCCCTGATTGATTGGTGCATGGGATTTGTGAGGGAGGGAGCAAGCACCGCGGGGCGGGACGCCAGCAAGATCGAGGTGATGTCCGCGGCTCCGGTGTGGGTTTCGAAAGATTTAAGCGTAGGGCGGGACCGAGTGCGGTGGTTCCCTGCTCTGGTCTCGAACCATGTGATGGATTTGATCCGGCAGTACAAGCCGGAGGATTTGCCGGAGGCGCTGACGTCGTACGTGCAGGACCGGGGACATTATGACTACCAGCATCATTGCGAAGTAGGTAGCGACAATGCGGAGTTTGTGTCCGATGAAGTGATCGACCGGTTCTGCCTGCTGGGGACGGCGGAGGATCATCGCAAGAAGTTGAGAGAGCTGGCGCGGGCGGGCGTGACACAATTCAACATCTATCTCATGTGCGGCGATGAGGAGCAGACGCTGGAGCAGTATGAGCGGGATGTGTTGCCGGAATTTGTCGGCACGGGGAAGGTGTAGATATGCAGTTCATGAGCCGAGACAGAAATAAGGCGCACCGGACGAATGCGTCCGGGGCCACGTGTTTGGTGGCGCTTCTTGCGTTCATGCCGGTGGGCGCTCTGGGACAGGCTCTGCTGGTCGTGAATCAGGGCGACACGAACGTGAGCATTGTGGACCCGGTTGTGGGTAAAGAGGTTGCGACTGTTGCGGAGAAGACTGAGGGTGTTCACGGGCACGAAGTTGCGGTGTCGGGGGATGGGCGCACGGCGTTTGTGCCGATCTATGGCAGCACGGGAGTGGGGAAGCCGGGCCTCGATGGACAAGAGATGCTGGTGATCGATTTGGCGTCGCGAGCGATCGTGGATCATATCGATTTTGGTCACGGCGTAAGACCGCATTTCCCGCTGTTCGATCCCGTGAGCGGGATGCTCTATGTCACTACGGAGTTGGATAAGACAATCACGATCGTCGATCCGAAGACGAAAAAGATTGTGGGCACGATTCCGACCGGACAGGAAGAGTCGCATATGCTGGCCGTGTCGCATGACGGCAAGCGCGGCTACACAGCGAATGTCGGGCCGGGCACGGTGTCGGTGTTGGATATGAGCGGACGCAAGACGGTTGCGGTGATTCCAGTCGCAGAACACGTGCAGCGGATCGCGGTATCGGCCGATGACAAGTGGGTGTTCACTTCGGATGTAACCAAGCCGCAGCTTGCGGTGATTGATACGGCTACGAATCGGGTGAAGACCTGGGTTCCCCTGCCTGGAATGGGTTACGGAGCGGCTGCGACGCCCAATGGCAAGTGGCTGTTGGTTGCGGTGCCTGCTACGAACCAGGTCGCGGTCGTGGATGTGGGGAAGATGGATGTGGCGCGGAAGCTCGATGTTGCGGCGCTGCCGCAGGAAATTCTGATTCCTCCTGACGGCAAAGTTGCGTATGTTTCCTGCGCGAAAGACGGGAAGGTTGCGGTGATCGATCTCGAGAAATGGGATGTGCAGAAGACGATTACTGCGGGCAAGTTTGCGGACGGACTTGCGTGGGCGAAGTGAGGCATCAGCGCGTTTGCCAGTCCGCCATGGCAGGTCGACCTTTCATCATCGCGTAATAAGCCACGAACGAGACTGCAAATCCCACGAACCACGAATAGTCATAAAGCGCGTGCATTGACGGAACGGCCAAGCCAGCGAGGGCTGTACCGGCTCCCAGTGCAAGTGCGATGACGGCCCGCCAGTTGAATCCGCGAGAATACTCGTACGCGCCGTCGCGAAGATACAAATCATCTACCCGCAGCACCCTGTGTCGTATGACGAAGTAGTCGGAGATCATAATGCCCGCGACCGGGCCTAAGAACGCCGCGTATCCACCCAGCCAGCCGAAGATGAATGTGCCGTAATCGCGAAGGAGTTTCCACGGCATCATGGCCACCCCCATGAAGCAGGTGATCACGCCACCGGTGCGAAAGCTGATGCCGCGCGGCCAGAGATTCGAAAAATCATTTGCTGGTGAGACGACATTCGCTCCAATGTTTACATTCAGCGTCGCGAGCAGGATCGCGATCAGAGAAATCACGACTGCGATCGGAGAGTGAAACTGGCTGAGCAGTTGCACCGGATCCCAGATCGCTCTGCCGTAAATGACGACCGTGGCCGAGGTCACCACGATTCCTACGAAAGCATACAGCGTCATGGTAGTCGGCAGTGCGAGGGCTTGCCCGATCACCTGCTCGCGTTGATTGCGCGCAAAGCGCGTGAAGTCTGGAATGTTGAGCGAGACAGTCGCCCAGAATCCGACGGTGCCGTTTAGGGCAGGGACAAGGAATTTCAGGAAATCGGGGAAGCTTGTGAATCGGGAAGGGACTGAAAACATGGGACCAAAGCCGCCCGCCGCGCGATATGCCCAACCGAGGAGAAGCAATCCCACGCCCAGCAGGATCGGCGCGCTGATGCCCTGCAAGATACGGATGTACTCGATTCCCTTCAGCACGACTGCGAGGTTGATGAGCCAAAAAATAAAGAAGCACAGAGCTGGGCCGTAGGCGAAATTTCTCCACCCAGGGAAGAGCGTGGCGAGCAGGGTGCTGATGGCTTCGCCCCCAATCCACGTTTGTATGCCGAACCATCCGCAGGCGACGAGCGCGCGCAGAACTGCGGCGACGTTCGCGCCGAGAACTCCGAACGATGCACGAGCCAGCACGGGAAAGGGGATTCCGTATTTCGCTCCCGGGTGCGAATTGAGCAGCATGGGGACCAGCACGATCACGTTGCCAAGAAAGATTGTCGCGACCGCTTGCCGCCAATTCATTCCGCCCTGGATCAAACTCGCGGCGAGCATATAGGTCAGGATGTTGACCGACATCGAGACCCAGAGCGCCGCGAAGTTGTAAGTGCCCCAGTGGCGGCGTTCGGCGGTCGCGGGCGCGAGGTCAGGGTTGTAGAGCGGACTGGACTCGATGCGAGAGCGGAGGTCGGTGGAAGCGGTGGACATGACAATTAAGTAATTGGGAAATTGAGTAATTGGGAATAGAAAAATGTCGTGCGACAACAATTACTCAATTACCAAATTTCTCAATTACCCAATTCGATCAGTCTGCTGCCGCTGCCGACGTACTCTGCTGCGTGATTGGACCGTAGCTCTCTGGCCGCCGGTCGCGGTAGAACTGCCACACCTTGCGGACCTCGGTGATCATGTCGAGGTCGAGATCGGCGACGACCACTTCGTCTTTGTCGCGGCTGGCCTGGGCAATGATCTTGCCCCGCGGATTGCAGAAGTAACTCTTGCCGTAGAATTCGCCGATGCTCCAGGGTTTTTCGGTACCGACGCGATTGATCGCTCCCACGAAATATCCGTTGGCAACGGCGTGGGCGGGTTGCTCGAGCTCCCACAGATACTCGGAGAGCCCCGCGACCGTTGCCGATGGATTGAAGACAATCTCGGCGCCGTTCAGGCCGAGAATGCGCGCTCCCTCCGGAAAGTGACGGTCGTAGCAGATGTAGACGCCGACCTTCGCGTACTTGGTTTCGAAGACCGGATAGCCGAGATCGCCTGGAGTGAAATAAAACTTCTCCCAGAATCCTGGGTGGCAGTGCGGGATGTGATGCTTGCGGTACTTGCCGAGGTAGCGCCCGTCGGAGTCGATGACGGCGGCTGTGTTGAAGTAGACGCCGGGCATCTGCTCTTCATAGACAGGAACGACGATCGCCATTCGATGCTTCGCCGCGATCTTCTGCATGAGCTGCGTCGTAGGTCCGTCGGGGACGCGCTCGGTGAGTTCGTACCAGCGGGCGTTCTGCTCGGCACAGAAATAGGGCCCGTAGAAAAGTTCCTGCAGGCAGAGAATCTGTGTCTTCTTCTTGGCGGCCTGCTCGATCAGCTTGAGGTGCTTGTCGATCATGGCCTTGCGAATCTGCGGCAGCGGCCGCTCGGTCGATAGCGCGTTGCTGGCTTGGATCAGGGCGCAGCGAACAGTGCGGGGCATGGGGCCTCCAGAGAGAGGAAAACTATAGCAAAATTCTTGCCTACTGATTGGCACAGATTTTCACGAAGTACTGAGCAAGCCTTATCCTCCGTGTAAATCCGCAGCCGGTGAGGTTTGACATCTGCGGCGGCCACTCACTAGACTCGGCCTTCCTCCAATCGCGGAAAACTATGGCCAAGCGTCCTCGGATCGCCGTCGTCGGCAGCGCCAACATCGATCTCACCACTTTTGCGAATCGGTTTCCCAAGCCGGGAGAGACGATTTTCGGCGACAACTTCGACTTGGGATTTGGTGGTAAGGGCGCGAACCAGGCCGTCGCGGCGCGCCTGTGCGGCGCAGAAGTATTTATGGTGGCGCGTGTGGGTAGCGATTTGTTCGGGCCAGCAACCATCGAAAATTTCCGCAAGCAAGGGATCGATCCGACGCACGTGCGACAGGTGGATGGATTGTCGAGTGGCGTGGCTCCGATTTTCGTCGAGCCCAGCGGCCAGAATCGAATCCTGGTGGTGAAGGGAGCTAACGATGCGCTGAAGCCGGTGGATGTCGACGAAGCTTCAGACATGCTGAAGTCGGTGGACTGCATCGTGTTGCAGTTTGAGATCCCGCTCGAGACGGTCTATTACACCGTGGCCTTCGCGCGGAAGCACGGAATTCGATGCATTGTGAATCCCGCCCCCGCGCAGCCGGTCGACATGAGCCGCTTGAGGGATCTGGATTACTTTGTTCCCAATGAGAGCGAGGCAGAGACGATCACGGGTGGGCCGGTGAAGACCGTCGACGACGCAAGGCAGTGCGCCGAGAAGTTGCTTTCGGGCGGAGTTCGGAGGGTGATCATCACGCTGGGCGCGAATGGATCACTGCTTGCGGGACGCGACGGGAATGAGCACATCGCCCCGTTCGCGGTGAAAACTGTTGACAGCACTGGCGCCGGGGACGCGTTCATAGGCAGCTTTGCAGTTTTTCTCGGTGAGGGCATACCTGAAAAAGAAGCGGTGCGCCGCGCGAATCTGTACGCAGGTTTGTCGACGGCTGGGGTAGGCACACAGAAATCGTTTTACGATCGCGCGCGGTTTGATGCGGAGTGGGCGGCCCGCGGATGAGGCCGTTTACAGTCTCCATCGCTGGATAGGTTTGACCACGCGACGCTCCAAGCTCCACCGGTTCTGTCCCAAAACTCAATCGTGATTTTTCATACAAACCATCGAAGAAAACCATCGAAAATCAAGCGAAACTATGACGAGTTTTCCACCGCAATACTTCTTGACTAACCCCTAAGCGCCCATTTATAAGCCCTGTCTGCGGTCAGATGGACCTCTCTCCACTTCTCCCAGGAAGAGGGAGGGCCTTTTTTGTTTTGGGGAAGACCGCCGAAAGGGTTCACCAAATGTCGAGGAAGCAGACGCTTTCCGCTGTCCTTTTCTCTTGTGTCACTGTTCTGTGTAGTTCGCTGGTGTTTGGCCAGGCGACGGCCAGTTTTTCGGGGACAGTGTCGGATAAGGCGGGTGCAGTGATTTCTGGCGCGGACGTTAAGATCACGTCCCAGGGAACCGCATTCACCCGCGAAGTGAAAACGGACGACACCGGCCACTACACGGTACCGTTGCTACCCGCTGCGTTTTACACCATTCGCGTGCAGGCGCAGGGGTTTGGCGCAGTGGAACAGAAGGATGTGCGTCTCCAAGTGGATCAACAGCTCGAAGTGAACTACACCCTTCAGCCGGCGTCGGTGAGTACGGCTGTAGAGGTCAACGCGACGGAAGTCGCGGTCGAGGCCACGAGTCCGACTCTTGGGCAGGTCATTACCTCGGAAGAAGTGGCGGAGCTACCCCTGAATGGGCGGAATTTCGTGCAATTGGCGACATTGACGCCGGGAACGACCCAGTCGACGAACCCTGTGAGTTTCTTTACAAGCGCTGCCAGCAGCGAGGCTGCCACCCGTGGAGCATTTTCGTTGTCAGTGGGTGGATCGCGTGAGCAGGAAACCGATTGGCTGCTTGACGGCAACGATAACAATCAGTTGGATGAAGGGGGGATCGGAATATTCTCGTCGATCGATGACATCCAGGAGTTCAAGGTTCTGACCTACAACTACTCGGCCGAGTACGGCGAGCGTGCCGGACCGACGGTCCTGGTGACGACGAAGTCAGGATCGAACCAGTTCCACGGGTCGGTCTTTGAGTTCTTCCGCAATACAAAGCTGGATGCGCGCAGCTACTTTGCCACAAGCGTCGAGAAGTTCAACTTGAACCAGTTTGGGGGATCCTTTGGAGGGCCGATCAAGAAGGATAAGACATTTTTCTTCGTCGACTGGCAGGCCAAGATGCAGCGCCACGGCATCCCGTTCACTGGCTTTGTCCCGACGACAGGCATGACGACAGCTGATGCCAATGGGAACTACGACTTCACCGGGGCGGCGACAGCTCCAAAACAACTGAATAATCCGGCCACCCACTCCCCTTTTCAATGTATTTCGAACACTTCAACGCCCGAGCCGGTCAACCCCGCCGATGGAAGTCAGCCCGCCGGTCAGAACTGCAACATTATTCCTGGGGCACTGGTGAGCCCGATTGGCGCACAGCTTCTGCAACTCTATCCGACGCCAAATGTGTCCGGCGCTATCGGCTACAACTACGTCAATGAGCCGATCAGAAAGCTCAACGAAGGAACCGGCGACATCCGCCTCGATCACAATTTTTCCAGCAAAGATTCCGCGTTTGCGCGCTTCAGCTATGACCAGGCGACAAACTTTGTCCCGGGTGGATCGCCAACCTGGGCGGAAACCAATGCTTTCGGCAGCAATCAACACATCGAGAATCATGGTCGCAATGCGATGGTGTCGGAGACGCACGTCTTCTCTGGCAATATGATCAACCAGGCCAGCTTCGGCTTCAACCGGATATTCAACCACATTCTGTCGTTTGGAACTGCCGCAAGCTGCAAGGCCGCCCTCATCGGCATCCCTGGGGCGAATCTGGGAGCGGCGTGCTCTTCGATTACCGGCTACCCCACGAGTTTGAATCAGTCCAATAAGGATTGCATCAGTTGTGGCCTGACGTCATTCCTGATGACCAACTACATGTCGTTGGGTGACCGTGGGTACTCTCCTTACCAGGGCGGAACCAACGTCTATTCCATCTCCGATACCCTTGACATCATTCGCGGCAAGCACAACATCCGTTTCGGCGCAGTGTATCGCGCGAACCAAATGAACATCAGAAATAATGCGTTCCAGGACGGGTTCGCTGTGGAGAATGCGGGCCTTACGGGGGATGACGCAGCTGATTTGTTGGTGGGAGGTACAGGTGTCTTCGCGGCCCACGATCAGACATTCTTGGGAGGCACCGTTGGTCGCCGTTGGAAGCTTTTCCGCCCGTTTGTGCAGGACGACTGGCGACTGACAAAGGACTTGACCCTTAATCTTGGAGTTGCATGGGCGCTGGCCACGCCTCAAACCGAGGTCCAACACCGGCAAGCGAACTTCGATATTCAGACGCTGAAGTGGTATGTCCCGAACGGCAGCCCAGCGATAAGCGGCTGCACGAACTGCGTTACCACGGATGGACGCGCAGGTATTCAGTTTGACAAGAAGGCGATCGAACCGCGCATCGGACTTTCCTGGAAGCCGATGGGAAGTGACAAGACGGCGGTTCGTGCCGGGTATGCGATCTTCCACGATGCCGCATGGAATCAGGGGGGACAGGGTCTCTGGCAGAACCCGCCATATTACGCTGAAGTAGATCCTTGCCCCAGTAATTTCTGCTATGGATTCAACAGCGCGTTCGGCTCTTTAAGTGGTGGCTTCCTGCTCGCTCCGAACACTCCCTCCACTATTAACGTGACGGGCGGAGCCGTCTATAACGCACCGGTAAATCCTGGCGCGTACACCGGAACCATCCAATCGATGAACCGGAATTTCAGGCAGGGCATGATTCAGCAGTACAACCTCAATGTGGAACACCAACTGCCCGGAAACGTGGTTCTCACGGTGGGTTATGCGGGTTCAAAGAGTACGCATGTCCTTGTCGGCCAGTCAAATGAGAATCTGAATGAACCGGCGGCGTGCGGCACTCCGGGTTACACGCTGGGGTGCGGCTTTGGAAGTTTCCCCTACGCACTTGCATTCCAGCAAGTCGTCGCCAACAACAGCGTCGGCACAGCCCGTTATGATGGTCTTCAGGTAAAGGCGGAAACCAAGAGCGTGAAGCACGGCCTCTATGCCTTGCTTGGCTACACGTGGTCCCGCACATTTGACTCAGGCATGCCCGATGGCTTAGGCACCAATCCCGGCGCGATTTATTATCCGCTACCCGGAACCAAGAAGCTGGACTGGGGTCTGTCACAGCTGAACCTGAACGACGCATTTACTGCCAGCGTGCTTTACGACCTGCCGTTTGGCAAAGGGAAGGCCTACGGTAGCAACTGGAGCGGCGCCACCAACGCGATTCTAGGGAACTGGCAACTCGACCTGATCGAGAGAGCACAATCGGGATTCCCTATATTTGTGGTTGACAGTGGAGATGGGTCGGGTACGTTCTTCTCCTACAACGGCGGGACCTACCAGCGTCCGAACCAGCTTGGCGATCCAAACAAGGCTGGCCAGGTTGCGAATAATCCGAATTGCGCCGCACCGTCGCAGATTCATACAAAAGCACATTGGTTCAACCCCTGTGCTTTTGCGCAAGCGCCGCCGGGAGAACTGGGCACTGCCGCTCGTGCTCCGGTGTATGGTCCCCGCTTTGTGAATACGGACTTTTCAGTAATCAAGTCGATTCCCCTGCGC
>Ga0209698_10003900_pt1 | contig 16490 bp, 16 predicted proteins | sample LitLauG_LLR_2012_FD_187203 | JGI IMG/M metagenome (GOLD analysis project Ga0209698, IMG submission 187203) | Freshwater sediment microbial communities from Pennsylvania, USA - Little Laurel Run_MetaG_LLR_2012 (SPAdes) (version 2) | ecosystem: Environmental > Aquatic > Freshwater > Creek >...
GCCACAAATCTCCCGGACGGCTTGAGATCGGCGAGCAGCGGAGTCCGCTCGCTCACCGTCTGGAAATCGTCGATCTCGAGCGTAACGCCGGCTTCGCGTGCAATCGCCAGCAGATGCAGAACTGCGTTGGTCGATCCGCCCGTCGCGGCCACCGACGCGATCGCGTTCTCCAAGGCAGTTCGCGTCAGAATGTCGCGCGGCCTCAATCCTTTCTGCAGCACGTTCATCACAACCTTGCCGCAATCGAAGGCGATCTTGTCCTTCTCCGCATCCATCGCCGGCACGCTGTTGAATCCCATCGGAGACAGCCCAATCATCTCCATCACGGTCGACATCGTGTTCGCCGTGTACTGCCCGCCACAGGCGCCCGCTGCCGGACACGCGACGTCCTCCAGTTGCTTCAGCTCGGCATCGCTCATCTTGCCCGCGACATTCGCGCCGATCGCTTCGTAGACGTCCTGAATGGTCACATCTTTGCCGCGATACTGCCCCGGAGCGATCGTGCCCCCGTAGAGCACGATGCCCGGCAGGTTCATTCGCGCCAGTGCCATCGCTGCGGCGGGAATTGTCTTGTCACAGCCCACCAGGCAAACCACGGCGTCGAACATCTGCCCGCGGCAGACCAGTTCGATCGAATCGGCGATCAACTCGCGGCTCACCAGAGACGCCCGCATGCCCTCTGTGCCCATCGTCTCGCCGTCAGAGATGGCGATGGTATTGAACTCCATGGGCGTGCCGCCCGCCTCGCGAATCCCGTCCTTCATCTTGGCCGAGAGCCGCCGCAGGTGAAAGTTGCAGGGCATGGTTTCGATCCAGGTGTTGGCCACGCCGATCAGGGGACGGCTGAGGTCGCCATCCGTAAACCCGACCGCCTTGAACATGGAACGCGCGCCGGCGCGGTCGCGCCCTTCAGTGATTCCACGGCTGATGTGCTTGAGATCCATAGGCCAAAAGATTACAGGACGCCAGGTGAAGATGGGAAACGATCAGCAAGAAAAAAGGGGGAACCCGACTTCCTTCGGATTCCCCTAGTCGCATGACGCCGCCCAAAGCGCGTCATGCTTGCCCAGTCATACGCACCTCAGGCGCGGGCTTCAGCCCGGCCCATCGACAACCCCGCCGGAGGGCGCGGAGTGGTCCACTCCGCAGTCTGCGCCGCTCCCGAGCGCACATGGGTGACGTCGGCGATTGAATACCATTCGCGATACAGCTGCCCGATTTGCTTCTGGTTGACGGCGAGCACCAGCGTGACTTCGTGATCGTGCTCCACCGCATCGGCGTGCACCGAAGGCATATCGAGTGCGCGGCGCGAGACCGCGTTCAGGATGCGCATCAACGTTCCCTGTGTGTTGCGATAGCGAATCTGGAAAACCTGCATGGTCTTGCTCCCTGTGATCAAGTACCCAAAATGCAAAACTTGTGTGCCCTACTCTTCTTCCAGCAACATCTCCGACAAAGCCGCTCCCGCCGGAACCATGGGGAAAACATTGGCCTCGGGAGCGCAATCGAATACCAGCAACTCCGGTCCTTGCGAACGGAGGAAGCCGTCGATCAGGTCTCCGGTGTATGCCGATACCGGAAACTCGCGCATCGCTTCCTCATTCAGCCGCCGCGCCGGAATCTTGTAGGCCTTGGCGATCTCGACAAAGTCGGGATTATCGCTCAGGTCGGTTTCGGCGTAGTTGCGCTCGTAAAACAGCTGCTGCCACTGGCGCACCATACCGAGATATTTGTTGTCGACGATCACCATCTTCACAGGCAGGGCCAGGCGATGAACCGTCGCCAGTTCCTGGATGTTCATCTGAAACCCGCCGTCGCCGGAGACGCAAAGGACACAAGCGTCCGGCTTGGCCAGCTGCACGCCCACCGCTGCCGGCAGAGCAAAGCCCATAGCTCCGAGTCCACCAGAAGTGATGAACCCCCGCGGAGATGAAGATCGATAACGCTGGGCCGCCCACATCTGGTGCTGGCCTACGTCGGCGAGCACCACGCTGTTTTCGGGCAAGCGGCTGAACATTTCGTCCAGGAAGCGGATCGTCGGCTGCGCCAGACCGCGGGGATCGAGTTCAGCGCGCTCCGGGCCGCTGGCCACGCTGCGCCATTCGGCGAAGTCGGGCAGCGAATGCCGCCGCAACTCTGCGTGGAATGCCGGAATCGTCTCCGCCAGATCGCCGATTACCGGCATCTCGCAGGGACGTACGCGATCCAACTGCGACGGATCAATTTCAAAATGCACGATCTTGGCATGTGGGGCAAAGCGCGAAGGATCGCCGGTGACCCGGTCATCCAACCGTGCTCCGAACACCAGCAGGAGATCGGTTTCATGCAACGCCGTATTCGCTGCGCGGGTTCCGTGCATGCCCACCATGCCGAGGTAATACGGCGACTGGGGCGGAACCGCGCCCAGGCCGTGCACGGTGGCAAAGGTCGGAATATTCAAATGATCGAGCAGACGGCGCAAATCGGGGATCGCACCCGAAAGTTTGGCACCCGCACCGACCAGCGCCACGGGCTTCGACGCCTGTTTCAGCAGGGCGACGATCGTATCGGTGAAACCGCCGTCGGCCTTGGCCTCTGCCGGACGCGCGTGCGGCACAAACTTCACCGGGCCGGAGAATTCCTTCTTCGCCTTCAGCATGTCAGTCGGGATATCGATGATCACCGGGCCCGGCCGTCCGCTGCGGGCCCAGTGAAATCCTTCGGCGATGACTTCTGGAATTTCGTCGATGGTGCGCACCAGCCGGCTCCACTTCGTAAGCGAGAGGGTCACGCCGAAGACGTCGGTTTCCTGGAACGCATCGGTGCCGATCAATGCGCTGCGAACCTGTCCCGTGATGCAGACGAGCGGCACCGAGTCCATCTTGGCATCGGCGATGCCGGTCACCAGATTGGTCGCACCCGGACCGCTGGTCGCAATGGCCACGCCGACGTTGCCCGTCACCCGGGCATATCCCTCGGCGGCGAACACCGCGCCCTGCTCATGCCGCGTCAGCACGTGCCGGATGCCACTGCCGTCGAGCGCGTCGTAAAGCGGCATGATCGCGCCCCCGGGATAGCCGAACATCAGTTCGACCCCTTCGGCGCGCAGGCACTGCAACGTGATGTCCGCCCCTCTAAGCATTCACCACCTGTTTGGACGCATCCTTGGGAGAGTCGGCGGGCTTGTTGCCGTCCTTGGGCAGCCAGCTCATCATGCCGCGCAGTTCCGCGCCCACGATCTCGATGGGATGCTGCTTCTCTTTTTCCCGCAGAGCGTTGAAGTTCTTATTGCCGCTCTTGTTTTCGGCGATCCACTCGCGGGCGAATTCTCCGCTCTGGATGTCGGCGAGAATTTTCTTCATCGCCGCACGAGTCTCGCTGCCGACAACCCTTTCGCCGCGGGTGAGGTCACCATATTCTGCGGTGTTCGAGATCGAATAGCGCATCCGCGCCAATCCGCCTTCGTAGATCAGGTCGACGATCAGCTTCACTTCGTGGAGACATTCAAAATAGGCGATTTCCGGGGCGTAGCCGGCTTCAACCAGGGTCTCGAATCCCTTCTTGATCAATGAAGTCAGCCCGCCGCAGAGCACTGCCTGTTCGCCGAACAGGTCGCTTTCTGTCTCTTCCTTGAAGGTGGTCTGCAGGACTCCGGCACGGGTGGACCCGATGCCGTGAGCGTAGGCCAGAGCGAGTTCATGGGCGCGCTGGCTGGCATCCTGCTGGATGGCAATGAGCGACGGGACCCCGCGTCCCTCGCTGTAAACGCGGCGCACCAGGTGGCCGGGGCTCTTGGGAGCGATCATCACCACATCCACATCGTCGGGCGGAACAATCGTTTTGAAATGAATGCTGAATCCGTGCGAGAAGCCCAGGACTTTTCCGGGATGCAGGTAGGGCTTGATGAACTGATCGTATAACTCCGCCTGAGTTTCGTCGGGGGTGAGAACGTGGATCCAGTCCGCACGTTTGGCGGCCTCGTCAGGGGCGACCACAACCATGCCATCCGCCCGCGCCTGTTGGGCACTTCCGCGGTTGGGGTCGAGGCCCACGATCACTTTGCAACCGCTGTCGCGCAAGTTCTGCGCCTGGGCATGGCCCTGGCTGCCATAGCCAAGAATGGCGATGGTTTTGCCTTTCAGGGCATTGGGATTGGCATCACGTTCATAGAAAATTCTAGCCACCAGCTGCTCCTCTCATTGCAGAAGGGGAGGAAAGAAGCCCCTTGCCGTGTTGGGAAGTTCCTGAAACTGCAAACCGACCGGTCGGTCGGTTTACGCAATCGTACCTCGGCCCCATCCCGCCTGTCAAGAGGGTTTCGTCTGACTGAGGGTTTCGTCTGACCCGCCAGACCGGTTCCGGGTAACTCAGCGCCGAGAATGGCTATGGTTTTGCCCGCGATTTCGAGGGATAATTGGCGTTCCGCAGATACACACGAAGGCGCGAGCGCAATTTGGCTTTCGCGCCGAGGCGCCTCACAAAGATGGGCGATAAGAGTACTCCGAGTCGGGATCAGACTCGACCTGCCGTTTCCACCCCGTCGTCAAAGAGCGGCGCGTCTGCCAACGGTGGCGCGCGCAAAACATTGGTCCTGGGGAAAGACTGTGACTACGACCAGGAACTCCGGCGCCTGCAAATCGAGCTGGTGAAGTTGCAGGAATGGATCCGGCACAAGGGACTGAAGGTGGTGGTGCTGTTTGAAGGCCGCGACGCCGCGGGAAAAGGCGGCGCGATCAAGCGGGTTATTCAGACCTTGAATCCCCGCGTATGCCGGGTGGTCGCGCTCGGGACGCCGACCGAGCGCGAGAAGACGCAATGGTACTTCCAGCGTTACGTGGCCCAGCTACCGGCTGCCGGGGAAATGGTGCTGTTTGACCGCAGCTGGTACAACCGCGCGGGCGTGGAACACGTCATGGGCTTCTGCTCCGAAGCCGAGTACCTGGAGTTTCTGCACAGTTGCCCTGAGTTCGAGCGCATGCTGGTCCGTGCGGGCATCTTTTTGATCAAGTATTGGTTCTCGGTCAGCGATGAGGAACAAGAGCGGCGTTTCCAGGAGCGCATGAAGGATCCGACCAAGCGTTGGAAGCTGAGCCCGATGGACCTGGAATCGCGCCGCCGATGGGCTGACTACTCGCGGGCCAAAGACGAAATGTTTGCCGTCACCGACATCAAGCAGGCGCCATGGTATGTGGTGAACGCCGAGGACAAGAAATCCGCTCGCCTCAACGTAATTCGCCATTTACTCTCGCTGATCTCCTACGACGACTTGACCCCGGAACCACTCAAGCTGCCGCCTTTGGATAAGACCAAGTACGTGCGGCCACCGATTCACGAACAGACCTTCATTCCCGAGGTCTATCGGCGCAATTAGGGCCGCAGCCCTTTCCAATTAGTGGTGGAGCCTTGCGAGTGAGGATTCGTGCCAGGGCATGCTTTCACAGGCTGCGGAAAATGCCTCATGCGCCAAAACGCAGAGATACGTTCAATGCTCACGGCACCACGGAACAGGCCGCGGAAAAACGTAATTTGTCGGCGCACAACAACCTCAGGGGCGGAGGCCGGGGCTGAAGCCCGTGCTGATTCTGGGCGCCCTGCGCGGCCCTAGAACTGGAAGGGCCGCGGTTCCGCGAGCAGCGCCTATTTTCGGAGTTTTTCCGCAGCCTCTGAAGTCGCACCCTTCCCCAGAAGTGTTGGCTCGCGCTCCGCATTGGCATTCCAGCCCGCAACTGTTTACCATGTCACGCGATGGCTCGCGAGACGCTGATCGATTCCCGGCAGGAGATTTTGCGCACAGCCGCCCGCCTGTTCCAGCAACGCGGTTACGACGCGACTTCGATGAACGACGTTGCGGCCGCGCTCAAACTCAGCAAAGGCGGCCTCTATCACCACTTTCAGGGCAAGGACGAAATCCTGTACGAGATCATGAACCACGCCATGGAGATTACCGAAGAACGCGTGCTGGGACCGGTGCGCGGCATTTCCGATCCCGAAGACCGGTTGCGATCACTCATCCAGCGGCACATGGAAGTGGTGCTGAGTCCGCGGGACCGCGAGATTACAGTCATGCTGCACGAAAACCATCCCCTGCCGCCGGCGTTGCGGCGGCGCATCAATTCCCGAAAAAAAGAATATGTGCACTTCGTCGAGGATCTGATCGCGGACGTGCAACGGGGGCGTCACGCCAAGGGGGGCGTCAGCCCGCGCGCTGCGGCCTTCGCCCTTTTGGGAATGATCAACTGGATCTACCAGTGGTATAAGCCGGAAGGCTCGCTGCAGGCGCACAATCTGATTCCGCAGTTCACCGACCTGTTGTTGGGGGGCATCTTCGCGTGAACACCCTGTTCGCGACCCTGGCTGACATCGAGAAACAGCGGGCGCAGACGGGCCAGGCGTACCGCGAGTTTCTCCGCGTGCCCGCGATGAGCGCGGGGTTGTACGTGCTGGCCGCCGGGACCGCCGACCTGCAGAGTCCCCATCACGAAGATGAGCTGTACTACGTGGTGCGCGGGAGAGCGCGTTTTCGCGCCGGCGAAGAAGACCGGGTGGTGTCGACCGGGAGCGTGATCTTCGTGGCAGCGAAGGTCGAGCACCGGTTTTACGACATCGCGGAAGAATTGGCCGTACTGGTTTTCTTCGCGCCGGCGGAAAGCTGACTCGTTTCGCTTGGAGTCTTCCAGAGACTCCCTCAGGGGCTAAAGCCCGAGTCTGCCGCAGAACAGAGACGGCGGGGCTGAGGCCGTGCCCTTCCCGGCGAGACTACGTCCTGTCCAGACAATCTACGGGATGGTTACCGGACTGACTACTACTTGGCCGGGATCCAGTACACCTCTTCCTTGATCGATCCCTTGTCGGTGAAGCCGCGGCGCTTCAGGATGGCCTTGCTGTGCTCGATCATCTCAGGATGGCCGCACAGGTAGGCGACCGTGTTGCTCGCATCGAGTTCCCAATGATCGGCGTATTTGCGAAGGATGTCATCGGCGCGCCCGATTTCCCCCGGCCAGTCTTCGTGATCCCAAGGGCGGCTCACCGTCGGCACATACTTAAACCAGGGCAATTGCTTGTCAAACTGATTCAGTTCGTCGAGGTATCCGAATTCCCACGGGCGGCTGGCGCCGTTCAGCAGAAACAACTTCTGATCGCCGGCGAAGCGGCCCTCCCGCCAGTCTTTGCTTAGCGTCCGAACGAAGCTGACGAAGGGAGCTACGCCAGTCACCGTCGATATCAACAGGTGATTATTGCGTCCATTCGAGGTGTCGAGCAAAAATTTTCCCTTCGGGACTTTCCGCATGAACAACTGATCGCCAGGTTGCAGTTTATGAAGTAGCGGCGTCAGCGCTCCTTCGGGCACCAGTTCGAAGAAAAATTCCACTTCGTCTTCGGCGGGCGACGACGCGATCGAATAGGGACGCTCGACGCGCTTTCCGTTCTGTTCCACTCCCAGCGTGGCATACTGTCCGGGAATGAACTTGAATTCGCCGCCACTGCGGATGCGGAACATCCACAGGTCTGCCGCAAAATCGACACGTTTGGTGATTTGCGCATGGTAGAACTTCTCGTCAGGGATAGTCATTGCCTAGGCCTCGCCCCGTCCAAACTTCCGTTCCATAGTTTTTTCACCGTCCAGAAAACTGAACGGAACGCCCCAAGATTCACCGGTTCAGGCTGAATGGTGGTCCAGCCCAGTCTTGAGCGTGCACTTAGTCTTCCAACCGAACGGTCGTAATGGAGGTAAGTTGAGATTATCCTAGCCCGATCTGAACGGTTTGAAAAGTGTACTTACGATTACTTCCGTGAGTAAATCCCCTCAATTCGACCCGACCATCGCAAAACTGCAACAGTTCTACGGTCGCCCCAAGCCGCCTAAAATCACTGATGCATTGGAACTCATTTTGCTCGAGAACGTTGCCTACCTGGCTGACGACGAAAAACGCACCGCCGCATTCGCTGCGCTGAAGAAGAAGGTTGGCACCCGCCCCGAGCAAATACTTAAGGCATCACAGAAGAAGCTCGAAGAGATCACCCGGATCGGAGGGATCTTTCCCGAGCTGCGGGCCCAGCGCTTCCGCCAGATCGCTGAACTGGTCCACTACGTTTTCAAAGACGACCTCGCCACCGAACTCAAGAAGCCGCTGCCAAGCGCCCGGAAAGCGCTGAAAAAATTCCCCACCATTGGCGATCCTGGGGCAGAGAAGATTCTGATGATGACCCGCAGCTATCCCATTTTGGCGCTTGACTCCAATGGCCTGCGGGTACTGTTGCGTCTGGGTTTCGCCGAAGAAAAAAAGAGCTATTCGGCAAGCTACCGCGGCGTGCAGGAGGCGCTGGCCGGGCAACTGCCTTCCGACTATGAAAGTCTCATCGCCGCTCACCAACTTCTGCGCCAGCACGGCCAGCAACTCTGCAAGCGCTCTCGTCCGCTATGTGAAGCGGGATGCCCGCTCACTGCCGCTTGCCGTTACTATCAGACTCTGGCGGGATGTCCTTGCCCGCGGTTGGAATATCCGCAGTCGTCTCTCTGAGTTGCCGCAGTTGATTCAGCACTCTGTCCGTGGGCTTCCTTCAGCTTGGTGTCGGTCAGATCAGGGGAGGCACGCTTTCAGCAGGGGCTGAAGACGATCTTCCCCGAGCAGGTCCACGACCTGCTCGTCGGTCAGCACGGAATGCGCCCCGCTGGCCGGCGCCAGAAACACGAGTAACTGCGCCCACCAGAGCGGGGCTTTGCCCGACCGAAGAAACCGTTTCACTTGCCGACGACGAGGACGACAAAGCTATCGGGAAGAATGGTCCGCCGCGGATGCGGATTGTCGGCGGTTGGCGCCGGTGGCGGCCCGAAATTCGCCGTCACCACGAAGGCATTGTGAGTCTTCCCGTCGAGCGCCATGGTGCGTGCTCCCGGCTGCGTGGGGACATTCTCGGCGCTGAACTTTCCGGGAGAGTCCTGTTTAACAACGGTGAGCACGCCCTCGCCGCAGGATGCGAAAGCCAAACCCGTTTCCGGATCGAAGGCGGTCGCGTCCACGCCTTCGCCAATGGCCGGAGTGGCCAGCACTTTGCCGCTATCGGCATCGACCACGGCCATCATTTTGTTGTCGCAGCCGACGAACAGGCGCCGGTGCTTGCGATCGATGGCGAGTCCGCTGGGCTCGGTGCAAGGCGCTAGTGGCCACTTGGCCTTGACCTCCATCTTGCTCGCATCGATGGCCACCAGTTCACTCTTGTCCTCGATGTTGACGAAGACTTCTCCTTTCGCGTCGCTGGCCGCGAATTCCGGCTTGCCGTCGAGTTTGATGGTGCCCAACACTTTGCCGCTGGCCGCGTCGACGACGGTCGAGTCCTGGCTACGTCCATTGAAGGTGAACACTCGCTTGGTCGCCGGGTCGTAGAGGATCGCGTCGGGATTTTCCCCCACCTTCACTTTGTTGCTGGTGGCAAGAGTCTTGATATCGAAAATGCTGACCGTGCTTTCGCGACCGTTGCTGGTGAAACCACGCCCCAGTTCGGGGGCCAGAGCGATGCCGTGAACTCCCTGCGTGTCGGCGATGTCGCCAACGCTTTTGCCGGAATCCGCGTCTAAGACCATGACGTGGGTGCCGCGGGAAATGTAAAGCCGGCGCGCGTCCGAGTCGGCGGTTAAGTAGTCCCAGCCTCCGTCCCCGCCCACTTTGTACGTGGTTACCACGTGGTATCCCGAACCGGCGACCGCCAGAGATGATGCCGCCAGGGACAAGCAGAGGGAGAGAAAGAACCTTGATTTGGAAAGCATGACTCGCTCCTTGCATTTTGGATTGGTCTCGCTGCCCGCTCGCCGCGAGGCGTCTCGGCGAAGCGGGACACTTCTTGGACTTCAATCGCTCCAGGGGAACCGAAGTAACTTTACCCCATTTCCGTCGCCCACCTAGACTCGACATTATATGGACTCCCCCCTAAGCTCTGCGCCAGAGCCTAAAGGCACGCCAAATACCGCGCCCGTGGTGGATCCACGCTCGCGCCCCTTACCTGATTACAGCACGCTTGAACCGACATCGGATCTGACCGGCGCCAGCGCGGGGGCCACACACCGCACGGTGCGCACGATCCAGTTCGCTCCTTTGCTGGCCATTGGCGTCGGCATCTCGCTCGCGCTCCTGGTTGTGAGTACAGGGAACGCTCGCTCGCCGTGGTCCCGTTTCGCGCGTATGCTTCACGCCGATGTGGCTGCACCCGCGCCTGTTGCGGCCGCCAACGCGCCGCAAATCGACAGGATGAAACCGCAGAAGCAGGCCGAAGCGCTGCTCGAGGCGGCCGTGGCTCACTCCGACAGTGCGGTCGATCAGATTTCGTCGCGCGTCGATCACTGGCAGGGGCAACTGGCCTGGGATTCGCAGATGGCGACGCTTACGGCCGCGGCCCTCAACTCGAACGACATGCGCGTGCGCGAGTCGGGCATCGAGGTGGAACTCGCCGCCTACGGTCTGGCCAAGAACTCACGGAGCCTCGAATATGTGTTGAAGATGGTCGAATCTCCCAATCACGCCCGGAAGATCTGGGGCCTGTGGGCCTTGGGATTAATGGGCAATCGCGGCGTGGAAACAGCCCGCGTACTGCAGGTCTTGAGTGCTCACCTGAAAGACTCCGATGAAGATTCGCGGCACTGGGCAGTGGAAGGTCTTGCGCTGGTGGGCGGAAACGACACCATCCCGCTTCTGCTCACGGCGATGCACGACGATCCGTCTCCCGTTGTGCGCGAGGAAGCGGCGTGCGGCGTGGCGGAATCCGGTATGTTCAGCCACGAGCAGCGGGTTAGTGCGATCCCACAATTGTTGAGCTACACCGATGACCCCGCACTCGATGCCCGTACGCACGGATGGGCCTTTCAGGCGCTGACAGAAATAACAGGACAGAGTCTGCCCAGCGATTCCGCCGCATGGCGGAACTGGTACGAAAGCCGGAACTGAGGCGTACAGCCTTTTCGCGGGTGTACACCACCTTTCGTAATCTTAAGGAATCCCTTACCGGTGTGCGATAGTCAGCTTGGCCAAGTGGGCAGGTACTGCCGATGGCTACAATCTCAGACCCCAACCGCATCGATAGGCGCCGGGCGCCCGCCAGGCCAAGCGCCACGCGGGATATTAAGGAAGGCCCCAATGCTCCAGTCGTCCGAGAACTCGTTTCTCAAGTCCAACACACCCTCTCCCAACCCCAACGCTTATAACCCGATCAAGAACGTGACCGCGCCCGTGGATCAGGCCACCATTGGCCGCACCCTCGTCATCAAGGGCGAAATCAGCGGCTCCGAAGCGCTGTACATCGATGGCCGCATCGAAGGCAAAATCACCATGCCCGAAAGCCGCGTCACCATCGGACGCAACGGCAAAGTCGACGCCAGCATTCAGGCGCGCGAAGTCGTCGTCATGGGCAAAGTGACTGGAAATATCGAGTGCAGCGACCGGGTCGATATCCGCAGCGAAGGTTCGGTCAGCGGAGACATTTCGACCGTGCGCATCAGCGTCGAAGATGGAGCGGCACTGAAGGGCGGCATCCAGGTGCACGCCGCCGAGCCCAAGTCGCAGACGCAGTCGCAGCAGAAGTCGCCCGAGCCTCCGAAGGCTCTGGCCGCCACGGCGAGCGCGTAGTCGGCGGATGGTCCGGTTCCAGAAAAGAGGGGTACGCGTGTGCGTGCCCCTCTTTTGTTTCTAGACCAGTTGTTTCGAGTAATTCTTGTCGGGAAGGGCACGACTTGCAGTCGTGCCGCTGACGCCGACTCATACCCCAGGGCTTCAGCCCCTGAGGGCCTACTTGTTCTCGTTCGGACGGAAATCCAGCGCTGCCGAATTCATACAGTAGCGCAGCCCGGTGGGCGGCGGACCGTCCTCGAACACATGCCCCAGGTGCGCGTCGCACGTGGCGCAGCGAACCTCGGTCCGCACCATGCCGTAGGCGGTATCGGTGTGCTCGACCACGCCTCCACCCTCTGCGGGTTTGTTGAAGCTCGGCCAGCCCGTACCGGAATTGAACTTCGTCTGCGAATCAAATAGCGGAGAGCCGCAGCAGACGCAGTGGTACATCCCCGCATCTTTCGTGTTCCAGTACGCACCCGTGAACGCGCACTCCGTGCCCGCTTCGCGGGTCACGTGGTACTGCTCCGGGGTAAGCGTCTGCTTCCACTCGGCTTCGGTCCTGGTGATCTTTTCTGCAGTCTTCTCGGTCATAAACGTAACTCCATTTCGATGATCTGTTTCGGTAAGGATTGGATGTCCCAGCACGCCAAAAGTGACATCCCCACGGTCGGCCCGGCGAATTCGACATCGAGCCAAACTCTACTCCTCAGCGCCCTCGCCCACCTTCCGATACTTCCCGCGGAAAAACAACAGTGGATCGCCTTTCCGTACCACCACGTCCTCCACCTCGGCGATGAAGATGGTGTGGTCTCCCGCCTCTTCGGCGGAGTGCAGGCGGCACTCCAGGTACGCCAGCGATCCGTGCAGCATGGGAGTGCCATGTTCGGTTCGGTCGAAACGCGCGCCGGCTTCGGCTTCGGCGCGTTCGTGACGGGCGTAGTATTCCGAAATTGAGCGCTGGTCTTCACCTAGCACGTTGATGCCGAAGCGCTTCCTGGCGTGGATATGCGAGTGGGTTTTGTTGCGATGATCGACGCAAACCAGCACCAGCAACGGGTCGAGCGACACCGAGGCGAAGGCGTTGGCGGTCATGCCGTGGACCTCGCCTCCGAGGTCAACGGTGATGATCGTCACCCCGGTGGCGAAGCATCCCATGGCCTGGCGGAATTCAGCGGGGTTGAGGGTCATTGGTCAAACACGAATTCGCTCATGGGAGATAGTGCCGTCCCTCCGGGACTGGTTCCTCCGTCGGACTGCCTACCCAGGACTTACGTCCCGGGCTTACACATGTCGGCCCTTGGGGCTCGCATAACTGTGCCTGTTCGAGTTCCGGCGTCGAATTCCCGGGCTTCGCCCGCGCATCCTTCTCGAGCGAACAAGTTCAGCGCGGTAATCCGCCGCAACCGCCTACATTACCACGCTCTGCCGTTGTATCATTCGATTCAACCGTGACCCTGACCGCAATCACGCCTGCAAGGGGGGAACAACCCTCGGAATGTTGCTCTGCGCTGGGCAGCGTGCGGCCGGGAATGCCCGTCTCGCGGGAGGATGCCCTGCAACTGATTCGGTGTTCCGATAGCGATCTTCCAGAACTACTCGCCGCAGCGCGCGTCGCCAAGGAACGTTTCAAGCCCGGTGTCATTACATATTCCCGCAAGGTTTTTCTTCCTCTAACCAATCTTTGCCGCGACTACTGCGGATACTGCACGTTCCGGCGCGATCCCGGCGAACTGGGGGCGCACACCATGACGCCCGAGGAAGTTCTCGCCGTCGCCCGCGCCGGCGAGAAACTCGGATGCACCGAGGCCCTCTTCAGCCTGGGCGACAAGCCTGAACTGCTTTTTCCCGAGATGCGCGCGAGGCTGCGGCATCTCGGTTATAAGTCGACGCTTCATTATCTGGAAGCGATGTGCGAACTAGTGCTGCGCGAAACCAGCCTTTTGCCGCACCCCAATCCCGGACTGCTCAGCGCGGAGTGGATCGCCCGCCTGGCGGCGGTTTCGCCCAGCATGGGGCTGATGCTCGAAACCACCAACACCTCCCTGCTGGGTGCCGGCGCGGCACACGATAACGCTCCCGATAAAGTCCCGGCCAAACGCCGGCGCACGATTGAGGACGCCGGCAAGCAGAACGTCCCGTTTACCACGGGCCTTCTGATCGGGATTGGCGAATCGCCGGAAGACCGCGTCGACACGTTGATGGCGATCCGCGAGTTGCACGAGCGTTACGGCCACATTCAGGAAGTGATCGTGCAAAACTTCCGCTCGAAGCCCGCGATCCCGATGGCGCACTGGCCCGAACCCAGTCATGGCGAGATGTTGCGCGCCGTGGCGGTAGCTCGCTTGTTACTCCCTGGCGTGAATATTCAGGCTCCGCCCAATCTTTCCGCGCCTTACTATGAAGACTTGGCGGATGCCGGCATCAACGATTGGGGAGGGATTTCGCCGCTGACCCCGGACTACATCAATCCGGAGAAGCCCTGGCCGCATGTGGAACAGCTTCGCCTGCGCACCCTGGCCAAAGGATTCCAGTTGCAGCAACGCTTGCCGGTGTACCCGGAATTTCTGCCGCCGATCGCATTGAGGCCCGGCCTGCTGTCGGAAAGATTGCGCGCGGCCGCCGACGACCACGGCCTGGCAAGAATCGAGAGGGCGGCATGATCTGCGTTCTCAGCGGCGGCACCGGCGGGGCGAAGTTCGTCGACGGCCTGCGGCAGGTCATGCCCGCAGAAGAACTCACGATCGTCGTCAACACCGGCGACGACCTGTTGTGGTGGGGACTTTACGTTTCGCCGGACATCGATTCGATCACTTACGTTCTTTCCGGGATGCTGAGCCGCGAGCGCGGATGGGGGGTGAAAGGTGACACGTTCCTCTGCCTGCAGGCCATGGGGCAACTGGGCGAGCCTACTTGGTTCCACACCGGCGATCGCGATCTGGCCATGCACCTGCTGCGCTCGCGCCTGCTGGCCGAGGGCAAAACCCTCTCCGAGGCGACGGCGATCGTCAGCGGCAAGCTGGCGGTCAAGGCACGGATTCTGCCCATGAGCAACTCGCGCGTCGAAACCCGCGTCGACACGCCCGTTGGCGAGTTGAGTTTTGAGGAATATTTCGTGCAGCGCTGGTATCAGGACCCGGTGAATTCCGTGCGTTTCGCGGGTGCTTCCGATGCCGAACCTGCGCCCGGCGTGATCAACGCGATTACTTCGGCGGACGCGGTGCTGATCGCGCCAAGCAATCCCATCACCAGCATCGGACCGATCCTAGCCGTGCCGGGGATTCGTGAGGCTCTGCTGAGCGCTCACGGAAAAATCGCTGCTGTCAGCCCGATCGTGGGGAATGCCCCGGTTGCCGGTCCGGCGGGAATTCTCATGGCTGCGCAGGGACTGCCCTGCTCCATTGCGGGAGTAGCCCAGGCCTACGCGGACTTTCTCGACGTTCTGATCTGCGACACACGCGACGCCCGCGCTGCCGATGCGCTTCGCACGGGCGGTCTGCGCGTCCAGTGTGCGCAAACCATCATGCGTAGCGCCGATGATAAAGCCGCCCTGGCTCGCGAGGCCCTTTCCTTCGTGCTGCCCGCCATGCTAAAGGACGAGCCCGCGACCGGCACCGGGTTCCAGCGCGCCAGCCAGCCGTGATCCTCATCCCTGTCAAGAATTCGTCGTCGGCCAAACAGCGCCTCGCCGCGATTCTTGATCAGCCTTCGCGTACCGCCCTGGCCCAGGCCATGCTGCACGATGTGCTCGGTGCCCTGCACGGATGGAGAGACCGGCCCGGCGTGGCCGTGGTTACAAGCGATCCGTTCGCAGTGAATCTGGCAAATGAGTACGGTTTCGAAGTCATTCCGGATCCGGATAATCCCGGAGAAACCGGGGCGATTGAGCTGGCTACGCGCGTCTGCATCGAGCGTGGGGAAGGCTGGACGTTAGTCATTCCCGGCGACATTCCGTTGGTACAAGCCTGGGAAGTGGAGGAAATCCTGAAGCAGGCGCCGGCGGAGGGCAGTGTTCTGGTTCCGGCTGGAGACGGGCGCGGCACCAACGCTGCCTTCCGGCGTCCCGCGGGCCTGTTCCCCCTGCGCTTTGGGAATGACAGTTTCAAGCCGCATCATGCCGCCGCGCGGGCCACGGGCAAACCCTGTGTCGTGCTAAAGCTTCCGGGGATTGCGGTTGACGTCGACCATCCCGAGGACTTGCAGCATCTGCTCTCGCTCCCCGGGGAGACCCGCACCCAGCTCCTGGCGAGGAAATACGCCGGCGCTGAAACTGAGCACGCTACGACGCACGATTCCGGGCCACTCGATAATATTGGGAAATGAGCAAGGCTGACTCGAAGCGGAAAGAACTGCGGACCGGCACAAGTCTGCGCCCGCCGGCCGCTGAAGTCCGCCTCATTCCGATCACCATGGAAGACGAGATCCGGCCCGGCGATTCGCTGGCCGACAAACTTCTCGGGGCTCTGCGGCATCTCCGGCTGCAGCTTCGACCTGGCAACATTCTCGTGGTCAAGCATAAGATTGTTTCCAAAGCCGAGGGCCGCCTCGTCGATCTAGCCACGATTCAGCCTTCTGGGCCATCAATTGCGTGGGCGAAACAGCATGGCCTTGACGCGCGCGTGATTGAACTTGCGGTGCGCGAAAGCCGGGCTGTCATCCGCCGCCAAAACGGAGTGCTGATTACCGAAACGCACCACGGGTTTCTTTGTGCCAACAGCGGGATTGACGTTTCCAACGTGGACGGTGGAGAGCAGGCGCTGCTTCTCCCGCTAGATTCCGATCGCTCCGCGGCTAATCTTCGCCGGGCGCTCAAGAAGCGCACCGGACTCAGCATCCCCGTCATCATCACCGACAGCTTCGGACGCCCATGGCGTGAGGGTCTGACCGAGTTCGCCATCGGCATTGCCGGGATGAAAC